>Ga0066605_10001702_pt1 | contig 14441 bp, 10 predicted proteins | sample SaaInlLV_DNA_10m_FD_60385 | JGI IMG/M metagenome (GOLD analysis project Ga0066605, IMG submission 60385) | Marine microbial communities from expanding oxygen minimum zones in the Saanich Inlet - SI075_LV_DNA_10m | ecosystem: Environmental > Aquatic > Marine > Unclassified | place: British... | reverse complement strand
AGAAGATATGTAGAAAGCCTTTCTTCTTATGCACGTCAATTTTTAGGTAGATTAAACAAACCTAAAGTCGAAAGCATCAAAGGGATTTCTCCTGCCATTGCTATAGAACAGAAAGTAAACTCTAAGAATCCTCGCTCAACCGTTGGTACAAGTACTGAGATATACGATTACATAAAACTACTCTTTGCTAGAATTGGTAAAACCTATTCGCCAATTTCGGGCAAAGAAGTTAAAAAACACAGCATACATGATGTCGTAGATTTCATTTTAAAAAAAGATAAAGGATCAAAATTCTACATTCTTGCACCCACTAATTATGATAAAAAAGACCAGAAAATCTATCTACAAATGCTTCTTCAACAAGGCTACCATCGATTAAAATATAAAGATAAAATCATACGAATCGAAGACATTTTAAATGAAGAAATAAATTTTAGTTCTGATTTCCATTTATTAATTGATCGTTTAAGCATTAACAATAATATTAGTGAACGATTAGCTGATTCTATACAAACTGCTTTTCATGAAGGAAAAGGTGAATGCACGATTGAATTTATCAATTCTAACGATAGTCAAACATTTAACAATCGTTTTGAATTAGATGGAATTAAATTTGAGCAACCAAGCATCCATCTTTTCACATTTAACAATCCTGTTGGAGCTTGTAAAACCTGTGAAGGTTACGGTAACATCATGGGAATTGATAAAGATTTAGTGATCCCTAATACAGGACTATCTATTTATGAAGACGCCATTGCATGTTGGAGAGGAGAAAAGCTTAGTAAATATAAAGAAGACATCATTTTTAATGCTGAAAAATGGGACATCCCTATTCACAAACCTTATTTTGAGCTCTCTAAAAAACAAAAAAACTTTTTATGGGAAGGAAACAATGAATTTAAAGGAATCAATCCATTTTTCGCTAAACTAGAAAAGAAAAACTATAAGATTCAAAATCGGGTATTATTATCTAGATACAGAGGTAAAACAATATGCCCTAAATGTCATGGAAAACGATTGCGAACGGAAGCTGAATTTGTGAAAATTGCTGGATATTCAATTTTCGACATCATAGACCTTCCAATAGACGAGCTTCGTAACATATTCGATAACATAAAATTAAATAAATACGAAGCAAAAATAGCAAGTCGAATACTTACAGAAATTAAAAATCGTATTCAATTCTTAATGGATGTAGGCCTGAGCTATTTAACTATAAATCGACGATCTGCATCACTTTCAGGAGGAGAATCTCAACGTATAAATTTAGCAACTTCATTAGGGAGCAGTCTAGTTGGGTCCATGTACATATTAGACGAACCCAGTATTGGACTTCACTCAAAAGACACAGAAAGACTCATAAAAATACTTCGTTCACTTAGAGACATAGGGAATACCGTGATTGTTGTTGAACATGATGAAGATATTATAAAAGCTGCGGATTTAGTTGTTGACATAGGCCCTAAAGCTGGAATTCATGGTGGAAAAGTGATGTTTAGGGGAACTTATACAGAAATCGAAAAAGAAAGAGATAGTCTTACAGCACAATATTTAAATGGTAATCTAAACATCAAAATACCAAAAAAAAGAAGCTTTACAAATACAATAGAAATTAAAGGTGCTCGACAGCATAATCTAAAAAACATTGATGTCAAAATACCTTTAAATGCACTTACAGTTGTTAGTGGAGTAAGTGGTTCTGGAAAAAGCAGTCTAATAAAAAACATTTTACACCCAGCCTTAGTAAAAACATTAGGAGGGTACGGTCCAAAAGCCGGGCAATTTGACTCTTTAACTGGAAGTCTTAAAAATATTTCTGCTGTAGAATTTATAGATCAAAATCCTATTGGGAAATCGTCTCGTTCTAACCCAGTAACCTACATTAAAGCATACGATGACATAAGAAATTTATATGCAAAACAATCACTATCAAGTGCAAGAGCTTATAAAGCAAAACACTTTTCCTTTAACACCGATGGCGGTCGTTGCGAACATTGTTCTGGAGAGGGTGAAGTAACTATAGAAATGCAATTCATGGCCAACGTTCATCTTGAATGTGAGCACTGCAAAGGCAAACGTTTTAAAGATGAAATTCTTGATGTAAAATTCCAAAAGAAAAATATTGCCGATATTTTAAACATGACCATTAATGAATCCATTGAATTCTTCCAAAAAGCAGAACAAACAAAAATTTCAAAACGACTTCAACCACTTCAAGATGTTGGTCTGGGTTACATTCACTTAGGTCAATCATCATCTACATTAAGTGGCGGAGAGGCGCAAAGAGTAAAATTAGCTTCCTTTTTAGGAAAAGGAAAAAGAGAGGGACAACAGTTCTTTATTTTTGACGAACCTACTACAGGCTTACATTTTCACGACATTAAAAAGCTATTAGAATCATTTAATGCACTCATCGAAAATGGACATACTATTTTAGTTATTGAGCACAACCAAGATGTAATTAAATGCGCCGATTGGCTAATTGACCTTGGAAAAGAAGGAGGAAATAAAGGAGGTGAACTTATCTTTCAAGGATTACCAGAAGATATTGTCAATTGTAAGGAAAGTGCCACAGGTCAATTTTTAAAAGAAAAGTTTAAACATTTAACTGCTAAACTGTAACTCAAACAATCTACTGTAATACCCTTTTTGTTCTAACAAATCTAGATGTGTTCCTGATTCTACTATTCGACCTTGATCCATTACCAATATCTTATCTGCTTTTTGAATAGTAGCTAATCGATGTGCTATAATAATTGAGGTTCTCCCATCTGTTAACTTACTAATTGACTGCTTAATCAAATCTTCTGTTTGAATGTCTACTGATGAAGTAGCTTCATCTAAAATTAACACACTTGGATTACATACATAGGCACGTAAAAAGGCAATTAATTGTCGCTGACCTGCTGACAACATAACACCTCTTTCTCGAACATTATAATGATAACCGCCAGGTAACTGCTCAATAAAATCTTCTAAGCCTATGGCTTTAGCTGCATCACGAACCTCCTTGATAGGAATCTCTTTATCTAAAACGATATTTTTATAAATGGTATCTGAAAACAAAAACACATCCTGTAAGACCAGCGCTATATGACTTCTAAGCGATTGAATATTATACTGCATAATGTCTTTACCATCTAATGAAATGGTTCCTGAATCAACATTATAAAAACGTAGAATCAAATTAATAATAGAACTTTTACCAGAACCTGTTGCCCCAACCAATGCAAGAGTTTGACCGGCTTTTACTTCGAAATTAATATCATTTAAAACAGGCTCTTCATCAATGTAAGAAAAATGAATTCGATCAAACTTTAAATGACCTTGAACCTCATGAATCATTATATCCCCATCAGAATTTACAAACTCATTAGTATCTAACACTTTAAACACCCTATTAGATGCAACAATACCCCTTTGTAAAACATTTATCCGGTCTGCTAAATGTCTAACAGGCCTAAATAGCATATTAATTAAAAGAATAAATGCCATCATTAAACCTAATGTTACACCACCTTCTGATAACATATCCATTCCACCATACCAAACCATTGCCCCTAGTGCAATAGCACTCATAACTTCTATAACTGGAAGAAATATAGAAAAATGCCATATAGCCTTTATAGTAGCAGATTTAAAAGTAGCATTTGTCTTCCTAAAATTATCTAACTCCTGCGATTCTTGATTAAAAATTTGAACAATTTTCATTCCTGAAATATGCTCTTGCACAAAGGTATTTAATTTAGAAATAGCTGATCTCTCATCTTCAAAAGCACTTTTCATTGCTCTCTGAAAATACTTAGTGGCCAATATAAGAAAAGGAAAAACTGATAAAGAAATTATACTTAACATCACATTACTTGAAAACATCCAAACCACAATAATGACAATCTTAAAAAGATCACTAAAAATAACCAGAACACCATGTGAAAAAATTTCTGCAATGGTTTCAATATCAGAAACACATCGAGTCACCAATGCTCCAATAGGTGTATTATCAAAATATTTTAAACGAAAAGATAAAATCTTTTTATAAAGTTGCTCTCTTATATCCTTAATAACGGATTGTCCAATCCAATTGGCTGCATACATAAAAAGAAACTGCATAATAGATTCTAATAATAGTAAACCAATCATGATAAGGGTATACTTCAATAACATTTCTGGATTCTCACCTATAATGAAATGATCAACTGTATATTCAATAATTATGGGTCTAGAAACAGAAAGTATACCTAAAGAAATACTAAAAAAAATGCTTACAAAAAAAACAACTTTGTAAGGCTTTACAAAGCGCATAACTCTCGATAAGAGTTTAACATCAATAATATGTTCTTTTTTAACTGTTGCCATCCAACAATTCATTCGGATAATTAATACTCAAAAGATAAAGACCTTTTGCTGGAGCAGAAACACCAGCAGCACTTCGATCCATTTTAGCAACGATATCTTTAAACTCATTCACTGTTATTTTACCTTTTCCTACATCTACTAGTGTACCTACAATAGCTCTAACCATATTCCTTAGAAAACGATCTGCTTCAATCGAAAAGACCCATATATCACCTCTTTGCTCCCATACAGCTTTTCGCACATCACAAATATGTGTATTCACATCAGTATGCAACTTTGAAAAACTTGTAAAATCATTCACTTCAAGCAAAAACTTAGCAGCAACATTCATTACATCAAAATCTAATTTACTGTACAACAACCATGCGGCATCTTTTAGAAAAGGATTTTTATGCTGACACAACCAATACTCATAAACTCTTGCTGTTGCATCAAATCTAGCATGAGCAGTATCTGATACAAGAAAAATAGATTTAATATGAATTGCATCACAGAGATAAGAATTTAATCGATACTGTGTTTTTTCACAATCTAATATTTGATCAGTATCAAAATGAGCATACATCTGTTTCGCATGAACTCCTGCATCTGTTCTTCCAGCCCCTAAAACACAAATCTCTTCTTTTAGTAGGATTGTGAGCCCCTTATTAACGCTTTCTTGTACAGTTATTGCATTGGGCTGAACTTGCCATCCATGGAAATCGGTTCCTTTGTATGCTAAACTGATAAAATACCTCATTAAGTTCTATTTTCAACAAAAATAAACGAAAGAGTTGAATGATGAATACTGAATACATTAAATTGCATACTCTAATTTTAATTTAAAAATAAATAGTCTTTTAAATACGCTTGGAAAACTAAAATGACACGAATTGGACTACTATCAGACACCCACTCTTTTTTAGACCCTGCTGTGCTTAAACATTTTAAAAAATGTGATGAAATATGGCACGCTGGAGATATAGGTGATGTATCGGTTTTAGATCAGCTTAAAGCATTTAAACCCACTAGAGCAGTTTATGGCAACATCGATTCACACATTATTAGAAAAGAGTGCCCACTTCACCAACGTTTTATGTGTGAAGATGTTGATGTATGGATCACACATATAGGTGGATACCCTAAGCGATATACCCCTTTTATTCGCAAAGAAATAGTAACAAACCCTCCTAAACTATTTATAAGCGGACATTCTCATATACTTAAAGTGATGTATGACAAACAGCTATCCTTACTTCACATGAATCCTGGTGCCGCTGGGAAGAACGGATTCCATAAAGTCAGAACCTTACTTAGATTTTCAATTGATGGCCAAGAAATAAAAGACTTAGAAGTGATTGAGTTGGGTAAACGTTAACGAATTCGATCTACAGATCGAACTAAATCGTCATCCTTTTTAACGCCTCTATAGGCCATGATTAAGGCTATTAAACTAAATGCCATAAGAAATAACAAGGTGTTGTTTAAAACAACTTCAAACTTATTTAACAGCATAAATAATCGAACTCCAATAATCATTTCAATTAAAACCGTTAATCTGATCAATTTCATTTGAAACTTGCGATTCTTGAACATAAACAAGCCTAATAAAGAAAATATAGCCCCGACAATTGTTAAAATAAACATCTTTGTATCATCTTGAGCCATAAACATGGTCTCATTCAAAGTATAGACAGGGACTTTAAACGAGATTAAAGTCATAGCAATCGCAGCTACCAACAAGTATATGGATTGGATTCTTTGTATCATTATCAATATTTTAAGCAAAAATAAGAAGAATGACCGTATAATATGAAATTGGAAACATAAAAATATTTTAAAACTTGATAAAAATAACATATTAAAAACAAGTATTTTATCTAAAAAAACAACTATAAAAAATATTATTCGTATTATTGTAGCTCAATCTTATTTCTAAAGAGAATAAAATCCACAAATTTATTTCTACTAAAGTAAAAGCTTTCTTTTACTTCATCTTACACAAAATATTCCGAAATCTATGTATGACATATTAGAACTCAAAAGTAAATTACTTACTGATTTACAAGATATTGCTAAAAACTTGAATGTCCCTAAATACAGATCACTTAAAAAAATGGACTTGATTTATCAAATTCTAGACGTTCAAGCCATAAATCCCAAAGCCACAAAAGAAAACAAAATAAATTCAAATACATCTCCATCGAAAAGCAAACCTAAACCTAATCAAAACATCAAGCCTGTTAAACCTATGGAGGAAATAACTAAAAGCAAAGAAAACTCATCCACTTCTAAAAACGAAAAAACGGTTCATAATGAAACACTAAAACCTAAAGAAAGAGTGATGAGGCCAAGAAGAAAAAATGAAACTCAATTAGACAGAATTAAAAAAGCTGAAAAAAGAGATTCGGAAACAAAGGAACAAAATCAACCAAAAAAAGCTATTGAAACAAACGATACTACTCAAAAGAGCACACATCAAGAGAAGCTCCAAAAAGTAAACGACAAACAACAAAGAAATCGTCAAAACCATCAACGCAATCAACACAACAGAAGAAATGAAAACAAGCCAAGTGTTGAATTTGAATTTGAAGGCATTATTACAAGTGAAGGTGTCCTTGAAATCATGCCTGACGGATATGGATTCTTAAGATCTTCTGACTATAACTACTTAAGTTCACCTGATGATATTTATGTTTCTCATTCTCAAATTAAACTTTTTGGATTAAAAACTGGTGATACTGTAAGAGGCGAAGTTCGTCCTCCAAAAGAAGGTGAAAAATATTTCCCACTCACAAAAATTGACAATATCAATGGGCGAGATCCTGGATATGTAAGAGATCGTGTTGCTTTTGAACACCTTACGCCATTATTTCCTGATGAAAAATTCAACATCGCAGAAAATAAAGCTGGTACAGCAGCACGTGTTATTGATTTATTCTCTCCTATTGGTAAAGGACAGCGTGGATTAATTGTAGCACAACCAAAAACAGGTAAAACAGTATTATTAAAAGAAGTCGCAAATTCAATTGCTAAAAATCACCCAGAAGTATACATGATTGTTCTGCTTATTGACGAAAGACCTGAAGAGGTTACCGACATGGCACGTACTGTTAATGCTGAAGTGGTTTCATCAACCTTTGATGAACCTGCAGACAGACATGTAAAAGTTGCCAATATCGTTCTTGAGAAAGCCAAAAGAATGGTTGAATGTGGTCATGATGTAGTCATTTTATTAGATTCTATTACACGTTTAGCACGTGCTTACAACACAGTCTCTCCAGCTTCAGGTAAAGTGCTTTCTGGAGGTATTGATGCCAATGCGTTACATAAACCAAAACGATTCTTTGGTGCGGCCCGGAATATTGAAAATGGCGGCTCTTTAACTATTATTGCTACAGCTCTTGTTGACACAGGATCTAAAATGGATGAAGTGATCTTTGAAGAATTTAAAGGTACGGGTAACATGGAAATGCAATTGGATAGAAAGATTTCCAACAAACGTATTTATCCTGCTATTGACTTAGTTAACTCAAGTACTCGAAGAGAAGATTTATTAATGGGTAAAGAAGAATTACAACGCATGTGGATCATGAGAAAGCATCTTGCTGACATGACTCCATTAGAAGCTATGGAGTTCCTTAAAGACCGTATACAACGTACAGATAACAATGCTGAATTCCTTGTTTCTATGAATGGATAAGATATAAATTTAGTAATTAAAAAAGCCCCCGATAAATCGGGGGCTTTTTTTTTTATAATATAATAATCACTTATCCATGACATTTCTTATACTTCTTACCACTTCCACAAGGACAAGGCTCATTTCTACCTACCTTTTTTTCTGTTCTTACTGGCTGAGCCTTGACTTGTTGTGCTTGTCTTTGAACATTTGGATTAGATGCACCTTGAGACAATTGAGTTCTTGATGCAGTTAATCCTGACACAGATCTTTGAGGTGCCTTCGCTTGCCTGACCTCTTTTGGATCTCTAATTGGAAGATTGGCTTTATAAAGGAATGATGTAATATCTGTATTTAGCTTCTCCAACATAGACTTAAATAAGTTGAAAGATTCAAATTTATAGATCAATAAAGGATCTTTTTGTTCATAAACTGCGTTTTGAACAGATTGCTTCAAGTCATCCATTTCTCTCAAATGAACCTTCCATGCTTCATCAATAATAGCAAGAGTAACATTCTTCTCAAAAGAATTAATGAGTGATCTCCCCTCGGTATTGTATGCTTCCTCTAAATTAGTGACCACCTGCATAACTTTGGTTCCGTCGGTAAATGGCACAACTATATTCTCATAATTGGAATTCGCATCTTCATAAACACCTTTAATTACCGGATATGCAGTCTGTGCAATACGATCCATTTTAATGGTATAAGATCTAATACTTTCCTCATAAAGAGCCTGTATTAAGTCTTCTGCTTTTCCTTTAGTAAATGTTTCCTCATCAAATGGACAATCCATTGAAAATGAAAGCAGTACACCCAACTTAAAAGCTTCAAAATCCTTCATTTCTAGATGCACATCAACCAAAAGCTGACAGGTATCAAAACACATATTTGTAATATCTACTGACAAACGCTCCCCGTCCAAAGCATGACGACGACGCTTATAGACAACCTCACGTTGGGAATTCATGACATCATCATACTCTAATAAACGCTTACGTACACCAAAGTTATTTTCTTCAACTTTTTTCTGAGCACGTTCAATAGATTTCGAAATCATAGAGTGTTGTATTACCTCCCCTTCCTCTAATCCCATACGATCCATAAGCTTAGCAATTCGTTCCGAACCAAACAATCGCATCAATTTATCATCCAAAGAAACAAAGAATTGAGATGAACCTACATCCCCCTGACGACCCGCACGACCTCTTAACTGACGGTCTACACGTCTAGAATCGTGACGTTCTGTACCTACAATAGCCAAACCACCAGCAGCTTTAGTCTCATCACTCAACTTAATATCAGTACCTCTACCAGCCATATTGGTTGCAATAGTAACCTTTCCGGGATTTCCCGCATCAGCAACAATACTTGCTTCTTGTTGGTGTTTTTTCGCATTTAAAACACTATGATGAACGCCTCTAATCTGAAGAATACGAGATAATTTTTCAGATATGTCTACCGAAGTTGTACCCACAAGTACCGGTCGACCAGATTTAGAAAGACTAACCACCTCTTCGACTACAGCATTAAACTTCTCACGCTGTGTTTTATATACTTTATCTTCGTGATCAGCACGAGCAATAGGACGGTTCGTAGGAATAACAATAACATCCAATTCGTAAATATCCCAAAGCTCTCCCGCTTCTGTTTCGGCTGTACCTGTCATACCCGAGAGTTTGTTGTACATACGAAAATAGTTTTGAAGCGTTACCGTAGCGTGAGTTTGAGTAGCTGCTTCAATTTTAACATTTTCCTTCGCTTCAATAGCTTGGTGAAGTCCGTCAGAATAACGGCGACCATCCATGATTCGCCCAGTTTGCTCATCAACAATTTTCACCTTGTTATCCATCACTACATAATCCACCTCTTTTTCAAATAAAGCATAAGCTTTAAGAAGTTGATTCATGGTATGAATACGCTCACTTTTGATAGCAAAATCACGCATTAAAACTTCTTTCTGTTCAATCACATCGTCACCAGACTTTGCTTTCTCCTCAAGCTTGGCCATCTCGGTACCTACATCTGGGAGAATGTAAAAATTCTCTTCAGACACATTTTTTGAAATCAGATCGATTCCCTTATCCGTAAGTTCAATGGAATTATTTTTCTCTTCAATCGTAAAATATAAATCATCATCGATAATGTACATTTCTTTAGATTGATCTTGCATGTAATGATTCTCAGTCTTTTGAAGTAGTAACTTCGCGCCTTCTTCAGCTAAGAATTTTATCATTGCATTGTTTTTTGGAAGGCCTCTGAATGCTCTCAACAATTTCTTCCCTGCTTCATCATTCTCTCCTGCAGCAAATAATTTTTTAGCTTCAGAAAGTTCAGATGTCACAAATTTTCTTTGGGTATCATAAAGTAATTGAATCTGGGGTTTCAACTCATTAAATTCGTGTTCATCACCTTTGGGAACAGGACCCGAAATGATCAATGGTGTACGAGCATCATCAATCAATACAGAATCCACCTCATCAACAATCGCATAATTATGCTCGCGCTGAACCAAATTTTCTGGCGAACGCGCCATGTTATCTCTTAAGTAATCAAAACCAAACTCATTGTTCGTTCCAAACGTAATATCCTTTCTATATGCAGCTCTTCTAGCCTCTGAGTTTGGTTGATGCTTATCAATACAATCAACAGTTAAACCATGGAATTGGTATAAAGGCCCCATCCACTCAGAGTCACGTTTTGCCAAATAATCATTTACAGTTACCACATGAACACCTCTTCCTGTCAAAGCATTTAGATATACAGGAAGTGTAGCAACCAGAGTTTTACCTTCACCGGTTTGCATTTCAGCAACCTTTCCATCATGCAACACAGAACCACCTATCAATTGCACATCATAATGTACCATATTCCATATTTGCTCCACACCAAATGCCAACCATTTATTTGACCAAATAGCATGATCGCCATCTATGGTTACAAAATCAAATTCTGATGCCAAGTCCTTATCAAAATCACGAGCCGTCACTTTAAGTTGTTTATTTTGGGCCAAACGACGGGAAGTTTCTTTTACAACTGCAAAAGCTTCTGGTAAAATATCAAGCAAAACTTCTTCAGACCGATCATAGGCTTGTTTCTTAAGCTCATCTATCTTTTTATAAGAAGCTTCTTTTTTCGTTATTTCAATCTCATCCTTATCAAGAGCAGTTTGTATTTTTTCTATTTCTAAATTTTGTTCAGAAACTGCTTCATTAATCTTATTTTGAAACTCAGAAGTTTTTGCTCTAAGACCATCATCAGATAATAATTCTATCGAAGGACTTACTTTTTGAACCTTATCAATAATAGGTTTTAAGACCTTGAGATCTCTACCAGACTTTGTTCCAAAAAAACTTCCTAATATATTTTTTATGATACTCATTTTATGATTTTTTCAATCGATAACAAATGTAAATAAAAAGCATGTATGTATAACTTTGTAAACACTTTTTATCTAAGCAAATTCAAGACAAAAACTTCTAACATGACAATAAGTCTACATCGGAGTTTTATCACACTTGATGTCTCAAACACTTACATTTCGAATAAATAGAGAGGAATAGATAATTATTTCGAGTAAATAGTGATTATAAAAAAACTAAAAAATACGGGAGATTAATATTCTTCTTCGTTCCATAGAAAATCTTCTTCAGTAGGATAATCGGGCCAAATCTCTTCGATTGACTCGTATGTATCACCCTCATCTTCTATTGCTTGAAGATTCTCAACTACCTCTAGAGGCGCACCAGTTCGAATTGAATAATCAATCAACTCATCTTTTGTTGCCGGCCAAGGCGCATCACTTAAATAGGATGCTAATTCCAAAGTCCAATACATAATTTTCTTGTTCTATTTTTTGCAAATATAATTTTTTTCACAAACTATGCAAATCTTTCTCAACTATCTCTTTCTCAACTTTTTTCAGGCACCCAAGGTGTTTCTTTTACATTAAGAATTTTCGTGAGATGTCTAGAAAAAACAAAAAGATAATCAGACAATCGGTTCAAATATTGAATCACAACTTCTTCAACCTTATTCGTTTCGGAAAGCTCCACACAAATACGTTCTGCTCGCCTGCAAACACAACGAGAAATATGACAATAAGACACTGTTGGATGTCCTCCAGGTAACACAAATGTTTTTATAGGATCGAGTGACGCTTCCATCTTATCAATAGATGCCTCTAAAAAATCTATATCCTCTATAGTAATTGAAGGCAATCTTTTTTTCGATGCTTCATTCTCTGTTGCTAAAAGTGCTCCAAGTGTAAACAATCTATCTTGAATTCGAATCAGTTCTGGATTCCTAGACTCATCAGGTGACAAATCACTTAATAAACCGATATATGAATTCAATTCATCTACGGTACCATATGCATTAATTCTCAAACTTCCTTTAGAAACTCTTGAACCTCCAAAAAGTGAAGTTTCACCTTGGTCTCCTGTTTTTGTATAAACTTTCATCTTATCATATTAATTTTACGATATTTTCATTATTAAGGTCAGACTCTACCAAACCATCTCTTAAGCGTAATATACGATGAGCATGCGAGGCAACTTCCTCCTCATGAGTAACTACAATAAGTGTATTACCCATTTCATGTATCTCTTCAAAAAGACGCATAATATCTAAGGATGTTTTGGAATCTAAATTTCCAGTAGGCTCATCTGCCAAAATAATAGACGGATCATTTACCAAAGCTCTAGCTACTGCTACACGCTGTCTTTGTCCTCCGGAAAGCTGATTTGGACGGTGATCCAAACGATCGCCCAAACCTACTTTTTCAAGTACATCTTGGGCTTTTCTTTTACGATCTTCAGAATTATAACCCGCATATACCAATGGCAGAGAAACATTCTCTAAAGCCGTTAGGCGAGGTAGTAGATTAAAAGTCTGAAAAATAAACCCAATCTCTTTATTACGAATTTCAGCCAAGTCATCATCCTTGAGCGAACTAACATCAGTTCCATTTAAATTATAAGCTCCTGCTGTAGGCGTATCTAGACAACCTAAAAGATTCATTAAAGTAGACTTCCCACTTCCAGATGGGCCCATCATGGCAAGATATTCATTCTTCATAACAGAAACATCAACACCTTTGAGGGCTTTTACAATTTCTGAACCTACAGCAAAATCTCTCTTTAATCCTTTTATTTCAATAATCTTATCGGGCATAAATTTTACATTATTAGGAACTTTAAAAATACATTCAACGCATCTTTACTACGAAGTGTTGTTTTGATATTTTTTTATCAACTAGCAATATACCAAATTGAAATAAATCTATTGAGATTGAAATATCTTTTATGGAACATAATTTCTTCCAAATATTATCTTTCAGTTCATTTTGATGTGGCTTTTTGATAATCACACATTTATAATTTAATATAATATCTTTTGTAAAAGCATCAATTTCTTCTAGATAAATTAAGTCCGCAAGATGACCTTCACTTAATGAAACACCTACCCCCTCAAAAACATTTAATTCTTGATTTGAAAAATGACATAAAGAAGATACAGAAAGACTCTTTTTTTTACTTGGAACAGCTAAAGCCAGTGATGCAGGGAAATTTTCCGACGCAACAAAAACCGAATTTGGCTTATAAAAAGCCACCCAACGGTATAAAAACAAAGCGTCAACTTCAGAAATAAACTTAGTGTATGCAGAAAGTATTCCCCGGAATTGCTTAAAAAAATAAAACTCTTTTTTTGCCGCAATCACTTCATTATAAAAGTCAAATAGAAAAGGAGAATGTAAACCGTGAGCATTTACTGCCCTTAAATGGTAATTTAAATAGGTCTTAATTTTAAAAAAAAGATGGGCTATCATTATAAAATCATCACATTAATTCTGCCAGTTCCATCCAGCGATCAGTTTTCTCAGCGATCTCGTCATCAATTTCTTTGATACGCTTTCCCAATTCTTTCATTTTTTCAGGATTGAGATCAGGATCGTTAAATTGCACTCCAATAGTTGTTTTTTCCTGCTCCAAGGCATCAATTACCGACTCAATAGTATCGTATTCTTTCTTCTCATTGTAAGTGAGTTTGCGCTTCTGCTCAGCAACTTTATTTTTAACAACAACTTTATCTTTTGACTTCGTTTGCTTGAGCTTACCATCGCTAGAAACATTGGATCTGTAATCGGTGTAATTCCCAGGAAAATCCTTCACATGACCTTCACCTTCAAAAATAAACAAATGATCTACCAAACGATCCATAAAATAACGATCGTGAGAAACGGTAATCATACAGCCTTCAAACTCATCCAAAAAATCCTCCAATACTTTTAGCGTTATAAGATCTAGATCATTCGTAGGTTCATCTAAGATCAAAAAATTTGGATTTTTCATCAAAATGGTAAGCAAATACAAACGCTTTTTTTCTCCACCACTCAAAACCGAAACATGCTTCCATTGCGCAT
>Ga0066605_10001699_pt1 | contig 14455 bp, 13 predicted proteins | sample SaaInlLV_DNA_10m_FD_60385 | JGI IMG/M metagenome (GOLD analysis project Ga0066605, IMG submission 60385) | Marine microbial communities from expanding oxygen minimum zones in the Saanich Inlet - SI075_LV_DNA_10m | ecosystem: Environmental > Aquatic > Marine > Unclassified | place: British... | reverse complement strand
ATTAGGGAATCCGATTTTCCTGATGTTTTGAATTTTCAAAACCTAAAAAAAGAAGAAAAATTAAAATCACCTAAAGATGTAGCTTTAGAAATATTAAATACTATAAGATGAAAGTAGCTGTTATTTCAGATATTCATGGTAATCTTGATGCTTTGGTCGCGGTTTTAGAGAAGGCTGAAAATGAAAATGTAACACATTTATTGATTCTTGGTGATATTGTTGGATATTATTATCATCCAGATAAAATAATGGAGTTACTTTCTCAATGGAGTTTTGATATTATCAAAGGAAATCATGAAAAAATACTAGAGGACTTAATCGCGGATTCTTCATTAAGTGAAACGATTAGATTAAAGTATGGAAGTGGGCATCAGGAAGCTATTAATAAGTTAACTCAGGAACAATTGAATTTTTTGAGTGATTTACCTGAAACCAAAACGTTACAATTTGGTCAGATCTCTCTATTAATGTGCCATGGAAGCCCATGGTCAAATAATTTTTATATATATCCAGATTGTGAAAAGGAAATCATTAATAAATGTGATATTATAGGTTTTGATTTTGTTTTAATTGGACATTCCCATTATTCTTTTGCAATTAGAAATGAAAATAGTATTTTAATAAACCCTGGCTCAGTAGGTCAATCTAGACAAGCTGGAGGCAAGGCATCATGGTGTATTATCAATACAGATAATAGCTGTTTTCAATTTTTCAGTACTGATTATAGCACTAAGAATTTAGTGAAAGAGGTTTCAGAAAAAGACCCTGAAATTGAATATTTAACAAAAGTTTTAAAAAGAAAATGATTTATTATCTATGAATAAAGCATTCAATATATTAGTTACAGGCTGTGGAGGAGATATTGGACAGAGCATTGGGAAAATATTATTAAAATCGAAGTACACTAAAAATTTATTTGGAATTGACATTTCAAATAAAAATGCTGCACAATTTATATACCCAAATTTTTCTGTTGGTGTCCCTTTTACACATCCAGACTATCTGCAAAGATTAGAGTTATTTATAAATAAGCATGACATTGATTTAATTATCCCAATTGCAGAGCCAGAATTGAGGTTTTTTGCTGAACAAAACATATTAAAGACAATTGGTAAGGCAAAAATGATTACAGCTTCAGCATTGGCCTTAGAAATTGGTTTTGATAAGTTTAAAACAGCCGAATTTTTAAAAAGAGAAAACTTACCTTTTCCAGAAACATTTTTAGCAAAATCATTAAAAAGGATCGATAATTTCCCAGTTATTTTAAAATCTAAGACTGGATCAGGGAGCAAAGATATTCATAAGATTAATTCAATAGAAGAATTTTTATTTTACACCAAAAATACTATAGATGATTATGTCGTTCAGGAATTTATAAGTGATGAGAAGGGCGAGTTTACTTGTGGTGTTTTTAGAAGTAGTTCAAAAGAAATAAGAACTCAAATTTTTAAAAGAGAACTAACAAGTGGTTATAGTGGTTATGGAGAAGTGATTGAAAATATTAATATTACGAACCTATTAGAAAAAATAGCAGTGAAGTTGGATTTAGTAGGAAGTATTAATGTCCAGTTAAGAATAAAAGAAAACAGACCAAAGGTATTTGAAATCAATCCAAGATTCTCAAGTACTGTTCTTTTTAGACATCTATTCGGTTTTGAAGATTTATTATGGTCTATTGAAGATTTATTGGGGTATAGCTTGTCCGATAATCAATCAAATGTTATTGGTAGGAAGTTTTATAAAGGTTTTGAGGAGTATATTAAATAAAAAATTATATGAAAATAGCAAACTTTACAATTGATCAAAACTCTCCAGTATTTATTATTGCAGAGCTATCTGCAAATCATAATGGTAGTATAAAAACAGCTATTGAAACAGTTAGAGCAGCAAAACGTGCTGGAGCTAATTGTATTAAACTGCAAACATTTACCGCCAACACCATAACTCTTGACTCCAATAAAGAAGATTTTAAAATCAATCAAGGGACTTTGTGGGACGGCCAGTATTTACATGACTTATATAAATCGACACATTTACCATGGGAATGGCATAAAGATCTTATGGAAGTAGCAAAAGAAGAAGGTCTTATTTGTTTTTCATCCCCATTTGATCCCACATCTGTTGAGTTTTTGGAAACATTAAATGTTCCTGCATATAAAATAGCATCATTTGAAATTACTGACATCCCTTTAATTGAATTAATAGCTTCTAAAGGAAAGCCGGTTATTATTTCTACTGGTATTGCAGAAAAAGAAGATATAGAATTGGCCTTGGACGCTTGTAAGAGAATGGGCAACAACGACATTGCATTATTAAAATGCACCTCTAGTTATCCTGCGCCAATTGAAGAAGCAAATATGTGTATGGTTAAGGATTTAGTCGAGCGTTATGGCGTTATCAGCGGTTTATCTGATCACACTTTGGGAAATATAGTCCCTATTGTAGCAACGGCCATGGGAGCAAAAATTATTGAGAAACATTTTATTCTAAATCGTGATATTGGTGGTGCTGATGCTTCATTTTCTATGGATGAAGCTGAATTTTCAATAATGGTAAAAGCAGTTAGAGAAGCTGAAAGTGCTATAGGTGTTGTAGACTATGCCTTAACCGAAAAACAACGTAAGGGTAGAGATTTTTGCCGCTCTTTATATGTTGTGGAAGATATTAAAGTAGGAGAACTATTAACCAAAAAGAATGTTCGTTCTGTGAGACCAGGATTTGGAATGCACCCAAAGTTTTATGGTGAAGTTTTAGGTAAAATAGCCAAAACAGATTTAGAAAAAGGGACAGCTTTAAAGAGGTCTTTTATTGAAAAAAACGACTAAAAACATAAGATGGATAGACTAAAAGAAATTTTAATTCATAAAAAAAAATATTTAATCAGCTAGAAACGCTATAGATTATGAATCAGTTGGGGTCTATGATTTCCCAGATAATAGATTTGATACTTTAGCTTTGCTAGATATAATAAAAGTTTTTGAAAAAGAGAAAGAAGATTTTTAACCTGAAATTATCTTTACTCATCATGGCGGAGTCTTTATATGTTAGTTCGAAGTAATTTTTAATAATTCAAGATTGAAAAATTTTAATAAAATCCTTTTTAGAGGAACCATAGCTGTAAGTATAGCAAATGCTGGTTCACAAATAGTTGGTTTATTATTGTTGCCGCTATTTACAGAATATCTTTCTCCAAAAGAGTTTGGTATTATCTCTATGGTATCTATGATCGTAACATTTTTAGCATTATTATATAATCCAGGAATTATGTCGGGCACAATGAGATTATTTCACGCAACTGAATCAGAAAATGAAAGAAAGTTTCTGGTGGGCTCAGCTAATAAGTTTTTTGTATTTATTCCAATTTTACCTTTAGTTGTTGGCTTAATATGGGGAGAAGCAATTTTTTCATTTATTTTTAAAGACTTTGATTTCTATCCATACGGGTTTTTATCACTGTTATTAGCATTTTTAATACAGCCAAGTAGAATGTGGTCAACACTTATGACACTACTTTATAAAATTGAAAAAACTGCCTTTTTAACAGCGATATCAGTAATTCTTGGCCTTATTACTGCTGTTGTATTGATCGTAGTATTCGATCTCGGGGCAATGGGTAGGGTTCTCGCTATGTTTGTTCCAGCTATTTTCCTTTATATAATTAGTTTCTTTTCAATTAAACGATATACTAAAGGTGTTTGGTCATTTGAGAGTATGAAAAAACAATTGATATTTGGCTTACCCCTGATTGTTGGTCTTTGGGCTTATCAGGGTTTATCATTTTTTGGGAAATATTTTTTAGAACAAATGAGTAGTTTAGAAGATGTTGGTATATATACTGTTGGAACGATTTTAGCTAGTATTCCAATGCTTTTAGTATTAGGTTTTAAGCAGTTATGGGCACCTATTTTTTATGAGAATATGAATAGTAAATCATACAAAACTATTACAAAATTAATTAAATCTTTTACTGTAGTAATAAGTATATTATCCTTGTCACTTATATTATTTATAAAAGAGATTGTTTTATTATTAATTGATTCAAATTACTATTCAGTAATTAAAATAATCCCAATACTTGTTTTAGCTTCATTTTTTAATGGTTTATTAACAATTTCAAATTCATTTTTAAGTTTTAATAATAATTTTTTTAGAATTTCGCTTTTTGGTCTAATTGCATCACTTTTAAATATACTTCTTAATCTTGTTTTGATACCTATTTATGGAGTACTAGGAGCATCAATTGCATTAGTAATATCATATTTTATATTTTATATTTTAGGTGTTATAAGTGAAAGAAAAAAAATATCATTGGTTCAAAATAAAAAATCAGCTTATATTCCTCCATTATTATTAGTTGTAGGAGTATTAGGTAATTTATTAATTAATGAAAATATCTTTTTGAATAATTTTTCTTTTTATGAATTTTTTACGAAAATCTTTTATTTGATATTTACAATCATCGTTTTCTTCAAAATCAAAATTATAGAAAAAAAAGATTTTATATCAATCATAAATTTAATTTCTAGAAAAAAATAGAATGCAAAAAAAACTTATAACTATACCGATAGAGATTTATAAAAGAGAATTTTATTTTCAACTTTATTTAGCTTTATTAGCAGCTAATGAAGATTATCAAATTCTACTGGGACAGCAAAGTGAAAAACTATTTAAATCAACAAAAAATGGTATTTATTTTCATAAAGATCATGCAAATTGGAGCGTAGACTGGTATAAAAAGGCTATTAAGCGAAAAATGAAAACAGTAGCATTCGATATAGAAGGATTAATTTATTATACTGCTGACACATATATTAATAATCGTGCCTCAAAATGGATTTTAGAAAATATTGACTTAGTTTTATTGTGGGGGTATTCACAAAAAAAATTAATTTCAAGGGTTTCTAATAATAGTAACCAAATAATCATAGGGTCTCCTAAGTTTGATATATGTAATTTGTTAAGTGATAAAGCAGTTACTAATACTAATAGGAAAGCAAAACATATTCTTATCAATACTAGATTTGCTTCAACGAACATAAAAAATTCAGAAAACTATTTTGAGAACCTAAACAAATTAGGAGTATTAAAAACACAAAAGGATATTGTTGAACATAAAAATTTTATTGAAAGTGAAAATAAAATTTATAAAGAATTTGAAAATCTAGTTAAATTGTTAGATAATAATTCAAATTTCAAAATAACTATTCGACCTCATCCTGCAGAGGATCATAGTTTTTACACCAAATTAAGCTCTAAGTTTAATAATGTTGTTGTAGATTCAAAAACAGATTTATATCAGCAAATATTAAATCATGATTGTGTTATTCATGATGGATGTACCACAGCAATAGAAGCTAATTGTATTGGTAGGCCAGTTTTTGGTCTAAGACCTGAAAACCTTAAAAATGCTTACAATAACTTCGCTAATAATTTTTCACTAAATTTTAGTTGCCATAAAGATTTGTTTGATTACTTAATAAAAACTAAAATTTGTGATTACATTGATTCTAATTGTGACAATCTGGCTAAAAGTTATATTCACAATTGGAGAAGTTCAACTATAAACTCGACTAATTCTATATTAGAATCATTTAATAAATTGGATATTAAGTATCAAAACATTTTAAATCCTAGTCTATTATATAAATTTAATTATAAACATTTTTTATTCAAATTGATTTCAAAAACTAGTTGTTTTAAAGTGTTTTTGAAAATTAAAAGATTAAACAGTTTTATTATTAGTAGACAAAAGGTAGAATCAAAATTCCCAAATCTAGATAGTATAGAATTAAAGAGTTTGATTAAAAATTTAAATACCTTAGATAAAAATACTGTAAAATATGATGATCTTGTAATAAAAACGATTTCAAAAAAATTATTTTTAATTTATAAAAAATAACTTATTAGTGAAAACGTATAAATATGAAATAAAGAAAAATAATGAAATTTTAAATGGTATACCTTTTTATCTTTTGGTTTTATCTTTCTACTTTATTGTCTCATACTTAGGTGGTGAGTCTTTAAACATTTGGGGAGCTAACATTTATTATGATAATTGGGTAAATGAAATTTCAAAGTTAAGTTTTGGATTTTATCAATTTTTCGAATCCTATAATTTGAATCTTTCTGAGATTTCTGCTCCAGAGCCAGTCTCAGGTTATTTAATTTATATTATTACAAGATTTACAAACTCTCCAACCAACGTTTTCCATATAATCAATAGTTTATTCTTATTCTTTTTAACATTTTTCATTTTAAAAACATATCGAAATAAGTTGTTGTTTATTTTAATGCTTTTTATTATTACCTGCGGCTACTATGAGTTTATTATATTGCATATGACCCATCGCTTTAAAATCGCAGTATTATTTTTTCTTGCATCTGTATATTATTCAGAAAAAAATAAAAAAATTTCAGAGTGGTTATTGGTTTTAACAATACTAACTCATTTTTCTATGTTGTCAATAATTCCATTATTATATTTTTTTAGGAAATTAGATATAAAAGTAATTCCTGTTTTATCCATAAAAAAAATACTTTTAATATTAATTATTTTTATTACTGGGTATTTATTAAGTAATAAATATTTTTCTAATATTATAATAGGTTCTACATTTTCAAATTATGACGAATTTTTATTTTTTATGATTAAATCAAAGTTCACAACATTTAATTTTCTTTTTGAGAATGATTTATTTTCTAACTTTAACATTTTGACTATTTTATTCATATTGACAACTATTGTTGGCTTTTATTTAATTAAATATTTAATTAAATATTTAATTAAAAAAAAGCCATTAACCTTGCTCTTGTTGACTTTTTTTATATACATATTGTCTACACTTTTAATAGTAGGAACTAGTAGGCTATTGCAGGTTTATTATATAGTACCACTTATTATTTTTTTATCTAATTACCGATATATGAGCCAAAAAAAGAGACGTTCATTTTTGATGTTTTTTTCTCCTTTTATTTTGTGGAATCTTTCTAGAAGTTTTGAATATGGTCCAATACCGATAATTTATAACAGCTTTTTTTAATTAACAAATGAATGATTTAATAAAAATAAAATTATGGTATTAGTTATTGATGCCTCAAATATAAGATCTGGTGGGGGACTAACTCATTTAATAGGTATACTTAAATACTATGATATTAAATATGGATTTAATAAAATTATAGTTTATTCAAACCAAAAGACATTAGATAATCTTCCAGAAAAAACTTGGTTGGTTAAAAAATCTCATAAACTTTTAAATAAGTCATTTATTTGGTCATTTTATTTTCAAATTTTCATTTTTTCTAAATTAGTCAAAACAAAAGACAAAGCAAGTATTGTCTTCGCTCCAGGTGGTACTTTTCTAGGAAACTTCAGCCCGTTTGTTACTATGTCTAGAAATATGCTTCCATTTGAGTTTAATGAAGCTTTTAGATTTAAAAAATGGAAAGTTAGAATTAGATTTATATCACTATTTTTTACACAATTTTTTTCATACAAGAGAGCTAATGGTATGATTTTTTTAACAGAATATGCCAAAAAAATTGTTTCAAAAAGAATTAGAAAATTAATGTTTAACAGTGTAATTATTCCTCATGGTATTGATGAAAGCTTTTCATGTAAACCAAGGAAACAACTTAAAATTAATGATTATTCTTTAAATAAGCCATATAAATTCTTATATGTTTCAGTTGTTAACGCATACAAACACCAGTGGATTGTAGCCGAGGCAATTCTTAAACTAAAGGAGGCTGGTTATCCAGTATGTTTAGAACTAATTGGTCCTAGTTCGCCTGAGAGTATTGAGCGTTTAAATAAAATAATTAAAAGCGACCGAAATAAAAATAATGTTATAAATTATATAGGTAGTGTTTCGAATAATGAATTATCAAATCATTATAAGAGTGCTGATTCTTTTGTATTTGCCTCTAGCTGTGAGAATCTACCTAATATATTAATTGAAGCGATGACCTCTGGTTTGCCTATAGCCTCTTCAAATATGGGACCAATGCCGGAAGTATTATCTGATGGTGGTTTATATTTTAACCCACTAGATATTGATAGTATTTATTATTGTTTAAAAAAAATAATTTTAGAACCTAAGACACGAGAATTCATAGCAAATAAGGCCTATAAGAAAGCAAATACTTATACTTGGAAAGATTGCTCAAGCAATACATTTAAATATATAAAGAAAATTAATAATAAATTTTATGAAAATTAAAAATAAAACTTTACTAATTACTGGAGGAACTGGTTCTTTCGGAAATGCTGTATTAAACCGTTTCCTAAAAACAGACAACTTTAAAGAAATCCGTATTTTCTCTCGTGATGAAAAAAAACAAGATGACATGCGTACTCGTTTGAATGATCCAAAATTAAGATTTTACATAGGGGATGTTCGTGATTATAATAGTATCGAAAAAGCAATGCGAGGTGTAGATTATGTCTTTCATGCTGCTGCCCTTAAACAAGTTCCGTCTTGTGAGTTTTTTCCTTTAGAAGCTGCTAAAACAAATGTTTTTGGTACACAGAATGTAATTGATGCAGCTGGAGTTAATAAAGTTAAAAAAGTTATTTGTTTGAGTACAGATAAAGCTGCTTATCCAATTAATGCAATGGGAATCTCAAAAGCTTTAATGGAGAAGGTTGCAATAGCAGCTTCGCGAAATTTAACAGACACAACTGTTTGTTTAACTCGTTATGGAAATGTAATGGGCTCTAGAGGTTCTGTCATTCCATTGTTTATTGACCAATTAAAACAAGGAAAAAATTTAACAATTACCGATCCAAACATGACACGTTTTTTAATGTCTTTAGACGAGGCAGTGGAGTTGGTCCTATTTGCTTTTGAGAATGGTAATCCTGGCGACTTATTTGTTAATAAAGCACCAGCAAGTAATATTGGAGATTTAGCTCAGTCCTTAAAAGAAATGTTAGGTCTAAATAATAATATAAAAATTATCGGAACTAGACATGGAGAAAAGTTATACGAAACTTTGTGTACACGTGAGGAGATGATGAAGGCGCAAGATATGGGAGATTTTTTCCGTATTCCGGCTGATAATAGAAGTTTGAATTACTCAAGTTATTTTTCTGAAGGAGAAAAAGAGTTATCTAGTATAGATGACTATAATTCTCATAATACAGAACAAAAAAACATTGAAGGCATAAAAAAGTTATTATTAAAATTAGATTTTGTTCAGCAAGCAGTAAAAAAGTAAAGAATGAGTTTTATGGAACTACCAAAAATAATTAAGGGAAACTCTTTTACTGACATTCGTGGAACTATTTATTTTAATAACTCTTTTGATACAAGTGAAATTAAACGAATGTATATTATTCAAAATAGTAGTGTTAATGTTATTAGAGGTTGGCAAGGGCATAAAGTTGAGCAACGTTGGTTTTCCGCGGTACAAGGAGAGTTTGAAATTCATTTAATTGAAGTCGATAACTGGGAAACACCATCTAAAGGTTTACAATCAATTAAATATAATTTAAACTCAGATAAAATGAATGTATTACACGTACCACCTGGTTTTGTCAGTAGTATTAGATCTAAAGAACCAGCTTCTAAATTATTGGCGATGTCAAATTATGGAATTGAAGAAATAAAGGATGAATATAAGTTTGATAATGACTATTTTGAATAACTAAATACTATAAAATGAATAAAATAAAAGTAATGACTATTGTAGGTACAAGACCTGAAATAATCAAATTAAGTGAAGTCATGAAAGAGCTTGACAAACACACCAATCATATTATCGTTCATACAGGGCAAAATTATGACTATGAATTAAATGAGTTGTTTTTTGAACAGTTAAACGTAAGAACACCTGATTATTTTTTGGAAGCTGTAAAAGGAACAGCTTCTGAAACAATTGGAGATATAATAGCTAAAGCTGATAAAATTTTAGCAGATATTAAACCAGATGCTTTATTAATTTATGGAGACACAAACAGTTGTTTGAGTGTAATTCCAGCAAAGAAAAGAAAAATACCAATTTTTCATATGGAAGCTGGTAATAGATGTTTTGATCAGAGAGTTCCAGAGGAAATAAACAGAAAAATTGTAGATCATTTAAGTGATATTAATTTACCTCTTTCAGAACAAGCTAGAGATTACTTGATCGCAGAAGGAATAAAGCCTGAAACTGTAATTAAAACAGGGTCTCCAATGACTGAAGTATTAAAGGCTAATATGGAGAAAATTCTTTCTAGTAATATTTTGCAGAAGGAGAATTTAACAGTTAAAGGGTATATTGTAATGAGTATTCATAGAGAAGAAAATGTTGATTCTCCTAAGAATTTTAATGATCTGTTGGAATCTATTGATGAACTTACAGTGAAATATAAGATGCCAATTATTATTTCTACTCACCCAAGAACTAGAAACAAACTGAAAGAAATTGGATACGAAGATAAAAACCCATTAATAAGTTTTTCTAAACCTTATGGTTTTCATGAATACAATAATCTTCAGATGAATGCCTTTTGTGTTATATCTGATAGTGGTACTATAGCTGAAGAAGGTTCTATATTGAATTTACCAGCTGTAACTATTAGACAAGCACATGAAAGACCAGAAGGAATGGATGAAACTACAGTAATAATGTCTGGTTTAAATAAAAATAGAGTTTTAGAGGCTGTTGAAGTTGCAACGACTCATAATAAAGAAGATAGTAGATCTATTAAGCCTGTTAAGGATTATGAAGCAGATAATGTTTCAAAAAAGATACTAAGAATCATTTTGTCTTACACAGATTATATTAATAGAACAGTTTGGCATAAAGAAATATAATAATGAGATTAAAAGTTTTAGTTTTAGGATCTACTGGATTAATTGGCCATCAAGTGTTTAATTATTTAGTTAAAACAGAGAAGTATGAATTGTATAATATTACATATCGGAAAAAATTAAATAACGAAACAATTTTATGTGACGTTAGAAATCAAGATAAATTTATTGAGCAAGTTAGATCAATATCACCAGATGTTATAATAAACTGTATTGGTATTTTAATTGAAGAAGCGAATGTGGACCCTGAAAACGCAATTTTTATAAACGCTTATTTTCCACATAGGCTAATGAGTCTTGCGGATGAATTAAATAGTAAACTAATTCATATATCAACTGATTGTGTTTTTTCAGGAGAAAAAGAGATGCCATACATAGAGAAAGATTTTAAAGATGGTAAAGATACATATGCTAAGACTAAAGGTCTTGGGGAAATAATAAATGAAAAACATTTAACATTGAGAACATCAGTTATTGGACCAGAACTTAAAACAAATGGTGAGGAGTTATTTCATTGGTTCATGTCACAGTCTGGAGAAATTAAAGGCTATACAAAAGCAATTTGGTCAGGAGTAACAACTTTAGTTTTAGCAAAAGTTGTTGAATGGGCAATAGAAAATAAATCTACAGGATTATATCATGTAACTAATAATAAAAGTATAGACAAGTTCACGCTTCTAAATTTGATTAAAAAACAAACAAAAAAGGATATTTTAATACATCCATTTGATGAAAAGGAGTGTAATAAAAGCTTTATTGATACTAGAAAAGAATTAAATTTTGTAATCCCAACTTATGAGGAGATGATTCATGAAATGTTTAATGCTATTTTAAAAGATAAAATAAGCTATAAACAATACTTATCTGATCTTAAATAATTTAAAACATTAAAAATTGAATATTTTATTTTTAACACTTTATAAAATAAATTCTTTATCAGAAAGAGGTATTTATACAGATCTTCTGAGAAAATTTCAAGAAGAGGGAAACACAATTTATATTGTTAGTCCTAATGAAAGAAGAGAAAGAAAAAATACTGAATTCTTAATAAATAAACAATTACATTTATTAAAAGTCAAAACTTTTAATATTCAAAAAACAAACTTATTAGAGAAAGGACTGGCAACTTTGTCTATTGAATATCAATATCTATTTGCGATAAAAAAGTATTTTAAAACTACTAAATTTGATTTAGTCTTATATTCAACCCCTCCAATTACTTTTTCAAAAGTGATTAATTATTTTAAAAAAAGGGATGGAGCGTATTCTTATTTATTACTTAAGGATATTTTTCCTCAAAATGCAGTGGATATGAAAATGCTTAAAAAAAACGGTATAATTCATGAATATTTTTTAAATAAAGAAAAAAAGCTCTATCAATTGTCAGATAAAATCGGATGTTTATCTGAAGCTAATCTTGAATATTTGAAAAAGCACAACTCATATTTAGATTTTAAAAAGATAGAAATTAATCCTAATACAATTAGTCCTAAGTTTATCAACTATTATAGTTCTGAAAAAGAAAATATTAAATTGAAATATTCAATTCCTCTAAAAAAGAAAATATTTATTTATGGTGGTAATCTTGGGAAGCCACAGGGATTAGATTTTTTATTAAAAACAATACAAGAGACCAAAAGATTGGATGTTTATTTTCTGATTATTGGCTCAGGTACAGAGTTTACACGTATTCAAAAATGGTTTGAAAAATTTCAACCTCAAAACGCATTATTGATGGCTGGTCTACCCAAGAATGATTATGATAAGTTATTAGCAGCTTGTGATGTCGGCTTAATTTTTTTAAACAGAAATTTCACAATTCCTAACTATCCATCTAGACTACTTTCTTATTTGGAAATGAAAATGCCTATTATTGCTGCAACAGACCCTAATACTGATGTCGGCTTAGATATTGAGAGAAATAATTGTGGTTTTTCAGTAATTTCTGGTGATTCTCAAAGAATGCAAAATGCAATTAATAAAACAATGTCCATTATTTTAGAATCAAATATAATGAAAGAGAATGCTTGGCTTTTTTTACAAAGAGAATTTAAAGTAGAAAAATCATACGAATTAATTATAAAATCAATAAATGAAAAATAAAAATTTAGTAATAATTGGTTATTCAGGTCATTCATATGGTTGTGTTGAAGTTGCAATTAAGCAAGGGTTTTCAATTCTTGGTTATCATGATGTTTTAGAGAAAGTCAGTAATCCATATCACTTAAAATATTTAGGTCATGAGGATAATATTGATTCAAACAATAAAGTATTTATTGCTTTAGGAGATAATAGTATTCGAAGAAAAATCTATGAAAAATTGAGGTCAAATACTATTTTCCTAAATACGACTCTTATACATTCGAATACTACAATTTCAAAATCTTCTTTGATTGAAGAACAAACCTTCATAAGTGCTGGAGTTATTATAAATCCACAGGTCAAAATAGGTGTAGGTTGTATTATTAATACTGGGGCAATTATTGAGCATGATTGTTCTATCGGTAAATTTAGTCATATTGCTCCTGGAGCTGTTTTAGCTGGAAATATTTCAATTGGAAGTGGATGTATGATAGGAGCAAATGCAGTAATTAAGCAAGGTGTAAATGTAGGTGACAACGTAATTATTGGAGCTGGAGCTGTAGTTTTAAAAGATGTAAATTCTAATACGATATTCGTAGGTAATCCTGCTAAACAAATATGATATGATACCATTATCAGTACCAAATATTAACGGAAATGAATGGCAATATGTAAAAGATTGTCTCGATACAGGATGGATTTCTTCAGCTGGAGCATATGTTACTAAATTTGAAGAGGCTATCCAAAGTTTTACAGGAGTGAAATATGCAATTGCATGTATGAATGGAACAGCTGGTTTACAAGTTTCTTTAAACCTAGCAGGAGTTTCTTCAAATGATATTGTAATAGCACCAAACTTAACTTTTGTAGCTACATTAAATGCTATTTCATATTCAGGAGCAGAAATTGCTCTAATAGATGTTTGTGAAGATTCCTGGCAAATGGATATTGATTTACTTCAAAATTGGTTAGCAAATAATACGACAACCAAATTTGTAAATGGTAAACCAGTAACATCTGATAAGGCTTCAGGGAAAAAAATTGGTGCAATCATGCCAGTTTACGTTTTAGGGGGATTTATCGATATTGACAAATTAGTAGAGATCAGTTCTACTTATGGTATTCCTTTAATAGAAGACAGTACAGAAGCACTAGGAAGTTTTAAGAATGGAAAGCATGCAGGAACGTTTGGTTTAACTGGTGTTCTTAGTTTTAATGGCAATAAAATAATATCTACAGGTGGTGGTGGAATGATTCTAACTAACGATAAAAAAATTGCCAACAGGGCAAAGCACATTACAACAACTGCTAAAACTAATCCTTTAGATTATTTTCATGACGAAGTAGGGTATAATTACCGTTTAGTAAATGTTCTAGCTGCTATTGGGGTTGCGCAAATGGAAAAATTTGAAAGTATTTTAAAAAGAAAAAAAGAAATTGATGCGCTTTATAGAAGTGAATTAGACGGAATAGGAGATATTAAATTTCAGAAAAATGATCCCAAATCAGATCCTAATTGCTGGTTATTCACATTTCGAACAAAAAAAATGAGAGAGTTGTTAAATCACTTGAAC
>Ga0066605_10001698_pt1 | contig 14461 bp, 19 predicted proteins | sample SaaInlLV_DNA_10m_FD_60385 | JGI IMG/M metagenome (GOLD analysis project Ga0066605, IMG submission 60385) | Marine microbial communities from expanding oxygen minimum zones in the Saanich Inlet - SI075_LV_DNA_10m | ecosystem: Environmental > Aquatic > Marine > Unclassified | place: British... | reverse complement strand
CTTTGCCTGTGGTGTATCGTAATCCTCAATGTAAGATCCTTTCACTTTGGTCACACCATATCGCAATGAGTTCAGTTTTGCCTGTAGACTCTTGTTTCTTTTCTTGTTGTCAGACTTAGAAAATGGTTCACCTTGATTGCACTCGGATGCAGATCGAAACGCAGTTATGGTTCCTGTATCGTGCTTCTCCATATGTTCCCATACTCTTGATAGAGAACTTTCGTTGATTTTGGTATTTTCTTCCACTTTTCGTCCTTTTTAGTAATTATATTACTGTAAAATATTTGTCAACGAAAAATCTTGATATTTTTATTCTTGTAGTTTACATGGGACCACATTGCCTTTTGAACTTGATGTAGAGTGTCCATATCATGCTCACTGGGCACATGAATCCCCTTGTCAAAATCATATAGGAATAAAATATCGTGTTTTGTGCAGTAAAAAGGCAAGATGCCTTCGAATTTCCTCCTAATTGGACTCTGTGCTAACATGAGTTTCTTCTTTAGTTTGGGATCTTTTATGAATTCGTATGCCATGTCATAGTGATAGTCACTATTTGTACTGTCGATAACATCACCCTCTGGACAATTGACCTTCATCCTCTCCACATTCCAGTGGGGAATCTCTGATAGATATTCTTTGAAACTCATTTATGTTTTGCTTCGTTGATAATCTTTCTGGTTTCAGAATCAGTTTTCTTAGATAAGTATTCCTTGAGTTTCAGAGCAGTCTTCTCGTCTATATCTTCATCGTTCTTGAAATCCTCAATAGCATCAACCACTTGTCCGAACTGACCTTTGAGTGCTGATGCTGTTTCAACAACTGCCTTCTCTCCAAGATTCTTAGCACGACCAACAAGGAACTTGATAAGGGGAATACCAATAGTAGGACATAGGAAGGTCAACACTCCCAATGCAATGACAGAGAACCAAAACCAAAACTTAAAACTATCCAATGCACTTGACAACTTGCTGTTCTTGTTCTTGAGCATTGCCTTCTCGTCTGCCATGGATGCAATGTCTGCTTCCCACTCTGCTCTTTCAATACGATATTCCCTTTCATTATAAAGGATCTCCGAATGGAGTTTTTCAACCTCTTCCTTGATTCTCCAGTCAATTTGATCTGTGGGAAGACCAGAGATAGTCTGTAATACCTTTGCGGATTTCAATAGAGTTTCTGATTCGTGCGTATAAGCATTCACACCAGATGTGTATGCTACTTGAGAAATGTCTACGATCACTCCAACGTTACTCTTGATCTTCTCAACATCCTCGAACCCTCTGGTAGGTTTCATTGGGATGGATACTGGTTTTGAACTACCACCAAGGAAGGATGGGAGGACCGAACAACCAGTTAGGGTTAGTGCAACGAATGCAACTAAAAGAATGTTTCTCATTTTCATACTCAAACCTTGAAATGTCAATGAGTATTTATATGTTTTTTACCTTCCTTTGCATATCTCGGTTCATGTCTCTTTCCTTTATATCGTTACGTTTGTCAACCTTTCTCTTACCTTTGGCAAGACCAATGACAATCTTTATCTTCTTGGTTTTATATATGATGCGTAATGGGACGATTGTGTAACCATGTTGCTTTGCCTTCTTTTCCAGTTTGTTGATCTCTGCACGATTTAGGAGAAGTTTCCTCTTTCTCGTAGGATTGTATTTTTCTGATCCAAACGAACGGGAGAACTTGTACTCATCCACGTGACAATTCAACAACCATGCTTCACCACTAATAATATCCACGAAGCATTCAGCAATAGAACAATTAGCACTCAATATACTCTTTACTTCGGAACCGATTAGTTTCATCCCTGCAACATATTCCTCTTCAATGAAGTAATCGTGTGTTGCCTTTCGATTCTTGACTAATACTTTATCTTCCATAGGAAGATTATAGACACATTACCAATTAGTCAAACTATTCTTTGAAATCGAATAGAAAGTTGGAGATCCTTTCAATAGTATTGTCGTAACATACTGCCCTTGTATCATAGTCCATTGGTTCTTCAGCATGTTCCATTATATGAAAGAATGATTCCGAATCTCTATGTATAATTGTAATACCATAAGTCAAACCGAACTTTATGGAGTTTTGATGTATAACCCCTCCCATCCTTTCAACTTCTGCTATTATATTTGTATCATTATTAACTTCAAAAATCCATTGGGTAGTATCATCCCATTGACTATAACAACCGTGATCCTTTCGGTATTGTTCTATCAACCATATCGTTAGGTCACTTGCTTGTTCAGCAATGTTGTATCTTAATTGTTCACTCGATCCCATCAGTCATAACATTATCATTTTATAATTATTATAAATAATAGTAGAGGAACTGGATGTTTGCCCATCCTTGCCATCATTTGAAGTAATGTGGTGTCCCTCTACTAACTATATTTATACATTGAAGGAGTATGAAATGGAAACAAAAGAGTGTAAAACTTGCGGAGAAGAGAAGGGTATATTAGAATATGAAAAGGGAAGAAGGGTCTGTAAAAAGTGTAGGGTCTTGTATAAAAAAAGACTATACAAAGAAAAGTCAATAGAACGTAAGAAAAATAAACTCATATCGGAAGAAGAAAATAAGAATATCCCAAAAGTATGTATTACTTGCGGTGTAGAAAAATCAGTTGAAGAGTATAAGACCAACAAAACTCAATGTGAGTCGTGTGTTAAACAATGGAGAAATAATTACAATGGGAAAAATAAAGAAAGAATAAGAGAAAATCGAATTAGATACGAGGAGGAAAATAAGGATAAGTTAAAGGAATATCAAAGAGAATATAGAAAAGATAATAGAGAGAAACTCAATAAATATTCAGAGGATTATCGTAATAATCTAACAAAGGAAGAGTTATTAGAAAAGAATGAGAAATCAAAACAATATTACCAAGAAAACAAAGAAATCTTCAAGGAACAAGCAAAGAAAAGAAGAGATGAAATGTCCCAAGAAGAAAAGGACAGATTGAAAGAAATGAAAAAAGAAAACTGGAATAATATGACTGAGGGAGAAAAAGATAAAATAAGAAAAAGAAGAAATGAAAGAGTGAGGGAGAGAATAGAATCAAACCCATCCCTAAAAACATTATCAAGTCTTAGAAGTAGAATGCTTAGTGCTATAAAGAATGGTCAGGGATTTAAAAGTGGTTCATCTCAAGAGTTACTTGGTTGTGATTGGGAAACACTAATACATCACATAGAATATAATTTTGCCGAAGGTATGTCATGGTATAATTACGGAGAGTGGCATGTTGATCACATAAAACCATGTGCCTCTTTTGATATGTCTGATCCGATAGAGCAAAAAATATGTTTCAATTATAAAAACTTACAACCCCTATGGGCAAAGGATAATCAATCTAAAAATGATTACTGGGACATTTTCAAGGAAGAAAACATATTACATGAACATTTGTTAGATGAAATAAAAGAAGAATTACTTACCTTTTCTGCTATCAAGTAATGGAAGGGGTCTATCATTGCCCTGCTCCTCTTCTTCCTCTTCTCTCTCAAGAAGATTGTTTATTGACTCATACAACCCATTGTAATAACTAATATCATCATCATCGTCAAACCGTTTTACCAACTTCTTATATAGTTGGGACTTCTTGTTACCATCACCCAACTGTCTCTTATCTTCGAATAGACCTTCCTCTGTATCAAGAGGTTTTGAGAAACCAACATATAGTTCAGTTACATATACTTTAGAACCTGTAATGGTTGTAGTGAAACGATACTGAGCAGGAACAACATGACCATCTTCGTCCTTGGTTTCTTCCTTCAGAACTTCTTTATGCCACTCACAGTCGAGTTCAGCAATCAACTGACTCAACTTCTTTCTGGAATCTTCTAATGTCTCATTTACTATCATTTGTTTTTGTACCACCACGACTTGAATGTAATCAATAGGATAATTATCCCTCCAATTTGTTTCTCATCTATATTTATCATTAGAAAGTATTTACTTGTCACCCAAATGGTTGCAAACATATAGGTTACTTGGAATATCTGAAGGAACAACCAAAGGAAAATAAGTCTGGAAGGTTTCCACTTCCACTTTGCCTTTCTTACGAGGAACTCATCATCCGATTCTGGGATCATGTATGACTTAGGATCTTCCTCCTTCTCACCTTCGAGTTCGGGGTCACCTGCCATTTGTCCATCTTTTATTAGTTTATCACTCATATATCTATTATACTTGTTTTTCACGAAAAGTCAAGATAAATATATTTATCACTGTTAGTTATAAAAAATGATATTATGAAGAAAGTAAGAATATTCCGTGATTGGAAACCTTCTGTCAAGTGCGACTTAGACTATAAGGATATAAAGATAGTTGAGGATGACTCATACGACTATGCTGTATTGTTCAATACCCCACGACCCAAACTGAAGAATATACCTAAAGAAAATGTAATAGGATTCATGTGGGAACCAAGATCTATAAGAAATCCTGCACCATTTGTGAAATATGCACAAGACAACATTGGTTGCTATTTGATAGGAGACACTAAAGGGTTACCAGAACCATTCAAGGAATACCATGGTTTCATGGCAGACTATAATGGATATAACATCCAACCAAGTAACAAACATCCCATGTGTATCATTGCATCAAACAACAATTATCTAGTAGGACATAAGAAGAGACACCAACTAGTTAAGGAGATTCTAAAGACCGATATGGATATTCACATCTATGGTAGAGGTGCAGAAAGAATGTATAAGGATAAAAGAGTGAAAGGAGGGTTTCAGCATTTCTCTGACGTATATCCACAATACCACTTTGACATTAGTATAGAGAATTCTTGCGAGGGTTCGTATATCACTGAGAAGTTTACAAGACCCTTGGTGAACGAGACTTGTCCTATTTACTGGGGAAGTAATAGTATTGGTAAATACTTTTCAGATTGCTATTATACGTTATCCGATAACAACAATCAAGCAATGCAAGATATTCGCAAGATCTATAACAACTATATGAGTTATTATAACAAGAAGAAAGATTCTATACTGACAACGAAGGATAACCTTCTGAATTATAACTACCTAGACTTTGCCAACTACTATTTTGATAATGGCAAGATAGAAAATAAAGTGCTATAGTTCCAGTCCGTGAAGACCTACATCTTCACCCATCCATTCGATTAGTAGATCACAGATCATTGCCAACCACAAATTGTGGGTGGTTTCAACAACATTGTATTTGTCGGAATCAACCCAGAAGTTGTTCTTTGAGTTTTGCATGAGTTGGTTGTCTTTGTCAAACCCACTGAATGAGTATGTCAACCCACCAATACTCTCAACATACTTTACAGCATTGACAACATTAGGTGAATTTCCACTGGAACTTACAGATACCAACATATCACCTTCCTTGAAATTGATCTTCATGAAACGTGCAAACACATCATCATATCCGAAGTCATTTGAGAACGCAGTAATAACCGCAGGATCATTGATACAAATAGTCTGAACACCTGTCTGACTCATATAGTCCAAGGATGCGTGGTTTGCAATTGTGGTGCTTGCTCCATTACCAATGAAGATGATTTTGTTATTAGACTCTTTGAGTTCCATGACCTTCTTAGCAAAGGCAACACCCAAATCATAATCCAAACTATCTGCCAAGTCTCTTGCTTCGCACAGTCTATTTCTTAGGAATTCTTTGTCAATTTTCATATACTTCTCTGATCAACTTCATAACGTTTAGAGCATCCTCTAAGTTGCTCCTGTTTTCATTATTTATAACACTTTCCATGAATAAACTGACCTCAGATTCCCATGTAGTATTATTCTTGTATTCTATCTTTTGTTCAGTTGATATATCGTCCGTATTGTGCTTATCATTGCATATTGTAAGCACTTCCCTACCATACGACCCCGAAGGTGTCTTGAGCCCATTCAAGGACATATATCCCCTCTCAAATAGAACCTCAAGGGAGAACAAGTGTCTCCACTCAATCATGGTAGAATGCAATGATGCTGAAATATTCTTTTCACTATTGTAGAGATTTACGAACACATTGTCTTCGATTCCCTCAATGTCCCAAAGATTATTCGTCACAATAGATTGCACCTTGTCAAACCCACCTGTCAAGAATATCATTAGGTCCAACATGTGAATCCCTTGATCTAGTAGAATGCCACCTCCAGACTTTTCATAATCCATTCTCCATCCAGTTGAAGATAGTTCTTTAGACATATTCTTACCATACCTTCCTCGCAACCAAAGGATCTTTCCGAACTCATCTTGATCGACTGCACTCTTGATTCTCTTTACACTATCATATTGACGATGATTGAAACCATAGATCAGAGTTCGATCACTCTTGTAAGTTTCCTTGACTTGAAGCAACTCATTGTAACTCCTTGCAGGAGGTTTCTCACAAAACACATGTTTGTCTTTTGATAATGCTAGTGTGGTATATTCAACATTCTTGAAATTGGGAGAACAGATGAATACAACGTCCGAATTATCCACTACCTGCTCTGGAGTGAGATCGGTATGGGATAAGGGATCAAAGATACTATAAGTTGTGTTAGGATATAGACTCTTCAACACCTCATGTCTGAGTTTACCTATCTTACCATAACCTAATATTCCAACTCTCATAGATATTCCTTTCTAAAATCTTCTAATGATTTATAAGGGTATATACCAGTAACTCTAGATTTCTTGTTACAAGAGAATACGTTTAGATTTGGAAGTTTATCGGTAATACCTTTTATTAGTTTCCAAGGTTCCAAACTGTTACCTTCTATACCGTTTAAATGGGTTGCACTTGTCTGATACTCAGACCCGTGGTAATCGGACCTATAGTGATTAGGGTCTTTATCACTAGTAAATACAACTTTAGGTTTACCTTTCAAGGGACCACTGGTATGAACACCTGCCCTTTGAACGTCCTTCCTCTGAACATATTTAGCATCGACTCCTATCATACCTATATTCTCATATCCCAAAGTATAAAGTAATTCAATACCAAAAACAGAAGCATTTGAAATCAACTTTACATTGTCAATATATCTAGGAATATTCTCACCATAAATATTAAACATCTCTCTAGTGAAAGTAAGTCTATCTAGTTTACTAAATTCAGTAAGTCTATCAGTTTTAACATCCGAAAAGTCAAACTCTTTCTTACAATTGTTAATAAAGAACCTTTTTGTATTGCTTTTCTTTTCCATTAACACCTTCAAGTCTTCAACAGTAGATCTTATTCCATTACCATCAATAAAGCAATAGTAGGTAGGGTCAAATCCCCACTCTTCATCATTATAGGAAAGATAAGCACGATTGAATGATATAGTATCAACATCCTTCAGAGAAGGCATGTCTATATTTCTCAAGGAAGGACCATTACCTATTAGAATACAACTCTTACTCTTTCCCATTTTACCTACCTACCAAATTACATAAATCTCTATACAAACCTTTGACGAAACCATCACTTGAACTTGCTATGTGTGGTGTAGCAATAAAGTTAGGTAAAGAGAGCAACTTTCCTGCATAAGGTTCTTCCCAAAACACATCAAAGGTTGCTCTTGCTTCAGTATTATTTATAAGGAATTTGTGCAATTTTTCCTCATCAACCAATGCTCCTCGGGAGTTGTTTACCAAGATAACGTCTTCCTTCAGATATACCATGTCAATGATTCTTTTAGTAGTATCGGTAAGGGGAACGTGCATTGTCACAATATCAGATTCGGAGATCATGGTATAAACATCTCTCTCGTCACCTACATCATATTCCAAGATGTTGTCAAAGAAAACTTTACATTTCTCGACTACTCTTTTGCCGATGTTTCCCTTGGACCCAATCACTATCAGTCTCTTCTCCCTAATGTTTTGCCTTGGTTTCTTGTACCAAGTTTCCATGTCTCCTGCTCCTGCATAGTGAGCATTCAAGATGGAGTTTACAGTGAAGGATGACACCTCATCAAATATCTTTTCTTTAGTATCATCCGAAGGCATGACTAATTCTACTCCCCTCTCTTTTATTTCATCAAAAGGGATGTTGTCAACACCAACACCGCACTTGAAGATGTATTTCAGTTTTGGGAACTCGTCAAGATTGATCTTGCTTCCACCAACTACCAATACTTCAGCATTCTCTTTATCATCCGAATAAAAATCTACCAAATGATCAAGTGTCTTTGTCAAACTATAAACTTTCATCACAACTCCTTAATAATTCTCGTTACTTCACTATAAGTTACTTGTTCCTTGACACCATAATCATCTTTCAATAGAATACAAGTCAATTCATCACTAACGTTCTTCTTGTCCTTGTGCAATATCTCTATGTATCTGTCAATATCCCCTATGGAATATTCTGGCATGTTCTTAGCAAGAATACTTTTCATTCTAGAATACTGTTCTTCAGTGATATAATCCTTTGACAACGAGATCCTGTTTGCTATTTCCATGCCCATGGTTACTGCCTGTCCATGATTGATCTCATGATGAGTTAATGCCTCAATCGCATGTCCAAATGTGTGTCCATAGTTGAACAGGTTACGTTCTCCCTTGTCGAACTCATCCTTCTCAATCATTTCCTTTTTGATTGATAGACTTTCATGGATATATTCTCCAATGTTCTCTGCAAGGTTAGTGTCATCTACCATCTTCTCAGAAAGTTCATATTTGTGATTGAGTAGAAAGTAGTGGAGCATTTCACCAATACCAGACTTTACTTCACTCTCTGGTAGTGTCTTCAAGAACTCAGTGTTGATTCTTACCTCACGGGCAGGGTGAAACCCACCCAAGAGATTCTTATAAAGACTATAGTTGATAGAAGTCTTGCTACCGATACAACTATCACATTGAGCAAGCATAGTTGTGGGATAAAACACCCAGTCAATTCCCCTGTAAAGGATTGAAGCAAGAAAAGAGAAAGTGTCTTGCATCACCCCACCACCAATAACAAAGATACGAGAGTTCTTCTTTATACCCTTTAGATTGAGAGTATTGATAAATGTATCTACCTCTTTCAATGTTTTAGTATATTCAGTAGGAGTCACAGTAAACATATTATACTCTTCCGATTGAGAACTATATTTCTCATCAAGATAATTGTCCCAAACAAACTGGTCGATTACTATAAAGTCATTTTTAGTTGCGTCTTCTGGGAAGAAGTCTTCAACGAACTTTACTTCATATTCACCTTTATATGATTTTATACGCACGTATATCCCCCATCAACGAGAATGTTTTGTCCTACCATATATGTATTTAGATCGGATGCCATGAACATTACGACATTAGATACGTCCTCAACCTCACCAAGTCTCCCAATCGGAACATTCTTAGAGATCTCATCCATCTTCTCTTCACCCAATACATCAACTGTGAGTTTAGTCTTGGTCACTCCTGGTCCTACAGCATTGACAAGGATTCCATGACTTGCCAACTCAACTCCACTTACTTTGGTAAGACCCAACAGACCAAACTTGCTTGAACAATAAGCACTTCTCAGAGGCATACTGATCTCACTTGATATTGAAGTGATATTGACAATACGACCATAACCATTTTCCTTCATATGGGGGATCACTGCTTGGGTGATCTTGAAACAACTTGTTAGGTTTAGGTTCAGTATGCTCTCATAATCATCTGAAGAATATTCTTCTATAGGTCCGATCTTATTGGTTCCTGCATTGTTTATCAATACATCTATCTTCAAAGTCTTTATTAGGTCACAAACTTTCTTCAATTGCACTTCATCACTAAAGTCACATTGAATGAAACCATCTCCCATTCCAGATCCTCTCGTTCCACGACCTGTGAAGAATACAGTTGCTCCAAGGTTTTTGAAATCAACAACCAGTTTCTCACCAATGCCCTTAGTACCACCTGTGACCAGAACATTCTTTCCTGTATAATCAATCTTCATAATCTATTGTTGTCCCATCTTTGAATATTGCCAAACGTGTATTACTATCTTCCAATGCTTCTATAGAATGAACTACTTGTCTTTCTACTGTAACCAGATCACCAACCTCTGCCACGAAGTCTTCACCATCAATCGTTATTTCGTATTTACCTTTAACAATGACCCAAGATTCATCACAATCAGAATGAGTATGTAGTTCTCTCTTCTCACCCTTACTGTCATTGAGAACATGTAAGGAATAATCAGAACCAGAGAAAACCTGTCCCTCTACTTTGCTGATACTGACCCTCATCGTTTATAGATGTGTTCAACATCATAACGGGATACCGCAAGTCGTGATGCTATGGTGTCACCTGTTGCAGTGATGTGGTGCTTGTTTCCCTTCTCAATGAATACCAAGTCACCTTCTTTGATAGCATGGACTACACCCTCAATCTCAAAGTCCCATGTTCCACGAAGGATGTACCACCATTCATTCCACTTAGCATGGTAGTGTCTTCGGTTCCCCTCACCTGGAAGTTGGTTCACAATAGTACAAGAGTTGTTCTCGGTGTTCACCAATGTATGAAACCAAGACTTGTCAACTGAATTAGTTTCCATAAGATCCTTGACGTTTACTACTGTCTTATTTACTTCATCAGCAGTGCCACCACTCAACCCATCGTCCTTGAGTACCCTTGGCACAAATGAATCAGCATGATCACCACGTTCGTAGTAGAAAGGTTTGTACTTATCTTGGAAGGGAATCATTTGTGCAATGTTCTCTGCCAATAAGAAATCGTCTTCAGTATCAATGTCTATTGTGGACCATCCTTTTAAAGTATGATAAACAGTCTTTCCATTTCCACCATGATAAGCACTACCAAGTTCACTCATGTTCTTCTTGAATGTTTCAGTATTCCAACACATAAGACTTGTCGTATATACCTTGATAGGAGTCATCTCTTGTGAAGGAGGATTCTTCTTTCCCTTACTGAAGTTGAGAGGTGTGTTCTCATATACACATCCAATCTGCTCATCCTTTACAGATACAACAGTATCAGAATCAGCACTAATGCCGATGAATGTCTTTATATCTTCCTTAGTAATGAAAGGAGAAGTAGGCAATACTTGTAAAACATGATCACTATCAGTATTCTCCATAAAGTCCAACATGAACTCATCGTTGGTTGCTGTATCACTTGCGAACTCTGGTTTTCTTTTGTAGGTGTTCACCCCCAGTTCTTCTGCTAGATATAGAACGTCTTCACAATCGGAGTTTACATATACAGGAATGTCTAACTCTTTGGATACTTCTTTGCAAGTATTGATCACATAACTAATCAGTGGATTACCACTTAACAACCGAAGGTTCTTGTTCTTTACTCTCTTACTACCTGCTCTCGCAGGAATCATCATAATCATTTTACTCATGGTGTTCTCCCTTTTAGAGAATTATAACAAACTATAACAAATGTCAAGTAGATAATATATTTTTTAATGGAGCATCAACAGTGACTCTAGGATCTATTACAACATGGTTCTTGAAATACACTCTCTGCGGTTCTTGCTTGTGGATGTGACTATTTGCTAGTTTGTTATATCTCTCTGGTGTGATATGTTCCTTGTAACCTTTACAATAACCACCCTTGCCGAATGAAATGCCTGTAATATACATGCTCTTGATTTCGTGACTTAGTATGTAAGTTATACCCATCAACCCACTGTTGGGTCTGGTCTTCAATGAGTTCTCCAATTTCGTAAAGAATGGTAAGTTCACGCACTCAACTTTTAAGTCCTTGTTCTTCTTCATAAAACTAGCATAATTCTCCTTGATATACCAAAGTTCATTAGGGTAAGGTGACAGCATCCACTCAACTCCCTCCCTATACCACATGACAGGATCAATAGTACCTCCACTTATATTGTTAGGTTCCAAACAATTACACAATATACTTGTCTTCGTACCAACATCCTCTTTGGTGGGTTCCTTTATAGGTAAAGCACTATTGAATCTAACAACAATATCATAATTGTCTATCGAGTCACCTTGCTTTGTACCATTCATGGTTGAAGCAGGACCAACTATGGCAACACTTTTGCCCTTCAGATATTCCCTAAAGGTCATTTGGTCCAAGGCCAACTGTTCACTTCTTGTCTCAGTTGGGCAGGGGACAATCTTCTTATTCTTGCAAACTCACCTGCATTCTTTGTACTGTGAGGTGTTTCAATTGAGTTTGTTGACCTATGATGCGTTAAATGAAAAAGAACATTGTTAGTTCTAACTACCCTATAACCTAATGTTTTAAATCGGTATAGTCTCTCATTATCCTCGTATCCCCAAGACAAGCACCTCTCGTTCTCTAAACCACCTTCAATATACTTTTCTCGGTTAAAGAATACTGCACCACCAATCGCATTAGGGTTCATCAAATGACACTTTTTAAGATCAATATCAATCACATTATTGGTCTTTCTTATATTTTCATGGAATGCTGTAGGTACGTTGTAGCAAGGACCACTATAAGGTAACACCATATCTGCTTGGTTCTGTCTTATTGCAGTAGCACAATTATTATACACCGAAGGTTCTACTAATACATCAGCATCGTAGTTCACAACGATTGGTGTCTTTGATGCCTTGACCATATCATTCAATTGTTTAGTCCTATGTAATAGGTCATCAGTTCGTTCGGATCTCATATACTGGAATGTCTGACCTTCTAGTAATTTTCTCACCTCATCACTATCTTGCTCATGTATAATGATGTTGGTATCCAAATTATTTGTAAGATAATCTACAACAGTCTTCAGATTATTCGCACGATCTGGATGCTCTATTTTAACAGGTATAACAAATGTTGTATCTTTTAAATCAATCATCGAAAAACCCCTTAGTTCCTGGTGCACTTGTTATATGTCCTTGACACTTCTTTATCTTCCATGCTTGGTATTCTTTCTCATCTTCATAGTTTTGCATATGTTCTAGTGCAACTGTTTCACTAACAGCACAGATCTTTTTCATCTTCTCATGAGTCTTTCTCATGATCATTGCATCATCACCATTGTAAACATCATACACTTGATACATACCTATATTGTTGAACTCAACGGTTCTTAACATTATACAACCACCTGCGATACCACCGAATGCACCATGACGCACAAGGTGTTCTTTTCCATCTGGAAATTGGACCTTTATTCGTTGAGGGACAGTGTGTAGATGATGACAGTTAGCACCCTCTTGGAATGTTGACAAAACACCGATCTGTGGAACATTACCAAGGATCGAAACCATTTCATCTATCCAATTGTATTCAGAGTGCACGTTTCTCATATCACTATCAATACTAACAACAAACTCACACTCTCTTGCTGTACTATGAACATGATTTACAATCTTTGCTTTGCCCCAATTCTCCTCACAAAAGAATCCTTCGAGTCTTTCATTCTCGTCAACCTGTTTGCACAACCAGTCCTTCATTTCTTGGGGAGAGTTGTTGTCACACAAGTAATACTTTACATCATGGACCGATTCATTGACAGTTTTGATTATAGACTCAACTGCAACCTTAGTCTTCTCAAATCTGTGATATGTTGGTGAATATATGTTTATTCTCATAATATTTTGCGAACCTTAAACGTACTTGTATTTATCAGAGTTTTGCCCCTGCAAGTGCTGAAACTTCACTTCTTTCACATTTTTCTAAAGTGATATGACCATACACACTCTCACCACGAAGTTTGTTGATGATGTGTGACAACCCATTGTCCTCTCTACTCAAATGTTTAGCATCAATCTGAGAATCATCACCAAGAATAATGATCTTGGAGTTTACTCCCACACGTGACACAACTGTTTTAGCAACAGACTTGGAAATGTTTTGTGCTTCGTCAAGGATGATGAGAGAATCCGAAATAGATCGACCACGAAGGAAACCAATGTTCTCAACTTCTACCACACCATCTTTCAATAGTTTCTCAAAGTCATTGTTGTTCGTTTCCTTTGCGTGAACAGTTTGATGTTTCTTCAACACGTTGATATTGTCAATGAATGATCCCATGTAAGGTTGCAACTTCTCAACCATGCTACCTTTCAAGTAACCAATCTCTTCGTGAGCAGTCACAATAGGTTTGAGAAATACAATCTTGTCGTATCTACCCTCAAGGATAACTTGTTCCAGTGAGCAAGCAAGACTAGCAATAGTCTTCCCAGTTCCCGCTGGACCTTTCAGAGTGATGATCTGAACGTCTGGGTCAAGCAATAGATTCATTGCACTGGATTGTTCAAGGTTTCTTCCCTTGATGTTTCCATATACATGCTGATCCAACTCACACAATTGTAGGATATTATCCTTCCTGCGATAAACACCCTTGATCATCTTGAGTTGTTTCTTGGTTAGTTTGTATTCCTTTTGATCTTGTGGTTCAAGGTCAAACAACACGAACTCATTTTCATAAATATCGTATTCGAGAAAGTCTCCCATTCCCAACTCCTGTGCGATAGGATTCGGGAAGAACTCTTTTTCCTTCATTGTTCCAAAGCACTCAATAGGCAAGTGGATTGTCCTCAGTCC
>Ga0066605_10001697_pt1 | contig 14463 bp, 10 predicted proteins | sample SaaInlLV_DNA_10m_FD_60385 | JGI IMG/M metagenome (GOLD analysis project Ga0066605, IMG submission 60385) | Marine microbial communities from expanding oxygen minimum zones in the Saanich Inlet - SI075_LV_DNA_10m | ecosystem: Environmental > Aquatic > Marine > Unclassified | place: British... | reverse complement strand
ATTTAATATCTTAGACTTTTTTGTTGCGCTTTTATAATTTTTTATATCAAATAAAGGAAACACCCCTGCACTTTCAGACCATACGGAGTGATGTTGGATACCTGACAAAAGCCCAGGTAACTCAAAATTGATTTTATTTTTACCAATGAAAAAATAATCAGCTGCTTGGTCTGATATATGCCATTTATCTTTATCTAGAGAATATAGATACCCCAAAGGAGCTAAAGATTCTGGCGTAATTTCATCAAATTCAGATAAGTCGCAAAACACTCTAGGAACATTATCACCACCAATATGGTGAATTTGTGATGTTCTTCTCTTAGAATGAAAGTAAGGATCATATGGAATTTCAGTTTTTAAGTTTGAAAAAATTGAACTTTCTAAATCGTCATATCTTTGAGCTAAAAATTTAGCAACAGGTATTTCAGCCTCAGGATCTTCAGTAAGCGAAACTCTGATGGTATCTCCAATACCATCTTCTAATAGTGCCCCTATTCCAACTGCTGACTTAATTCGGCCATCTTCTCCATCGCCAGCTTCAGTTACGCCTAAATGTAAAGGGTAGTTCATATTCTCTTTTGCCATTTTATTAACCAACAATCGATAGGCCTGGACCATAACTTGAGTATTACTAGCTTTCATGCTTAGTATAATATCATAATAATTCCAATACTCACATATTCGTAAAAACTCCATCGCTGATTCAACCATTCCTAATGGTGTATCACCATATTTGCTCAATATTCTATCCGAAAGAGAACCATGATTAGTCCCTATACGCATTGCCGTGCCATTATTTTTACATATCTTAACTAATGGTGAAAATCTTTCAGATATTCTGCTTAATTCATCTTCATAACTTTGACTTGAGTATTCAATTACTTCAAACTTTTTTCTATCGGCAAAATTGCCAGGGTTTATTCGAACTTTTTCTACAATTCCAGCAGCAACTTCAGCCGCATTTGGCGTAAAATGTATATCGGCAATTAGTGGAACCCTAAAACCCTTATCCTTTAATGACTTTTTAATTAATTCCAAGTTTTTTGCTTCTTTAATACTTGGTGCTGTAATTCGAACTAATTCACATCCTGCCTTAATCATTCGAATGGATTGTTCTACAGTACCTTCAGTGTCCATCGTATCAGTAGTGGTCATGGACTGAACTCTAATAGGATTATTTGCACCAATAGATACATCTCCAACCATCACTTCTCTTGTTAGAAACCGGCTGTATCCTTTAAAATCCATGCAATATTCTTGTAGATCTAATTTCATTTAATAATGTTGCTATATGGTTTTTCTAAATATTCTTTTGCTTGTCTAGATGCATGAGAGAGGTTATCAAGTTTTGCACATAATTTATAATATTTAACTGACTTACTCCTCTGACCATACAGATCATACAAATTACCTTTGAGCAAATATAGATTTCCTAAAATGACATCAAGTTCTCCTGAATAATCTTTTATTGCTAAGTCAGCTAGATTCATTGACTTATCGTAATCATTTTCAAGAAATGAAATCAATGCTTTTTGATAATCAAAATATGGCTTATACCATTTTTTTTGTCGATCAGACAAGAATGTATATCTAGTATCTAAATTCTTAATCAAATTATTTGCGTCATTAAAGCTACTGGTTCTAGTTAAAGATTCTAAATATAGTATATTGAAATAAAAATTATTTGGAAATTCTGCTGATAGTTTTTTAGTAATTGGAATTGCATCTTCAGGCTTATTTTCAATCCAAAGGTAGATAAAAGATAAGATACCAGAAGCTTCTATCCATGCCCAATCACTATTAGTTGCAGCATCTTCAATTTTATAAATCCCTTCCTTTTTTGAAGTGTCAAGACCATATAGTTTTACCAACCATCGTAAAAAAACATTACTGACACTTGCATAATAGCCAATAATTCCAATTGGCAATTGCGCATCTATTAAGTCTGGTCTATTTTTCGAAACATCCTCAATAATATTAAAACCGCGATAAGCTTGATTAAGCACAGATAACCAGTCTTTTCTTCCAAGACTTACTCTCGCTCTCATCCCAAGCGTTGACCCCAAATAGAGTTTATATTCCGCATTTTGTGGGTTTTCGCTTACTAATTTTTGATAAATAGGTTGAATTTCATTTAATACAGATTCCAAAGTATCATAAGTAGCTTCAGTTGGGTCTACGCCTTGACTAATATAATATTTTGAAGAGGCCCAAATAAAATGAATACCAGGGTGCCTTGGATAATCAATTCTAGCTTTGTCTAATATTTTAATAGACCTTTCGAAATCATAATTATAAAAGGCTCTGACTCCATTCATTATTGTAGAATCGGCTTTAGTATTTATAGCAAAGTTAAAACTTGAAGTGAGAATAAAAGTAGTTAAGATCTTTACCATTTCTTAGAAGAATGGTCAATATCATTTAAGACTATGATTCTTGATCTGATAAAATCAACCAACCTTGTGATTCATTATTATCAGGCTTTATAGTCATACTTTTTTGCCAAGAACTTTTGGCAAGATCTTTTTCATCCATATTCCAATATGTTAGCCCTAAGCCGAGGTATGCTTCAGCACTACTTGGGTCTAGTTCTATAACCTCTTGGTATGCAGCTAAAGATTCACGATACATACGTTTTTCCCTGTAATATCCTCCAAGTGTTGCCATCGAACTAGCTAACCATTGGTTGGTATTCTGGTTTACAGATAAAGCATTTTTAAATGACTGTCTACCCATTGAGGGATTTCCTAATCGATTATATTCTACAGCTAATATATAGTATGTTTGAGGTAGTAAAACTCTTACGACCTCATTATCAGGTCGATAATGAAGGAGATCTTCCCAAGCAGCTGCTGCTCTTCCCCATTCTTGGGCCTTAAAGTAACTTAAACCTTGCATATAGCGGGAGTCAGCATCTTCAGGATCAAGAAAAATGACATCTCCAAATGATAAAGCAGCATAAACATATTTACCTAAATCAAAATACAAATTAGCTAAACTAACATGAGAATTTTTATCTTTAGCATTTAATTTTATAGACCTTTGAAATGCTGACTTCGCATCTTCAACATTTCCTAAGGCTAATTCAGTCTCCCCAGTAAGTTGTAAAAAGCCATTATGAGTAGGGAAATTTTTCTGGCCTTCTTCGCACAACCGAAGAGCGTCAGTGTAGTTTCCTTCTACTAAACGCTGTCTTATAATTGTAATTTTTTGAGCTGGACCTTCAGGAACTAGCCTTGATGACATTCCAAGAATTTGATTACTAAGAGCTTTTTGATCTGGTGTATTTGTGTACATTGCCATTGCATCAATCGTACCTTTATGATCTGGGTTTAATTCCAAGGCCTCTTCAAAAGATTGCCTGGATTTATCATACTCGCCTAACATAGCAAAAAAAGAACCTAGGTAAAAGTGAGCATCAGGATTTGTTGGATGCTTTTTAATTTGGCGAAGATATATGTCTTTAGCAGACTCCCAATTATTAACAGCCTCATAATGAAGACCTAATTGGCGCTGGATATAAATATTATTTGGATTGTTGCGAGCATCCGCTTCATAATCACCAGTTGTTAAGAACGGTAAACTTTCAATATTTTTAATTTTTTTCTTAGGCATATCATTATAGATAAACCTGGTAGCTCTAGCCATCTCATTATTTGATGCCTCTAATTCGCTTGATAATTGATATAGCTCATCAGCAAATGCGGCTACATTTATTTGAGGACCTTTGTTAACAATCGGAAGTGGTTTTGAGGCATTGGATGGTGATTTTTCTTTTTTCTTTTTAGAAGATTTTTTCCTTCTAGAAGATTTTTTCTTCGTTGAAGATTTTTTCTTTCGAGAAGATCTCTTTTTTTTAGCAGATTTCTTCTTTTTCTTAGACTGAGCGCTTAAAGATTCTCCAAAACGCAAATCCCCTGAAGAGGAAATATGTATACCTCCAACCAGTACTAACGATAGTAATAGCTTAAATAATTGTCTTATCATAGTGGGTGTAACTTCGGATTACACTGGAATTTGAAAAAAAAAGACCTAACTACCAAACATTATTTATTTTAACGTTTTACCCATCAACCTTGCAACATCTCGGAAGCTTGTTATAGGCTTCCTTAACAGCCATCGTTTCATTTGCTTGGTAGCCTGCAATTGATATTTGTGTTTCAATTTGAGCAAGAGAAACTTTTTGTGGATTGAAATAAACTTTACCATTTTTATTTTCAAGGTCAACTTTTACTTTGAGTACTCCATCAGTATTTGAAAAGGCATCCACAATATTTGTCTCGCACATCCCACACATTATCGTCGGAAGCTTAATATTAGCTTCCTCAGCATTCGTAGAAACTGAACAATTCAGCAACGCAAAACCTATAACAATTAACAAAATATTTAATTTAAACTTCATTTATATCCTCACTTTTTTGTAAAACACTTAAAAAAACTTAAAAGAGCCATTGATGATTTTAGCAATAAAAATACTCTAAAATTGCCTTTGAAATACAGTTTCCCAACTTTTTACATTTTTACCAGTTTTCACTATTGATAAGCCATTAAAAACTACATGACTAGGAATTATAAGGCTCTTTGTGGTAACATATATTTCTTCTTTTGAATAAATGCCATACGCTATACTAATGTGCGGATCAAAACCATATTTTTTTAATCTATTGAATTTATTTTTGCAAATAGTATTTAATTGATTTAAGGCACCACTATTTTTAATTGAGACATATAATGATTTGGAGTATGAGTCTCCACTTTTTATTTTTTTTACACTTGCTGAAAATTGATTATAATTTTTAGCTAATTCAGTAACAAAAGGTTTTAAAATTTCAATATCTGTATTTAAATGACCATATATTGTACAATGAGGTTCAAAATTTGGCGCTTTCAAACGCTTAGAAATTGTTTTAACTATTTGCCTATAGTTTGAACGACTTTCTTTTTCAAGGAGTAACCAAATTGAAAAACTACTCATTTAATCATTTAAAATATTTTTTATTGCTTTGAGTTTTTTATCTAAAAATTCTACGGTTTTTGAATCGGACCTTTTGGACGTACTATTTTTTCTATTCTCAATTTTAGATTTTGCTCTACTTGCATTGATAGATAATACGGGGTCTTTCTCTACCATAATATCAAGCAATGAATAATTTGATTCACTACCATAATTCCCAACCTGCGCTATTACTGCCATTCTTACAAACCTATCATTATCATCAAAAAATGATAAAATAAAATCAAACGTACTTGGCCTTTTTTTCTGATATTTTGATAACTCATAAATTATCGTTGGCCTAGAAGGCCAACTGAAATTACCATATTTAGCTAATTCTTTTAATCGCATGTAATTTGATGTTGTCTTGACTTGACTAAAATAAGAGAGAGTTGACTTTCTAATTACGTCGTTATGTGATTCAGTATTCAGTAATTTATCAACATGTGGTTTTGCCTTAGCAGTATCAACAATAGCTAAAGTTCTAATTGATTCTGAAATAGCATAATAACTAGTATCAGAAATAATTATATCTTCTAAAAATTTACTCACCTCTAAATTGTTTTTTTGATTTTTCAGTATTCTAACAAATGATCTCTTCACTCTATTGTCTACTTCTTTTCTTTTTACCCACTCAATATCTTCTGAAACAATATTTGTTTTAAGTCTGCCCAATGCAGAATAAGCTTCTGATCTAACAGCCCAAAATAGATCCCTTTTAGCAGCTTCCATCAATGCGTATTCAACGACTTTTCGACCTTTTTTCTTGGAAAGCTCATGTGCAGCCCAAATTCGATCTAGAGCATTTGATGCGTTTTGTAACTGATATTTGAGATCAGCAACTGATTTTTGCATTTTTAAATTTGAAGGAACTCTTTGCCCAGAATTAAATATTACCATTTTAGGTCTTTTATCAGACTTTATTTTGTAAACAGAATCTAAATTATCCACCCAGATAACATGTTCTTTTTTCTCTCCGTTATCAACAATAATTTTAATTGGCATTTTAAATAAACTTGTCGTTTTTAGATCCTGAGTTTGTTTAACATGGATTGAAAGTTCTTTTTTTCTTTGGTTATAATTCCATGAAACATCATAATTAGGAAACCCCGGTTCATAAAGCCATTGCTTAAAAAACCAATCAAGATTTTGCCCCGTGGTCATTTCAATTGTCTTTTTTAGATCACTAGTTTCCACATTTTTTAATTTATTTTCATTGGTATACTTCCGTATCGATCTCCAAAAACCTTCCTCCCCAAGTACATCACGAAGCATGGTTAAAATCAAACTTCCTTTTGCATATACATGGCTGCTGAAAAGTTCGAAAGGTTCATCGTAAACAAAGTCGACAGTCGGCCTTCTTTTATTTTTATCTGCCCGTTTGAAGCTTCTTATTTCACCAAGTCTTATATAGTCACCCTCATCATTTCCTCTGTCTTTTGTCAAATACAACCTCGAAAAGAATGTTGCAAAGCCCTCATTGAGCCAAATATTTGCCCAATTTCGAGTTGTAATCATATCTCCAAACCACTGATGCGCTAGCTCATGCGCAACAAGACCATCACTACTGTGATCAGGATGCGCCTTTGAATCAAACATTGTCCTATCAGAATTGTGAGTTAAAGTAATATTTTCCATCCCTCCCCACATAAATTCTGAAACGATTATTTGATCATACTTTTCAAATGGATAAGAAACTCCTGTCAAGTTATTAAAGTAATCAATCATGTCTGGAGTTTTACCAAACGAACGAAAAGCTTCATTTTTATTTTCGGGATAAACCCAGTAAGCAACTGGTATATCCTTATGATAATCTTCTACTTTAACATAATCACCTACAACAAAAGAGATTAAATACCCTACCATTGGAAAATTTTCTCTCCAATGAAACGTATGCGTTCCATCTTTATTATCTTGAAGAGAAACTAACTCTCCATTAGAAATAGCTTTGAGTTTATTATCAACAGTTAGAATACATTCAAAAGTGGCCCTTTCATTAGGATAATCATACATCGGCACCCAATGATGATTATCTGTTTCTTCTCCTTGAGTCCATGCTTGCATTTTTCGCTTAGGATAAAGTGAATCAGGTTTGAAAAAATATAATCCGGTACGAGGAGTTGCTGTGTAGTTTATTGTAACATCAAGAGTATCTGACCATGCATAATTTTTTAATAAATCCATATGCAACTTTTCTTCACTTTGAAAAAAAGGAATGTCTTTGTTTCCAATTCGAACCCTTCTAACAATCATATCTTCTGCATCAAGTTCAAGTTCTGATAAAGCAGATCCTAAGGGACTTAATGAATGGGTAACTTTTCCGGTCACTTTTTCAGATAAAATATCAATCTTTATGTCAATTAAACTATGCAGTATATCAACAGATCGATTTGGAGTAGAATTATTCGCAACTAAAACGCCACTTAAGCACAATACTAAAATCTTAAAAAATAATTTCTTCAATAGATTAGCCTTCTTGAGTTTAATTAAAAAATAACAAAGAGCTCTTTAAAACAACAGCAGCTTAAAAATAGGAAAAATATTGTATAAATAAGCAAAAAAAAAGGAGCTGAGCTCCTTTTTTATTTTATCCTAGATATCTTCTCAAACTTTTACTTCTTGATCGATGTCTCAATCTTTGAATTGCTTTTTCTTTAATTTGTCTAACTCTTTCACGAGTAAGATCAAATTCTTCACCAATTTCATTTAATGTCATTGCACTATCTCGATTGATACCAAAATACATTTCGAGAACAGATCTCTCTCTACCCGATAATGTCTCTAAGGCACCAGTTACTTCTTCAGACATCGATTCTCTCATGATATTAGCTTCTGGCTCTTCCGCCTGATCATCTTCAATTATATCGAGCAAACTACTATTCTCACCATCTTGAAACGGAGAATGCAGCGAACTATGTCTTCTAGAATATTGCATAGCCATTAATACTTCATCACCACTCATTTCTAGTTGATTACCTATTTCGTCACCTTTTGGTTGTCTCTCAACTTCTGCTTCTAATTTTTCAGCAGCTCGAGTTATTTTCGTAATAGTACCTACACGATTTAGAGGCAAACGAATCAACCTAGATTGCTCTGCCAACGCTTGGAGTATTGATTGGCGAATCCACCAAACAGCATAAGAAATAAATTTAAAACCTCTTGTATGATCAAAACGCTTTGCTGCTTTTATTAGTCCAAGATTACCTTCATTTATTATATCAGCAAGAGATAAACCATTACCTTGATATTTTTTTGCAACAGAAACAACGAAACGAAGATTTGCTTCAACAAGTTCTTTCATAGCCGCTTCATCGTTGTTTTGAATCCTAATTGCTAACTCAACTTCTCTTTCTGGAGGTAGAGGATTATATTGACCTATTTCAGCAAGATACATACTTATACTACCGCTTGAGACCTTACTAGATTTTTTTGTCTTGGGTGCGGCCGCAGCTGCTTTTTTATCCTTCGCGCCTTTTTTGCCTTTTGCTTCTTTCGATATAGCTTCGACTTCTTTTTCGATTTGTTTTACATCAACTTTTTCTTTTTTTTGCTTGGCTTTAGTTTTTGGCAAGATGATAGCTCCTAATTTTTTGTGTACATTTACAGCAGTGCCGGCGATATTACAAAATAATTGCTTATTTTATAAACATTATCTTTGATGAACTTGTAATCCCTTCTGAGATTAATTGGACTATGTATATTCCGCTAGATATATTAGCTGTTGAACTGCTAGTCGGACTCCAATAAATTTTTCCTTTACTTTTATCTTTTTCACTAATTTTCCTATTAAAGACTTTCTTCCCATCAACAGTATAAATCGATATTGATGAAGCTTCTAATATATCAACATCAAAGCTTAATGAAATTCGACCATTGAAAGGATTAGGATATGGATTAAACAACTTTGGATTCTTTGGGATAACTAGACCAGAATTGTCATTTTCAAGAATAACAAAAGTAGGGTGCCTGATGAGTTCATTGGGGTTAATGACCACCAATTCATTTGAAGCAATGGGATCCCATGTATAATCAGAATCTGATATTGGTGGAGTAGTCATTACAGAATAATATTCCTCTGTTTCCATAATTTTAAGTCCATTGTTCCCCCCATAGATATAAAGGTTATCCGAGTCAGAGAAAACAAAGTTTAACATGTATGGATTTATACCAGCTTCAAGCATTAATCTTAAAGCTGTATTTAAGCCTTCAATTACGTCTCCCTGAGAAGTAATCATCTTCATAATTAAAAGCATAATTAATTCTGAATCCACAACCGCGCTCCACCCCTCTGCTTCCCAATCTCCAGCTCCAAAAGTTTGAGGAGGGTTTTGATTTAACCATTCTTCATTAATTCCATCTTCTGTTATTATATCATACAATAAATCCTTTGACGCTCCGCCATTATGTACGAAAGAAAAAGTTTTTTCCCCTTCAAAAATCCATGGATGAGGGTTTGGAATATCACTAGCGCCAGATGTTGCTGCACGAAGATGAGCAATCGCTATTTTAGAATTAAAATCATTAAAAATAGAAAGCATCTCATTCCAATAATTTAGAGAATCATAATTTGCAGGTAAGGCAGACCTGTAGACATTTATTCCATCAGCAGTTTGAGATAACGGATATTGTAAAACAGACCAGCCATTTGCATTATATTGACTCTGATTGTAATAAACACCTAATTGCTCATTAACTAAAAATAATTCATCTTGGCTTTGGATATTTAGAGAACGATCCTGTTTTGAAATAATAGCCCAAATTTTACAAGCACTTAGCTCAGAAAAATAAATAAAGACAAAAAATATTGATATAGAAAGTTGTTTAAGCATAATTACAAATAATTATTTGTGACTAATAATTTAACATACATGCACGTAATCATCCTCTTAAAAAACCAAAATTCAAAATTATATGAAATCAAACCCAAATGTGAAATAAAAATAGGTTACTTTAAAACAATGTATAGTCAAAATAAATTACAAACTACCTGATTTTTGTTAATGGAAATAATTTTAGTCCTCTATTTTTCAATTTTAATAGGCATTGGTGTTGCTGCTTCAAAAAAAGTTAATAATGTTAGCGATTATTATGTAGGTGGTAAAAAACTAAACTATTGGATTGCAGCACTATCCGCTAGAGCAACGGGAGAATCAGGATGGTTACTGTTAGGAGTGACGGGTATGGGCGCTGTAATGGGTTTTAGTGCGTTTTGGATTGTACTTGGCGAAGTCTTAGGCGTGTTTCTCTCGTGGCATTTTATGGCTGAAAAATTCAAAACACTTACTGATAACTATAAATCAATAACAGTACCTGATTTTTTGCATAGTCATTTTAACTCAAAAACAAATACAATAAGAATTATTGCGGCAACGGCTCTGTCTGCATTTGTAGTTATTTATGTTAGCGCTCAGATAGATATAACAGGCAAAGCTTTTGAATCTTTTTTAGGCTACAACTATTATTTTGGCATTCTTATTGGATTTGGAATAGTTGTGGCTTATATATTTTCTGGCGGATTTTTAGCCGTTGCATGGTCTGATCTTTTTCAAGGATCTATAATGTTTTTAGCATTATTAGTTCTTCCTATTACTGCTTATTTACAATTACCTAATAAAATAGCTTTTTTACAAGGGCTTAAGGATATCGACCCTGCTTTGGTAAATATTTGGGGTGATGGTGGATTTACTTTTATGAACTTTTTATCTGTAATAGGTTTATTATCAATAGGCATAGGTTTTCTAGGGTCACCTCAAGTTTATGTTCGATTTATAGCAATAAAAAACACTCAAGAAATAAAAAAAGGAAAAGTTGTTGCTGTCATTTATACCTTAGTATCAAGCTCATGCGCTGTCATGATTGGCATGATAGGACGTTTCATGTTCACTGCGAACAGTCAAAATCCCGAAACAGTTTTAGGGACTGCAGGTGAAAATGTATTGTATTTACTTTTAATAGAAATCATGCCTACGATTGTTGTGGGTATATATATTGCTGCATTGTTATCTGCAGTGATGTCGACTGTAGATTCATTACTTGTAGTTGCTTCTAGTGCAGTAACAAGGGATTTTTACCAAAAAATTGTTAATCCACTAATTGACCAAAAAACTCTAATAAAACTTTCTAAAAAAATTACTTTAGGGTTAGCACTTTTTGCTTTATTTGTTGCAATAAGTGTATCTATTATATCTCCCGACCGAACTATATTTTGGTTTGTTATTTTTGGTTGGTCAGGTATTGCAGCTACATTCTGCCCTGTAATTATACTATCAATTTTTTGGAATGATTTTGATGAAAGTGGGGCGATTGCATCTATGGTTACAGGATTTTTATCTGTACCAATTTTCAAATTTTTGGTGCCGAAATTAGACAATATTGGTATCTATTTTGAAAAAATAGATGTGCTACTGCCGTCTGTAATCTTGGCAATATTAGCAGGATACTTTACGACAATAATAAAAAAAAAATAACTATTCTTCAGATTTAAAAGTCATAGGAGCATCCATTAATGTACTGATCCACCTCGCACTTTCAGAATTTGATAGTGCGATTTTTATTGTCATTGTTAAGGGCACCGATAGTACCATACCAACGGGTCCAAATACCCAGCCCCAGAAAAGTAGAGATATAAAAACAACTAAAGTAGAAAGGCCTAAACCATGGCCTAATAATCTCGGCTCTAAGATACTTCCTATCGATATATTTATGAACAAATAACCTGATAACGATAATAGTGATGTCACAACACCGTATTGAATTAATGCTAATAACGCTGGTGGCACGGCTGCTATAATTGAACCAACAGTCGGAACATAATTGAATAGAAAAGTTAAGAAGCCCCATAGTAGCGGATAATCAACACCCAAAAACATTAACCAAATTGTGGCAATAAAACCTGTAGCTAAACTAGTACCCGTTTTAATAAGCATATATCTATTAACTGTATCAGAAAAGGAATCAACTTGGCTAGCACCATCACTTTGAGTTCCAAAAATATGCCTGATTTTAAATCTAAATATTGTTGCTTCGAGCAACATAAAAACAACCATCAATAGAATTAGAAGACCGCTGCTTAAAACACCGCCAAAACCAGATAACAAGGATGAAGTCAATGACATTGCAGCACCAGGATCAAACCTTTCAATAATTGCAGAGCCAGAAATTTGCAATCCTAACTGCTCAAAGAACTCGAGAAAACTAGTAGCAGAAGCGTTCACCATTTCTTTATATCTAGGAAGATTTTCTTTAAAATCACTCAAAGAAGTTCCTAAAAGAGAAGCGATGCCCGCTCCTACGGCAACAATTCCAAAAATAACTACTAAGATAGCACCCAAAATAGGTATGCCTTTTGATCTAAGCTTTGCAACGAGTGGATTTGCAATTACCGATATAAAGATTGCCAGCAATAAAGGTATCAATATATCACTAGCCGCTCTTAATCCAGCAACAACAATCATAAAAGCTGCCAAATTAAAAATTACCTGTTGAACATGACTCTGACCTGTGTAAGTTTTTTTAGACATGCCTAAAATTAGAATAAAATATATTTATTTCTACAAAAATCTTTTATTCAGCCGTATCAAGCTCTGCTAATCTTTCTGCTATTAAATCAATAAAGATGCTTATCTCTTTTAACATATCCATAAGGTCCAGATAAATCTGTTTTTGAGCATCATCTTCGCTATTGGAATTTGAACGTTTTATGTGCTCAATTCGATATTTTTCTTCAAGATCTTTAAACTTTTTACCTTTACTGACAATTTTATCTATTTTATCTTTATCATATTTTTCAAAAAACTTACCCAACCTTTTTATCTGCTTGATAATTTTTTTATGATAGGATTCAACTTCTTGAATAAGATTATCAGATAGTTCTTTAGACTGGCTCTCTTTTTTTATTAGTAGATCGTGCAATCTAAGGTTTACACTGTTTTTTACAGAGTTAATATTGTGAACAACAGAAACTAGAGTGAAAACTTCCCTTGATTGCACATCATTTAGATCTTGATTATTGACTTTTATTAAATAAGATGATATTTCATTATTCAAAAAAGTAATCTTTTCCATGCGGTTTTGAAGACCAGATTCAAAATCTTCTTCTTCATTTTCGATATCATGTAAAGAATCATTTGAAATAAATGGTTTAGCAACAGAACCAACAACTCTTTCAAGTAGACCAATTACTCCTCTTATTTCAGCTTGAGCGTTTGAAATAGCGACAGTTGGAGTATCAAAAACGTCATCATTTAGATGCATTACTTTTGGTTTGCTTATATCACGATTGATATTTTCATCTGGAAAATATTTTATAATTAACTTTCCTACTAAAGGCGTAAATGGAATGAAAACGACGGTTGCCAGAATGTTAAAAATAGTATGTGCATTTGCAATTTGCCTGGGAATGTTATCAGATGTTTGAGAAATGAACTCTGCAAAGGTTGGAATCCAAAAACAAAAAAGCCCTACACCAATCAAATTAAATGTTACATGGGCAATTGCAACTCTCTTTGCTTCCCTTGAAGCATTCAACCCAGCAAGCAGAGCCGTCACACATGTTCCTACATTTGCACCAAGTATAAGTGGTATACCCGCCTCAAGAGTTATTGATCCTCCACTGGCTAGAGTAATGACGATACCCGTGGTTGCACTACTACTTTGAATGAGTGCAGTAAATGCAGCACCAGCTAAAATACCCATAAATGGGTTTTCAAGGCTAATTAAGATATCATTGAATGTTGGGTTTGAACGAAGTGGCTTCATTGTATCAGACATCACTTTCATTCCATAAAAAAGCAAGCCAAACCCAAGAATGACGAATCCAATATTTTTTGTAGAATCTTTCTTTGAAAATAAAGCCATCAATGCACCAACAGCAACCAATGCGAGTGCATAGTCAGTAACTTTAAAAGCAACAATCTGTGCCGTAATAGTGCTTCCAATATTAGAACCAAGTATAACACCTAAACCTTGAACGAATGTTAAAAGTCCGGAATTAACAAAACTAACTAACATTACTGTTGTCGCACTACTACTCTGAATAACCATGGTAACGAAAGCACCAACTCCAACGGCCAATAAACGATTCGAAGTTAATTTTTCTAGTACAGAACGCATTTTATTACCAGCTGCAATTTTCATACCATCGCTCATCATCTCCATCCCATACAAGAACATTCCTAGGCCACCAAACAAACTAGTAAACATTAAAAAAATCGAAATTTCTTTTGGATTAGAACCCGCGGAAGAGGATGCCATAAGTAAAGAGGGAATCGCCCCAAAAATCATAATTAATGTGAGAAGTGTTTTTTTCATTTTATCTGGTTTCTTATAAGTTATTGCAAAATTATGGAGAATAAATTAGAGGTCAATTTATTTAAAATATGAATCAAGATGAAGTTTAAAGAAAATTTTTTGTTATTTTCAGAAAGTTAGATAAATTTCTTTATGACAAAAGTTCTACAAGATTTTTTTTC
>Ga0066605_10001690_pt1 | contig 14496 bp, 14 predicted proteins | sample SaaInlLV_DNA_10m_FD_60385 | JGI IMG/M metagenome (GOLD analysis project Ga0066605, IMG submission 60385) | Marine microbial communities from expanding oxygen minimum zones in the Saanich Inlet - SI075_LV_DNA_10m | ecosystem: Environmental > Aquatic > Marine > Unclassified | place: British... | reverse complement strand
TTATGGCTCTAAAATAAAATGATTCCAACCAGTATTATCTTTTGTATAAAGATTTCTTTTATTTAACCTAAATTCATTTCCTTCCCAAAATTCTATTTCATATGGTTTAAACGAATAACCGCCCCAATATTTCGGACATTCTTTTAAATCATCATTTTTTAAAGATTTATTATAATTTTCTTTAACTTGGCTATAAGAATCTATTGGCTTTGATTGGTTGGATGAAATAGCTAGTGCATTTTTTTCTTCTGATCTGTCATAAAAATATTTTTGATTAAACTCATCTGAAGTTTTTTTTATTTTAGCCTTCATTCTAATCTGAACATTGGTACTGGGCCAATATACTAATGCAGCTATTTGGTTGTAAGAGTTAAAAGAAGATGCTTTAGGAGAATTATAGTTACTAAAAAAAATAAACTCATCATTTGTAATAAATTTAAGATTTACGTATCTAGAATCAACTTCACTTATCTCCTTGTTGTAAGAAGAAATTGAAATAGCCTCGATGCCTCGTTGACTTGCATTTAATGCCTCATCATATTTCTCTTTTAAGAGTAGATAAGGAATTTCTGGATTTAAATTATTAAATTGGATCATTGTATTAAAATTTTTAATTAATTATATACATCATATTGCAAATCAAGAACTTTAATAACAAAACCTATAAACAAAAAAAGCTGCATTGTGCAGCTTCTTAAGTCTATTTATTTTTCTTGCTTGAGCAACTTTTTATGATTGTATTTAATTAGAGAGTCGTTGAAATGATCTAAGGCTAAGTTTACCGATAATTCATGCTTTGTATTTTTAGGTACTTTAAATGAAATTTCATTTACAGCTCCACCTGAGTCATATTTATTTTTAATCAGTTTAAATGCTTTGGCTGCATCTTCTGGATAAAAGCTATCATTATTGCATTCGTGATGATTAGCTATCAACCCAAAAGTTTTTTTGTAGCTCCTCAAATATCCTTGAACCAATGTTGAAGTTATTCTTTGATCAATAGTGCTTGTAAATTAACTTAAAGCTCCCCCAGTGGAAATTCCCCCTACCCCAATATAACCGTTAAAATAGTTTTTAGAATTTACTATTTCTAAAAGAAATAGAGCATCGGTTGTAATTTTACCATACCACGATCCACCCAGCATTCTAGCCACAGCATCTATCCTCATATGGTCGCCCAAATATGAAAGCTTACCCATATCTCTGATTTCCATAACATAAACAGTAAACCCTTGTTTAGCTAAACTCGCACCTAGACCCTTTTGATATGAATTCTTCTCAAATGCGACTTGATCCATATTGCCATGTCCAGAAAATAGGACTACCGCGGGGTATGTTTTATTTATATCAAAATCAGTTGGTAAAATTTCATAAAATGGTATTCCAACAGAATCATAACTGAAAAATAGACCTTCATTATAATAAATGCTACAAATGCTGGGTGTCTGTTATTTCAAATTTAATAGGGCTTTTAACATTCTTACGTAAATGAACTCCAAAAACTCCAACTATATCATTGGGTGCTATATGCTTTAATTTATCATCAACCTTATTTAATTGTTCATATAACCCTTTATTTCTAAAATAAAATAAACTGGTAAGGTCACCTTTATCGACAATTTTATTGTGGATGAAATTATATATACCTGAAACAGTCTCTTGTGAGGATAAATTCATTACCTACAAGTATCATGGACCAATATAGATAGTAATCAGGCTGAGCGTTGTATCAAACTATTTGTTATTGGTCGCAAGAACTGGTTGTTTAGTCAAACTACAAAAGGGGCACAAGCATCTGTTATCCTTTATTCAGTCATCGAAACAGCAAAATCCAATGTCATCATACCGTTTGATTATCTGAAGAACATCTTATCTAAAATACATCGATCCGATGTCGACATTGGCCCATTATTGCCTTGGAACTTAGTCTCAATTAGTGGTGTTTACCGGACGGTCACAACGAACACGTAGAAATTGGTATTACCGGTGAATACTATCAAATATCAGAGAGTTTGATGTTTGTAGGCTTTTTGGGGTGTTTTGTGACGTATTTGGTACTACTGCTAAGAAGCTGACCAAAGAAAATGAGTGAGTTGGTTAAGGAAAGTAATTTGATTGGCTTTAGAGTTGATAATAACTCAACTTTGACAAGAAAAAATGAAAATATAAGCTAATTACTGATTTAATATATTACTTCATCTCTAATAATTTGTTCAACATCACCTTTGCTAGAAACTTTCGGTCATATGTTTTGGCTGCCTCAGTGCTATTTTTAGCTAACTTAGCTAAGCTATCTCTATTTTGATACAACTCCCTTATTGTTTTTGCAACATCTTCCGGCGACTCTGGTTTTACAATTACTCCAGAGTGACTATCAGTTAAAATAGTCGTAGCCTCGCCAACTGGAGATGTCATAACCATGGGCAACCCCATCCCCATAGATTCAAATATTTTAGAAGGGATGACAGTTTTAAATAGATCAGTATCTTTCAAGCTAACCAAAGAAATATCGCACAAACTCCATAGCTTTGGCATTAACTTTTTTTGCTGTCTCGGAATTAATACAACATTTGAAAGTTTTTTCTGTTTAACAAGTCTTTCAACTTCGCCTTTAGCTGCTCCGCCACCAGCAAATAAAATTCGAACATCTTTCAAATCTAACAATAACTCTGCAGCTTCAACAATCTTATCTAATGAATGCGCTAAACCATGTGTACCAACATAACCAACTACAAATTTATCAGTTAAGTCATATTGTGCAGCAAAGCTTTTATCTTTTTGAGGCGCGGGCTCATACTTGGATAAATCAACACCGTTAAGCACTACATCAATTTTATTACCGTCTACACCCCTTTCAATTAGGTCTTTTTTAAAGCTATGTGTAACTGAGATAATTTTATTCGCTCTCAAATAAAGAAACATCTCAATTTTTTCTAGTATACGGATAGGTAATGACCGGTCCATAGCACCAACAGCAGTTATTGATGCTGGCCAAATATCTCTTAGCTCAAATACAAATGGTTTAAACATTATAACTGATAGAGCCCAAGCACTTATTGCTGTAAAAAATTGAGGAGAAGTGCCAACAATTACATCAGGCTTTTTAACAAACAAACCAGCAAAAAAGCTGGTTACCATGAATGACATAAAGTCTAATATTCTCTTGGCAAAGCCTTCATTGGCAGTAATATACGTTTTCACTCGCCTAACTTCAATACCATCTAATTCAGACTTCGAATACCAACTATTCTCATAGCCATCAAATACTTCACCTTCGGGAAAGTTGGGAGCACCGGTGATAATGGTAACTTTGTGACCTAATTTAACCCACTCTCTTGCATGTTCATAGGTTCGAGTCGCTGGAGCATTACCTTCAGGAGGAAAGTTATCAGTTAAAAATAAAATATGCATATTAGAGAAATTTCCAATTAATTCGATAGGTCACTTGAGCTTGCTTATATTCTAATCGTAACTTTTTATTCACTTTCACCACACCAAATTCAGGATGCCATGTTGAATCTTCAACAGTTAAATTTGCACCGCTAACCACTAGCTTTATTTCATGATTATTTGACTTTAATGTGCAATCAATATCGCTAATTAAAGCAACTTCAATATCAGGGTGTAAGTGAAAATATCCAACCGCTGAATCAAACTTGTCATGAATAATATCTTTAATATCACAAGAGAATAAAGACACATTCCAAGTTCTATGATGAATGCATTTCATCCCTTGTTTTTTATAACCATTATGCGCAGCAGAAAATTGTACGGTCTTATCGGAAGTTACTTTACCGACAGAGCGGATAGCAATATCTGCTCGTTTAGCGACTCTAAATCCACTCCACACATGTGAAGAATTTTGATTATTTATTTCAACAGTATTATGAGCGGAAGTGGATCTTTGCCTTAACCGCTCACTGCTCTTACCATATAAAGACGTACCCGAATTAACAAAAACTCTCGATCGGCCTAATGATAATTCAAAAGATAACGAATCCGCATGAGCATGCCCTGGTATATAGCTTGGACCAACTGGTGACAAGTCTGCGATTAAACTCATTTCTGCAGTTTTAACTGATACATAGCCGGTATTTTGCAAATTATGAACAATAAGACGATCGGAAGGAATAACTAGCTCATTAATAGCAAAACCAAGTTTAGATGCATACTCTCTAAGTACCGCATTTATAGGCGCAATACCAAAAGCAGAATCATTGAAAAAGCTAATCTTGTCATCACCATGGCTCATTATGTGTAACCAATCAAACATTTTAATGATGGTTTGCTTAGTTAATTGAATTACATCTGCCGGTACTCTTGACGGATAAGCCTTAAATAAATTAATTAAATCTAAAAGATCAGTAAGCATAATTGCATGGTACATGGGTGTTAATTCAAAGCTGCCTCCATCATTTAACACTTGCTCCTTCAATTCACTTTCGTATCCTTTTAAGGCTATAGTTAACCATTTATCAGCCTCTTTACCTTTAAAGAAACAACCAGCAAACATTAATGCTTTTAAATTAACAAAGTAATGATTTCCCAATAAGTGTTTTTCTAAATCTTGAGATAAAAAGTTAGCTTGCTGCGCTAAGCTGTTTAATGCTTTCTCATTTGTTTCCAAACCAGATAAAAAGGCTTTAGTCCAATTTACAATCCTTAGAGATAAAGTGTACGATTCCCACCCATTTCCATTACCAGACGCTGGATTTTCATCAATCCATTTATCTACCCAATGCTTTTGAAGTAAATGGCGAGATTGACTACCAAAAGAATTTAAATCATCAAAATAATGTAAATTATACAGCCACAACTTTTCTTCTTTATCACTATTCCAATCATTTACTGAATCTATAGAACTCTTATGATTCAAAAATATAACTTCATTATTATTCATAAACTTTTGAGAACAAAGTTCTTGTATAACCCAGTTCCCATTGATTAATGCTTGGATACCTTCAATATTATGAATTTTAGGATGGATAATTTTTTTTAAAATGCGATAGTAAATTTGAGTAAACTTAAGGTACTTTATTGTGTGAAAATAAATAGATAGTTTAGCCATGAAATCAACCTTGAAGTAGATAGTAATTTATAAAGTGATCTAACAATAAAGAAAAAGAGACATGGCTAAAACCAAGTCTCTCATTTATATCACAGAACACTTGAAAGTATTATTTTCTAAGTGACTCTGAGATATGAACTGAGTAACGAGCTACTTCCATAATTTCATCAAATGAAATTGGAGAAGCTTGTCCAGACTTAATTGATTCAATAAAAGCAGTTGAACAGTTAGCTTGGCCCTTATCTTGAGTCATTAACTTATCTTTATTAAAGCCTTTCCAGTCATAACCAATGAGTTTCCTGAAGTTGTCAATTTGCAAAACACCATCATTTGCAAATACTTCAATTCGCTCTTTAGCGAAAGCCTTGCCGCCATTGGCTAAATAATTAATTGTGCCAAAAGAACCATCTTTAAAAGTTAGTGTTATTGAAGCTTTATCTTCGGTAATATTCACACCGTCAGATTTGCCCATGCAGGTAGCTGTGAAATCAGTAATTTCACTTCCAGCTAAAAAGCGCATTAAATCAATATAATGACATGCTTCACCAATTATGCGACCACCACCAATATTAGGATCTTGTGTCCAGTGGTCACTAGGTATGGCGCCAGCATTCATCGTCATAATAAATGCTTTAGGCACAGTAACGTTTGAGAGTAGCTTTTTCATTTTTATTACATGAGGAGCAAAACGACGATTGTAACCAACCATCACTTTACATTGACCTTGTTGCTCATTGTAAGCAGCTTCAATGGCATCTAATTCATCATGTGTTAATGCAAGAGGCTTTTCTACGAAAACATTCTTGCCTGCATTTATTGCCTGTATTACCTGTTCCGCATGCAAATTATGCTGTGTAGCAATAACAACGGTATTAACTGCTTTTTTCTCAAGTAATTGAGTTAAGTCTGTAGAGGCACTGGCAAAATCATTTTTCCTGCCATGATGTACAGCACTAACACCACCACTGGTTAGCAAGGTATCAAGCTTTGCGCCTGCATCTTTAAAAGCAGGGATTAATACTCTTGATGCATAGTTTCCTCCACCAATAAACCCACAAACAGCATCTTGCGATGCGTAGTTTTGCTGCTCGCGTATACTCACTAATTTTTTAGTTAGCAAGTCATCAGCATTAGATGAATAGTTTAGTAAAATACCAAGAGAAGCACGATCATCTAAGAGCTTATAGGCTTCAATAGCATCATCTATTTCGAAACGATGACTTATCAAAGGTTTCATATCTAAAGCGCCTGAAGACATTAAATCGAGTACCGCTTCAAAGTTACGTTGTTCAGTCCAACGTACAAAACCTAAAGGATAATCATTACCTTTTTCTTCGTATTCAGTGTCGTAACGACCAGGACCGTACGAGCATGAAACTTGAAAGGAAATTTCTTTTTCATAAAAATCAGCACGAGACAGCTCTAAACCAACCACACCAACTAAAACAATGCGACCACGCTGACGACACATATTTGCGCCATGACTAACAGGATCATTACTTTTAGTTGATGCTGTAATAATTACAGCATCAACACCTTGCCCACGTGAAAACGCGTTTGCTTTCGAAATAGCATCTTCACCTTGCGATAGGTCAACTGTCTCAGCACCAAATTCACGCGCCATAGCGCATTTTGAAGAGTCAAAATCGATACCTAGCACACGACAACCGTTAGCTCTTAATAGTTGAACTGTTATCAAGCCAATCAACCCAAGGCCAGTAACTACAACAGTTTCACCAATGGTTGGGTTAGCCAATCGCACACCTTGCATTGCAATAGCTGCAAGTACAGTAAAAACAGCACTTTCGTCGTCAACGTTATCAGGTATCACCGCACATAAGTTTTTAGGAACTCGAACAATTTCGGCATGGTTACCGTTTGAAATAACGCGAGAACCTACCTCAAAAGCAGTACCGCCATTATCTTGTACTATACCAACATTACAGTAACCAAGAGGAAGCGGTTGGTCGAGTTTAGACCGGACAGCATCTATTGTTGACATTAGTCCGTCAGTCTTTACCTTACCTAAAACCATCTTAACTTTATCAGGCTGAGATCGAGCTTTTTGTATCCAGCCTGACTTACCAAAATCAATTAGCATACGTTCTGTACCAACAGAAACTAAAGATTTTGTAGTGGAGATTAATAACTTGCCATTTTTATTTTGAGGACAAGGCACTTCTACTAACTGGGTTTCACCGTTAGCTATGTTTTGGAGAATTTGTTTCATTATAATTGATATGCCTCTGTATACATTTTAATTTTCAGCTCTCTTTCTCTCTGTATTATTCCCTCAGGAATAGAAAAAGGTGTATTTAATACTTTATTTATAGAACGAGAAAAGTCGGAATAATCACCAGCTTTAAACAACGTACAACCTTCAAACCGCGAACAAACATCAGATGCAATAACAGGTGTATTTAATAAAATAGAATCAGCACAAGCGATACCGAAACTATCAACATCATTTGGACGTACATAGGCAGAGGCCATAGATTGCAGATATAAAAATTCATTTTCTGCCATTGAATCAAATACGAAAAAATTCTCTAGCTCTATTTTTGAAGAATTTAATAAATCTGTAATATCTTTTGATGAATTACCATATGTAACAACAATCACTCCAATCATGGGATTTAACCTCGCGTATTTGATTAACAGATCAAACCGATATATTTCTAAACTATAACCACTACCTAAGATCACTCGGTTGAACTTTTCGAATACACCATGAAAAGGGTAAACACCTGACTTCTTTTGTATTACTGGTGGTAAGTAACTATTCAAAGGTACCGTTGTATTTTTAAAATTTAAATTTGCATAATATTCTTCCTGTTTAGGCGATAATGCCAAAATAACATCAAATCGCTTTAGAGCAAGCTTTATTAGTAATGATTTAATACCAGTACAATAACTTAACTTTCCATTGTGCAACATCAAAACCCACCTTCGATTTTTTTTTATGCAAAGTAACAAAAACAACAATGAATTTACTGAAGAAAAATTAAAATGAACTGTCACACAATTAGTGTAGGATATTTTTTTCCAAAACCAAAAAATTTTACTTATAAAGAAGTTTGTGTGAACAACATGGTGTTTTGCAACCATATTGCTCTCTATTTTATTCGTGTGTGCGTACATATCAATAACTTCACCATAGAAATAGTAAAATTCACTATTAACACAACGATTGCAATAAACCGAAATACCTCCTACAGGTTCAGGTAAAGGTCCAACTAAACATACTTTTCGACTTAAAGCACTCATGGGTATTTAACTCGATAGGGTTGTACTGTGACAAAAGAAGTCCCCAATAAAGACAGAAAAAAATAAGTTTTAGGATCTGATAATGGGCCGCCTGGTATAGCGGCAACATAATAGAAGACAATTAAATTAAGGTATAATCGTTTATTACTTTTACTTTTAATTTTAAAAAGAGGATATATAGGAAGAAAAAGCAAAAGTCCACCCAAGACTAGACCAAAACGATAGAAAAAGTATAAATAATCATTATCGATTACACTAGTTTCAAATTTTGAACCAAATACAAACTTAACTAAGTCATAATTATTAAATAGTTGAACCCAGTGATCTGCACGCGCCTCTGCAGAAGAGAAAGAACTAAAGCGATTCGTGAATTTAATAAATAATTCAAAATTCGGCGAATACAGTTGAATCAAAAATATCGTTATACACAAAGAAAATAAATAGAAAAAATATTTTGGTTTTATAAAGAAAAAGCTTAAAGAAAAAACCAGTGCAATTATACCTGACCGGGAAAATGTTAATACTAATAAGAAAAATGATATGGGCAACGCGGTAATAATAAAGCTCTTTCTTATGATTCCTAGTCTGTCGATTACATTATCTTCACGTAAAGTGTGTACACCAATAATAATGAAAATAGAATATATAAACGCAGAGAAGTTCGGATTTCCACCAATGCCTATATGCCGCCAATAGCCATCTAGATAATCTGACATACCTGACATAGCAAAAGTTCTTAGGAGCAACTTACTAAATTCTAAATCTTTAAAAATAAATAAAAATAAGAAATCAATAAAAATAACTAATGCTAGAAAAGCAACTAATTTTGAAACAGTGAAGCATTTATGCCTCGAAAAATAAAATAATGTAATTATAGACAGTGGAACCCTTATGTACTCACGAAGATCCCACATACTTTCCAATGTATTTACTGTTATTGATATAGAAATTAAAGACCAAAAACAGACAAATGCTAACAAAGCTAAAATATATTTATTTTTCAGCTGCTTGGCTCTATATCCAACATAAATCAGAAATATCAAAGCACTAACTACAAAAACGAGCGAATATCCACCTTTAGCAATTGGTGTAATCAAAATTAATAATAGTAATAATGTTTGGAATTTTTCCACTTTACTCTAAATATCCTTAAGAGTTATGCCAAACTTTTCATAAATAACGATATCACTATAGCTATATAGAGATTTAATATTTTCTAAAATAGATTTTAATTCTTTTTTACTAAAACGAGCAAAAAAATCATTACCAATTTTGATGTTTCCCTTAGGAGAGAAAACACAAACTGAAGCAATTTTAATTTTTCTTGGCCTTACATTTAAAAAAGATGTAACGTGTAAAGTTGAAATTAAAGTTTTTACGGGTCTGAAAAATTTAATTAACATATATCACCAAAACCTTATTATGTTAATTTTTAATAGGCTATGCACTTTATAGCAAGATAAAATATTACTAACGGTTAATGCTAAAGCAGTAGTTATCCCCGCGCCATGAACCCCGTATGAAGGAATTAAAAATAAACCCAATAATACGGCAACTAGACTTGATATCAGTATGTTGTTTCTGAGAATATTTGCATGACCTGTCATTTGCAACAATAGATTAACATTACCACTTGCTACATAAAAAAACTGTGCAACTGCTAATATTCTTAATACATTTTTTGCTTCTCTAAAGTCTTCGCCAAAAATTCCAAGTATTGTACCGGGTGCTATTAAAAATAATAACAGTAAGGGCAGTGAAAATATTACCATCAAAGCTGTTGAATATTGAACTGTTTTGGCTAGTTTATTTATATCACCCATTGCATATAAAGATGAAAAGTCTGGACCAACAACTCTGTTTACTGCCATTAAAATGAAGCTAATTAATGCTGCTATTTTAACTGATATAACATAAAAAGCTACGCTCTCTGGTGTATGCCAAACACCCAGCATTATTGTGCCAGCTTGGGCATTGATTTGAGCAAACAATTGGATAACTAGCATTGGTGTACAAGTACTTATAATCAAGTAAGTACTAACATTAGCTTTTGGTACAGGTTCTTTTAGTTTTAACCAAACAAACATTCCAACTAACATTGTAAAAAAAGCAGATATAGAATAAGCAATAGCAGCACTTTTCAAGCTAACATTTACAATCAACGTTAATGTTATTATTAAAAATAGATTATGACTAACCCCCATGATTATCATTGAGGATTTAAGTCTTCTCACAGCTTGAATAATATGGCCATATAAATTAAATACGCAGGTAAAAATAAGCGAAAAGGCAATGAACTTTAAGGCCGGCTCTAATGCTGACTTACTAAAAACAACAGTTGCAATGTACTCAGCATTGTAAAATATTAGACAAGAAAAAATTACAGAGGCACTAAAAACCCATAGTATGCTTTTACTAGTTACTGAATTAATTGCCCCCCAATTACCCTCAGTATAGAAAGAAGATATCAATTTTAATACCGTATTATTTAGACCTAAAGCACATAGAGCAACGGGGAATGTCATAAAGGATAAAGCTAAAAAATAAAGACCGGATTGCTCCGACCCTAGGATTTTAGTTAAATAAAAACTTGCAGCTAATCCGATAAAGGCACCTAAAATTTTAATTGTAAATGCAACAATACTTTTATTTAGTAATTGTTTAAAAAGTAAATTTTTTATTAGGTTCATATTTATTTTTAATTTTTCACTTGTAAAAAATTAAATAATCGCTCACTAGCAGAACCTTCTTTATATTTGTGAAAGTTATACAAAAATTCATTATTATAATATTTTGTATTTTTTCTCATTAGTAATTCTATGCACTCATCCATAGTTGTTGCTGAACAACCGGACGAAATATCATTGTAATTAAAATAAGTTCCTCTATCTTGATTAAAATACTCTTTCTGGTCATAAGGGAAAAATACTATATTTTTTTTAGTAAGCACAAAATCAAAAATCACGCTGGAGTAATCAGTTATTAAAGCATCACATTGATTTAATAAATCGACAGACTCGATATCTGAGAAAACAATCCGATTAGATGCTGATATTCTAGAAAAATTTGCATCAGATAAAATATTCGCTGGGTGGATTTTTAAAACAAGGCGAATTTTGTGTGTATTTAGTATATTTTCAACCTTGTCAAAATTAAAATGACTTTTTTCAAATAAATTAAAAACAGTGCCTACCCCCCCTCTAAATGTAGGCATGTATAATACAGTCATTTCAGAGTTTGGTGTTTTATCTGGTTTTATCTTAAGATTATCATTCCTGGGAAACCCAACTTCAATAAATTGGCTTGCTGGTAAGCGAAAAGCACTGCTAAGAATTTTAGTTGATTCAGGACCAAGAGAAGTAATATAATCGTACCTTTCATTAGAGATGAACCGGTATATAATTGAAGATTTAATCCAAATATAGAGACTAGAGTATGTCTTAAGATCATCAAAACGTATTTTTTTTAAGGGCATGCCATGCCATAAATTGATTCTTAGAGTATTTCTAGAAATGAGTGGCCTACAAAATTCCGCCCCGATATTATGTGATAGAAAAATTATAGAAGCCTGTGCTTGATATTTTATACCGTGGTAACTCAAATAATAAAAAGCATTCACCCCTTCATTTCTTAAATTTTCTAATTGCTTTTTATCTTTAGTTATCCAAACAGAATTTATTTCTGTATTTTCACTAGTATATTCATAAAAAGCTTTTGGATTGTCTGAATACTTTAAACCTGACCATGCAGAAAAAACCCATAACGATTTTTTTTTTGGTATCAAAACTAATAGTGTTGGCACTATGATAGTTAAAATATTCTCAATAATTCTTAATAAATTATTAAGCGTTTTCATTCGTCTTTTGAATTTCTTAAATTAACTAATGTCTTATTAATTAGCGTACTCGATGTTGCCTGTGTATATGGGAAATAAATAACTTTACAGTTAACCTTTTCGAGTTCAACCTCATATTCTTTCCACTTATCTGTTGCGTACCAATCGTCACCAACAAATAAAAAACTAGCATGATTTTTTTTAGCTGCGCCTACCTTGTCCATATTATTCTGTGGGATAGCTACGTCGACATAACGACAAGATCGAACAACTTCTATTCTCTCACTGTATGGTATTACTGGTTGCTTACCTTTATAAGCGACAAGTTCATCAACAGTAACACCAACTACTAGTTTGTCACACATTGCCTTTGCATTTCTTAATATATTTACATGCCCTATGTGAAATAAATCATAAACACCACTTGTATAACCAATAATCATTTTAATACCTTTAAATTTTCATCAAACCATAAATCATAAGAGCTTAACTGTTTTTTATTTTCAAATATTTTAGCAATATCGACAGGGAACCCAACCTTTTTTTCGTATGCAAAAGTGTCACCCTTATATTGAGAAATAATCTCTCTTAAGGGGAGTTTGCCGACTATATCTCCCATCAATACCTGTGCCGAAATTTTTACAGCTTGTTCAAAAACATGCATATTAGCTATAGGCTCTCGCCCTTCTATACCTGCGGCCATTAAAGAAAAATCTAAACGACGAAATAAAACCGGCATATGGTACCTAATAAAAAACCACCTTACAGTCTCAAAAGTATTCACAAATACTTTTGAAGCAAATAGCTCTTTAAACATTTGATAGAGCTTACTGTCCTTTTTTGGAGGAATATAGCAGTACATATTTAAAAATACATTTAAATCAAATTCTTTTGAAACACTCGCCCATTTGAATATACGATCGTAACCTGCAAAAAACTCATCAGCCCCTTCACCAGACAAAAGCACTTTTATCCCATCTTGGGCTGCTTGTTTTGAAACTTTATAAAGCAATACTTCATTTGGAACCGACATGGGTTCACCGCGAAGGTTTAGTAGAAATTCAAAATCATTTGCATAATCTTCAACTTCACATTCTATAATTGTCAAGCCAGCTATATTTTGAGACTTGAGGTATTCAATGTCCGCATCACCTTTAAAGCCTATAGAATAAAACTTGTCAAACTCACCCATTTCCTTAAGTAGATTACTATCAATCCCTTTACTTAAAAGTAAACCTATTGGTGCATCTGAAACCTTTCTTGTCTCTAGCCCTTTTTTTAATGCATTTTTCAATTTATTTAAATCGAAATCAATATAATCTCCAGACAGGTAGTTTAAGCAATTAAAGTATTCGCCTTGAATAAAGCAACAGCCGGGTTCAACCGTATTTATGTTTACAAAATAGGAACCTGAAAAAATTGGAGCCCGAGTAGCTTTGTACTCTTCAATAGCTGCAGAGTTAATCTCTGAATTAAATAATTGCTTAAGTGTATTTGGCTCTGAGCTAAAACTAATATACTGTCCAACTTGATGAAAAAATAGAGGTTTTACACCAAAACAATCTCTGGCTGCATTTTTTATATGGCCATCGGCTGCAACATATACAAAAGCAAAAAAACCATCTAACTCATCTAGGCTTAATTTATCGTATGCTAATAAATCGCTCAAAAGAATAGAATCACTAGTGTAATTATGTTTAAAATATTTTTGCCCTAATTCTTTATAATTTAAAATCTCGCCATTAAAAACAAGCAGACCTCCTTGCTTATCAATAACAGGTTGATTAACTCCGCTACTTATATCAATTATAGAAAGGCGAGAATGATAAGCTTTCCAACCTAGATGCTCGATTAGTCCTGAAGAACAATCTGGACCTCTAAAGCGAAGTGTTTTTTCAATTATATTTAAACTAGAAAGATTGATTTCAGGATTATTTGATATAAAAAGACCACACATATTCAGATTCCTTTTAAAGAAAAAAGCGACAATCGAAGCATTGTATTATAACAAACTATAACCGTTCTTAAATGAATAATCATGACCAAATCCCCTTCGTATCTATAATAAAGTCAGATTGAAAATTAATGTTTTTAAATTCTTTATGATCAACAAGTAATAAATGAATGTCAGCATTTTCTATTGCTTGCTCAAAACTCGTTAATTCGATGTTTTCTATGTAATTAGCTAATTCACTTATATTAGGCTCCACACCTAGAGTTTTACCAGCGTGCATACTACCAAGCCGTTGCGTAATATTTAAAGCTGGACTTTCGCGTAGATCATCAATATCAGGTTTGAACGCTAGACCATAACATGCAATAGTAA
>Ga0066605_10001685_pt1 | contig 14523 bp, 16 predicted proteins | sample SaaInlLV_DNA_10m_FD_60385 | JGI IMG/M metagenome (GOLD analysis project Ga0066605, IMG submission 60385) | Marine microbial communities from expanding oxygen minimum zones in the Saanich Inlet - SI075_LV_DNA_10m | ecosystem: Environmental > Aquatic > Marine > Unclassified | place: British... | reverse complement strand
ACAATTCTAAACTAACATCTGAATGATTTATTCGTAAATTTAAATCAAGGAATTTTCCATGTTAAAAAAAATTTTATTCTTCATTCTTATTATCCAATTTAGCTACTCACAAAATAGAGAACTAATTCAAGGAAAAGTTATATATAGGAATATAGATGTCCCCGCTGCAAATGTTATTAACAACACTGCACAGAGCTCAACAATTACTAATGATCAAGGAGAGTTTGAAATTTATGCGAAAGAGGGAGATGAAATAATTTTTTCATCTGTCCAATATATTATAAGAACAGTCAGAGTTAATAAAGAAATTTTAGAAAACAAAAGAATTATTGTCCAAATTAATCAAAGAGTAAGAGAGTTAGATGAAATTGTAGTAACACCTGATGATACTCAAAAATTTCTTGATTTGAAGGAAGAGCAATTTAAAGGATTTGATTATGTAGCAGATAAATCAACAAAAATTCAGAATGTTCTTACAGATAATAGACAATTTGTTGATGGTTTGAATTTCATTAATATTTTTAAGCTTCTTTCAACTATAGTTGATTCTAAATCAGATGAAGAAAAGTTAAATATAATTCCAAGTGAGGTGCTACCATATATTTTGGATGAAAATTTTTTTAATGAGGTTCTTGAGCTTAAATCCTTCGAAATAAATGATTTTCTATTAAAGCTTGATTCTGATAGAAAGATGAAAAATTTAATTCTAGATAAGAATCAATTCTTAGTAATAGATTATCTTCTAAATAAATCAGATGAATACAAAAGCTCAAGGGCGGAATGAGAAATATAATTTTTCTTTTCTTTTCTTTCTTTTCTTTTTCACAAGTAAATAATCAAAACTTTATTGAAGGAACAGTGTATAATGATAATTCATATTCAATTGAAGGAGTACATGTCTTGAATATAACTTCTAATGAAGCTACAATTACAGATTCTGATGGAAATTTTAAAATTTTTGTCAATTTAAATGATGAATTAATATTTTCTGCAATTCAATTTAAAAGAAAAAAAATTATTATGGATAAAGGTGTTTTTGACTCATTATCGATAAATGTATATTTAGAAGAATTTGTTAATGAACTAGATGAAGTTATTCTAAATTCAAGTGGGCTTTCAGGAAGTCTTATGAATGATCTTAAAAATTCAGGTATAGTTGATAATGTGAATTTTGATGATCTAGGAATTCCTGGTTTTACAGGTATAAGGAAAGAAGATATTCCTTCAAACTCCCAATTAACAAAAGAACTTTTACTAGCTCCTTTAACTGGAGCACTTGATGTTGAAAGAATGTATAACTGGATTTCAGGTTACTATAAAGAAAAAAGAAAAGAGAGGGAGTATAAAAATGATTATAACCTTATTGATAGAATTATTAATTTCTACGGTCTAAAATTCTTTATTGATGAGTTTGGATTAATTGAAGATAATATTCATGAATTTGTTACTTCAGCATATCAGAATTATCCATTAGAGGAAAACTTTAAATCAGGCAACTACTCATTGGTAATAGAATATTTGAAAAAAAATTTTAACAGGTTGAATTATTGATTAGTTTTGATATTATGATATTCTTTATTAGTGGAGCTGAATTAGTTTTTGTCTTCTTTATTGTACTTCTTGTTTTTGGAGCTGATAAAATCCCTTCAATTGCTAAAGGACTAGCAAAGGGAATGACTCAAATTAAACATGCTACAAACGAAATAAAAACTGAAATCTCCAAAAATACAGATGTTAAAAAGCCAACGGAATCATTAACAAAAGACCTTAAAGATAGTGTTACTGATATCAAAAAAGATTTTGATGATCTTAAGGATTCAATTAAAAGAGATCTAAATTAATCTTGATATTGAAAGACCATCTCTGAGAGGTAAAATTACAGTTTCAAATCTTTTATCTTCATTTAATATTTTATTGAAATTCACTAATGCATTAGTTTCTTCATCTTTTTCTAAGGATGAATCTAAAACTTTTCCAGACCAAAGAACATTATCTGATATAATTATTCCATTCTTGTTTAGCCTTTCTGAAACTTGATTAAAATATTCAATATAATTTTCTTTATCAGCATCAATAAATACTAGATCATAAGTTTCATTTAAATCATTTAAAATTTCTTTAGCATTTCCTGTGAGTTGAATAATTTTATCTCTTTTTCCACTTTCTTCAAAGTACTTATTTTGAATTTTAAGCAGTTCTTCATTTCGATCTATTGTAAATATCTTTCCACCCTCTTTTAGACCTTCTGATAAACAAAGTGTTCCATATCCAGTATATGTTCCAATTTCTAATATAGTAGATGGAGACTTCATTTTAGAAAGCATACTTAAAAATCTTCCTTGAATATGACCACTCAACATTCTAGGTTTAAGAATTTTTTGATGAGTTTCTTGATTTAACCTTACAAGAATATCAGGCTCTGTATTAGAATTCTTAGAAATATATTCAGTTAATTTTTCAGATATAAATTCCATTTATTTTTTTGGTCTTTGATATTCAAATCTATCCAAAAGACTTGGTAAAGCATATCCATCACATCCATTAACGGTTACTACACCTCCTTTATCAAGTTGAAGGAATCCAGATTCACTTTCAAGCTCTTCATTAAAATAGATATCTTCAATTGAAGCTACAACAAGTATGGTTCCGTTTTCTTTAATGTTGTATTCATTTTCATATTTACAAATCAGTTGAACAGGGCTCCCTTTAACAAACGGAGCTTTACAACCATCTTTGTATTCTTTTTCTAAATTTGTTTTATCAAATTCAGATATTTCTTCAGGATATTTTGCACTTGTATGATGAGCCTCACTAATTATATCTTTAAAAATATGATTAACTGTAAAAAATCCAGTTTCCTTAATATTTTTAAATGTATCTCTTGGAACAGTTGTAGGTCTTAAAATATATCCAAGCATAGCAGGATTACTCCCTAAATGAGTAATTGAGCTAAAAACAGAAACATTCTCAACACCTTCTTTAGAAATACTTCCTAATAGATTTGCTGATTTATAACCAGTACATGAATTAATGAGATTAATTCTGTAAAATTTTTGTAGATCATCAAATTCTTCTTTTGATATATGTTTCATAATCTAAAAGTAACAAGAAATCTTTAGATTTGTAATTATTGGGGTGATTAGCTCAGTTGGTTTAGAGCACTACCTTGACAGGGTAGGGGTCACTGGTTCGAATCCAGTATCACCCACTATGATAAAAAAGACTAAATATTTATTTTTTTTCTTATTTATATCACAATTTATTTTTTCACAAGAATATAATTTTGATAAATTAAACAAGTACTTCGATAAATTAGAAGAAAACAACAAATTTATGGGATCTGTTGCTGTTTCTAAAGGTGATAGTATAATATTCAAAAGATCAATTGGATACCTTGATGTTGAGATGAATAAAAAGCTAAATTCCAAATCAAAATTTAGAATAGGTTCCATTTCAAAAACTTTCACTTCTGTTTTAATTCTCAAATCTATTGAGGATGGAAAATTAAATATAGATGATACTATTAAGAAATATTTTCCTGATATACCAAATTCAGATAAAATAACAATAGATAATTTGTTAAGCCACAGAAGTGGGATTTTTAATTTCACTGATTCATCAGATTATACTAATTATATGTTAGAAACTAAATCAAGGGAAGAATTAATACAAATTATTTCAAGTTATGATTCCTCTTTTAAACCAGGAAGAAGATCTAGTTATAGTAATTCAAACTATGTATTATTGACTATTATTTTAGAAACAATTTATTCTAAAAACTACAGAGAAATACTTTTTGATAAAATTATCAAACCTCTTGAATTAAAAAGTACTTATTATGGTGGTGTTATAAATACAAATAATAATGAAGCAAGATCATATATATATGCAGGAAAATGGTTAAAACAAAATGAAACAGATCCATCAGTTCCTCTTGGAGCTGGAGGAATAGTATCTAATCCAACTGATATTGTTAAATTTAGTTACTTGCTATTTAATGATGAAATTTTAAATAAGGACAGTTTAAACAAAATGAAAAAAATAAATGGTCAATTTGCTTTAGGCCTGTTTAATATTCCTTTCTATAAGAAAACAGGATTAGGTCATACAGGTGGAATAGATGGGTTTAGTTCGGTTTTTTCAGTTTTTAGAGATGATGATATTTACTATGCTCTTAATTCTAATGGAACTAATTTCAATAATAACGATATTTCAATTGCTGTTTTAAGTGAGATTTTTGAAAAACCTTATGAAATTCCAGTTTTCTCAAATTTTGAAGTTAACCCTAAAGATTTAGAGAAGCTAATTGGCTCATATAGTTCGAAAGAAATACCATTAAAAATTCAAGTTTCTGTAGACAATAACACTTTGATAATTCAAGCAACTGGGCAACCACAAATATCTTTAAATGCAATCGAAAAAAATTTATTTAAATCAGAAATTGTTGGAGCTGAATTTGAGTTCATTCCTGATGAAAATTCTTTTATTTTAAGACAGAATGGTGCAAGAATAAAATTTGAAAAGAGTGAATAATTTGATAAATTCATAAAATGAGCAAAAAATTATTTTTAACACCAATGAAAATACTAGGATTAATCTTTATTGTGCTTGGATTAAGATGGATGCTAGTTGATGAGCCCTGGATGCTTGATAAAGTTGCAAATGAAGAAAGACTTAATATGACATTTGAAAAGCTATTTAGTGAAGAAATAAATGATACTCTACCAGGATATTTAAAACAAATTTATCGATTCTTTGGACTCTGGGTTTCTATAATAGGTCTTTTTATTATTTCTTTTTCAAAAGAAAAATTTATTGAAAATAAAACTTTTGCAAAAAACTTACTTATATGTATTGGTACAATGATTTTTTCAGCTCAGGTACTAGCATACGTTTATATTCCTAGTTCACCATTTGTTTATCTTGGATGGGGAAGTATCATTTTATACTTAATTTCTTTCTTGAATTACAGAAAGCTTTCTTAAAAAGGAAGATTATTTAAATCTACATTACCACCAGAGATTATAATACCTACTTTCTTATTTTTAAAAGTTTCTTTATTTTTTAAGACTGCAGCAAGAGGAAGTGAACATGATGGCTCGCAAATAATTTTTAAACGTTCCCAGATAATTTTCATTGACTCAATAATTTCTTCTTCAGTAATTCGTATAATTGACTTAATCTCATTTCTAATAATTGGAAAATTCTTATCACCTAGTTGAGTTTTTAATCCGTCAGCTATTGTATTTGTTGAATCATTAGTCTCTATTCTCCCACTTTTAAGTGATCTATAAGCATCATCAACTTCAAAAGGTTCAGATCCAATAACCGTACAGTTTTTTCCAAAATATTTTGCTGCTAAAGCACTTCCAGCAATTAATCCCCCTCCTCCAATAGGAACTAAGATATGCTCGATAGAATCATTATATTCTAGTAATTCTTTACAAGCAGTACCTTGTCCTAGAATTACTTCAATATCATTAGATGGATGGAGAAATGTTGCACCCGTTGATTTTGCAATGTCATTTGCAGCTTTTTCTCTTGCATTAAGGTTTGGCTCACATTCAATAAGTTCTCCTCCGTAACCCTTAACTGCAGTTTTTTTAATTTCTGTTGCTGTTGATGGCATTACAATGTATGCTTTTACTCCAATACTTTTAGCAGCAAGTGAAAGGGCTTGAGCAAAATTTCCTGATGAATGTGTTACTACCCCATTTTTTTTATTTTCATCTGAAAGTTGAAGAATTGCATTTGTTGCACCTCGCATTTTAAATGCACCCATTTTTTGAAAATTATCACATTTGAAATAAATTTCAGACCCTGTCATTTTATTAATCTGATTTGATGTTAAAACAGGAGTATTATGAATAAATGGTTTAATACGATTATGACAATCTATTAGATTTTTTTTTGTCATTTCCATTTTATATTACAACCAATACTTGGTTTTTGCAGCTCTTTATTTTCTATACCATCTATAAGGCATTGAATTGCATTTTTCATATCACTTCCGTCTGATTCTATATCATTGCCTGGTCTGGAATTATCAAGTTGTCCTCTATAAACTAATTTTAGATTAGAATCATAAAGATAGAAGTCAGGAGTGCACGCAGCATCATATGCTTTTGCTACTTCTTGAGTTTCATCATACAAATAAGGAAAATTAAAATCATTTTCTAAAGCATTAATTTTCATTTTCTCTGGGCTATCATCAGGATAATTAATTATATCATTGCTAGATATAGCAATAAACTTTATATCATTACCATGATATTTTTTAGAAAGTCTACTTATTGTTGGATTTACATGTTTAACATATGGACAATGGTTACATATAAACATAATTACTGTTCCAATTTCTCCTTTATTTTCGGAAAGAGATAAAATAGAATTTGAAGTTACATCTATCAAGCTAAAATTTGGAGCATTACTTCCGAGTGATATCATATTTGAAGGAGTTCTTGCCATAATTTTTATTAAAAATAAAAAAACCCTCGATATAAAAGGAGGGTTTTTTATATGAATTTTAAAACTTATTTAATTCCAAGTTTTAACATTTACCTCAGTTCTAGTTCCTAGAAATGTTGATATAGGAGCTACTGTTTTTTGAAATTCATCAAAAGCTTCAAGCTCTTTTTGATTTTGAGGACCACCTTTTAAGTTATCGCCAAAACTCCCTTGATTAGAGTATATGTAGTGACTTTCTCCATCTTTACTTACTCCTTGATTAATTGAACCAAGTGCTACATAACTTTCAAGTGATTTAAACTTTTTCATTAGTTCAGTATAAGCATTAGCAAATACTGCTTGATCATCAACTTTCCACTGCCAAGATTGAGCCCAGTTGCCTCTGTCAGCATCTGTATTCATTCTAATTAAACTTTGACCTGCTGTATTTGCAATTATTTTTGCATCTAAAACATCTAAATCATCATAAAATGCTTCGTAACCTTCACCAGATCTAATTTGTCTTAGTTCTATAATACCATCTACTGGTCCAGCAAAAACAATTGAGTGAGTTGCCTTAACGTCTGCAGCTTTGTAAAAGTATCTTACTAATGATACGGAAACACCATCTGGCATTTCAATATTACTGTAAAATTCATCCATGGCTTCAAGGTATGCTCCTGCTTGATCAGCTGGCACATAAAGATCAACTCTGTTCCATGCAATATTCTCTTGAGAATATGAAAATCCTAATGTTAGGATAAATAATAGTGTAATAAATTTTTTCATGATTAATAATTTTTTCAAATATAAAAAAAAGTTTTTCAGAGTTAATCAGGATAGGCTAATATTAAATTACAAGTGTTAACTTTGTAATTAACCAAACCAATTAATGAAAAAGCTAACAAAAAAAGAAAGATTTCAAGAAAGTGTTCTGTCAAGATTTCATGTCTATAATAGTATTTTTGCAACTCTTCCTTATGATAGCATTTCAAATACTGGAAATCTTTTACCAGTTTTTACAGAATTCTGTAAGTTAGCATACAGTAAAAAGTTAGACCCAAAGACAATAGTTGAAGACTTCTTTTTAAAGTATTGCGAAACATACTCTGAAGAAGATAAGATATCTTTAATTTTTAGTTTTATACAATATATAGAGAGACAAGTAGTCCTTTTTGATGCAATTGAAGATGCCTCATTTACACAAATAAATAATATGGATGGAGTCGGTACTTTAAGAAATCTTAAAGAGCTGGGAGAGTCATCAAACAAACAGAAAGAGTTAAAAAAATATCTTAGATCATTTAAAATTAAACCTGTTCTAACTGCTCATCCTACTCAATTTTATCCAGGATCAGTTTTAGGAATTATAACAGACCTAGCTAGTTCAATTGAAAAAAATGATCTTACTGAGATCAAAAATTTATTATCTCAACTTGGAAAAACACCTTTTTTCAAACAAAAAAAACCAACTCCTTATGATGAGGCAGTTAGTTTATCATGGTATTTAGAAAATGTATTCTATCACTCGATTAGTAATATTTTTAAATATGTAAAATCTAATATTTTTGATAATAAATATGATTATTATGATCTTATTTCAGTTGGATTTTGGCCAGGAGGTGATAGAGATGGAAACCCATTCGTAACCTCAGAAATTACTTCAAAAACAGCAAAAAAATTAAGAAGTGATATTATTAAGAATTACTATAGAGATATTAGGGTTTTACGAAGAAAATTAACTTTTAAGAAAATTGAGGATGTAATTATTGAAATAGAAGATTCTTTGTGGATAAGTATTTTTGAGACAAATAAAGAGCCTAAAATAAAGTTAGATACTTTAAAAGAAAAACTAAACTTTATTAAAGAAACTTTAGTCAATGAACATAAATCTTTATTTCTTGATGAGCTGCAAGAGCTAATTGATAAGGTAAATATTTTTGGTTATCACTTTGCTACACTTGATATAAGACAAGACTCAACCATTCACTCTAAAGTATTTGATGATGTTATAAATTACTATTTTAAAAGAGAGCTTGGTGTTAAATATAAGGTGCAGTCTGAAGATGAAAAAATACAAAGTCTATCATTGTTAAAAGGTTCAATAGATTCAGTTAAATTTACAAATGATCTAACAAAATCAACAATTGAATCAATTGAGTTGATTCATAAAATTCAAGCCTCTAATGGTGAAAAAGGGTGTCATAGATATATCATAAGTAATAATAATTCTTCAAAAAATATTTATGAAGTATATACAATGATTAGATTAACATTAGGTAATGATTTTAGGGTTGATGTAGTCCCTCTTTTTGAATCAGTTTCAGATCTTGAAAATGCGAGCAATATAATGGATAAGGTATACTCTAATAAACTTTATAGAGAGCATATTATTAAAAGAGGAAATGTGCAAACTATAATGCTTGGCTTCTCAGATGGAACAAAAGATGGTGGTTATTTAACTGCTAATTGGAGTATTTTAAAGGCTAAAGAATCGTTGACTAAAGTTTCTAGGAAATTTGGAATTAAAGTCATTTTCTTTGATGGAAGAGGTGGTCCTCCTGCAAGAGGTGGAGGTAATACTCACCAATTTTATAGTTCATTAGGAGATTTTATTGAATCTGATGAAATACAATTAACTGTTCAAGGTCAAACTATTAGTTCAAATTTTGGTACTATTAGATCTTCTCAATATAATATGGAGCAGTTGATAAGTTCAGGAATTAAAAACAGAATATTATCTAACTCAGAGATATTTAATAAGAAAAATAGAAAAACTATTGAAAAGCTCTCATCAATTAGTTATCAATCCTATAAAGATTTCAAAAGCCATCCTTCTTTTATTCCATACCTAGAGAAGATGAGCACAATCAAATATTATTCAAAAACTAATATTGGAAGTAGACCTTCTAAAAGAGGAGCAAAAGAAGAAGAATTCAATTTTGATAAATTAAGAGCTATACCTTTTGTTGGTAGTTGGAATCAACTTAAGCAAAATGTTCCAGGATTTTTTGGATTAGGAACATCTATTAATTATTTCTACAAGAAAAATAGAATTAAAGATGTTAAACTTCTTTATCAAGAAGTCCCGTTTTTTAGAGCTCTTGTTTCAAATAGCATGATGAGCTTGACAAAGTCATTTTTTGAGCTAACCTCTTACATGAGTGATGATGAAGAGTTTGGAGAGTTCTGGAAAATAATTCATGATGAGTATGTACTTACAAAAAAAATGTTGCTTAAAATTTCCAACTTTAAAGAGTTAATGGAAAATGAACCTGCTAATAAACTTTCAATTGAGACAAGAGAAAATATTGTACTGCCATTAATTACAATTCAGCAATATGCGCTTCAAATTGTTAAAGAAATTGAGTCTGGAGATATAAGAGAAACTAATAAATCTGTTTTTGAAAAAATAATTACAAGATCTTTATACGGTAATATTAATGCTAGTAGAAACTCTGCTTAACTTTCTTTATATTTATTAACTAATCAAAAATTATTTAAATGAAAAAAAATATTTTATTATTTGCTATTCTAATAGCATCTTGTTCTGCTCCTGTTGAGGAGCCAAAAGGTTCTGGAGCATGGGCAGGAGACCCTGAAGAAACTTTTGTTGTTGGTTCAGATGAAATGACTGAAATGTTTGCAAACTTTATTCAGGCACACAATGATAGAGATATCGAAGCTATCAAGGCTCTTGAAACTGAGGATATAAGAATAGATCTTCCTGATGGAACTTCAATTAATGGAGTTGAAGCTCATGCAGAAGCACTAGCAGCATGGTTTGAATCTGATCAAAATCCTCAATGGAGTCCTTTTTGGGTTATGCCGTATGTTGGTTCACCTAGCGGTCAAACATGGATAGTTGCAGGACATTCATTAACTCAAAATATAGAAGGTGAAGAAGTAACAGTTGTTCAAATGATTGATGCTCAGATTGAAAATGGATTAATTAAATGGGCTATTATTTACGAAAAAAAAACTCCAATTAATCAAAACTAACTAGCTTAGATAATTATTAATATGGATTTATTACTTCTTATAGTTAGTCTATTATTATGTTTAATAGGAATTATAGGAAGTTTTTTACCAATAATACCTGGTCCGCTTACATCCTGGCTGGGTATTTTGCTTTTAAACTTAACCTCAGCTGTTGAGTTTAATCTAAATTTTGTTTTAATAACATTCACAGTTGCTGTATCTGTCGGTATACTAGATTACATAATACCAATTCTTGGAGTTAAAAAACTTGGTGGTTCTAGATCAGGTCAAATTGGCACAACAGTTGGTTTAATTGTTGCGTTAATTATTCTTGGTCCAATAGGAATAATAATTGGACCATTCATGGGAGCTTTACTTGGGGAGATGTCAACAAATAAATCTATTCAAGATTCATTGAAACCAGCATTTGGGTCATTTATTGGAGTCATAGCTGGAAGCGTAATTAAATTTTTAATTAGTCTAAGTTTTTTATTTTTTTACTTTGATATTTTTTGGGGATATCGGGAAAGTTTCTTTTAAAAAATTTCCTAAATTGAAAAACCTAATAACTATTACATTGAAAAAATTTGAGAAGACTTTTTTTGCATCATGGACTGATCTTGATCCTAATTGGCATGTAGCAAATCATGCATATATAAAATATGCTGCTGATACAAGAGTATCTTTTTTTTCAGCTATCAGCCTAGATAAAGATGTATTTGAGAATTTAAATATTGGTCCTGTATTATTTTATGAGCATATGCATTACTTTAAAGAAATTTTAATGGGAGTTCAGTTTAAAATTAATGTTGAAATAGATGGTTATAGTGAAGATGGAAGATTTTTCTCTTTATTTCAAAACTTTTATGATAATGATGGTAATCATCTAGCTCATTTAGATCTTGCATTTGCAGTTATGGATACAAAAACAAGAAAATTGACATCAATGCCTGAGAATTCATTCAAGATTCTTAAAAATGGTCCAAAATCAAAATCATTTAAGATTTTAAAAAAGGAAGACTTAAGACGTCATGGAAAGTTTCCTGAAAATATTATAGTATAGCGGTATTAATGCAGTAGAATCTTTTTTTTAATAATTGCTTAAATTGGACTAAACATAAAAAAGTAAACATGAAAGAAAAATATTGGAAAAAAAATATTATGTATTTAAGAATACTCCTAAGTGTATGGTTCATTTCTTCTTTTGGTTTTGGAATTCTATTTGCAGAGAGTTTAAATAATTTCTATTTAGGAGGCTTTCCTTTAGGTTTTTGGTTTGCTCAACAAGGATCAATTTACATATTTGTTATATTGATTTTTATATATGTTTATTTAATGAACAAACTTGACAAAAAACATAATTTAGAAGAATAAGATGGATGCACAATTTTGGACATATTTTTTAGTTGGAATTACATTTACTTTATACATTGGAATTGCCATATGGTCAAGAGCTAAAAGTACAAAAGAGTTTTATGTTGCTGGAGGAGGAATACACCCTGTATTAAATGGAATGGCTACTGCTGCAGATTGGATGTCAGCAGCATCTTTTATTTCTATGGCAGGAATAATTTCATTTTTAGGATACGGTGGTTCTCAATATTTGATGGGGTGGACCGGTGGATATGTTCTTCTAGCATTATGTCTAGCACCATATCTTAGAAAATTTGGAAAATTTACAGTTCCTGATTTTATAGGTGAAAGATATTATTCACAAAATGCAAGAACTATTGCTTTAATTTGTGCAATTTTTGTCTCATTTACATACGTAGTTGGTCAAATGAAAGGGGTGGGTGTTGCTTTCTCAAGATTTCTTGAAATACCTTATGACAGTGGAGTTATTATTGGAATTGCTATAGTCTTTTTCTATGCTGTTCTTGGTGGTATGAAAGGTATCACTTATACTCAGGTAGCACAATATTGTGTTTTAATTTTTGCATTTACAGTTCCTGCTATTTATCTATCACTTCAGGCAACAGGAAATCCAATCCCTCAAATAGGATTTGGGAGTAAGACTATGGATGGAGTATATCTTCTGGAAAAATTAAATCTACTATCAGTTGATTTAGGTTTTGATAGGTATACTGATATAAATCGAACCACCTTAATTAATGTTTTTTTTATAACTGGAGCACTGATGTTTGGTACAGCAGGACTTCCTCATGTTATTGTTAGATTCTTTACAGTTCCAAAAGTACGAGATGCAAGAATTTCTGCTGGATGGGCTCTTTTATTCATATCTATTTTATATACAACTGCTCCTGCTGTTGCTGCATTTGCAAAAGTTAATTTAATTAATACTGTTTCAAATGCTAAATATGCTGATATGCCAGCTTGGTTTACTAATTGGGAGAATACTGGATTACTTGAGTTTGATGATAAGAATGGAGATGGTGTGATTCAATATGTTGCAGATACTCAGGTTAATGAATTAACAATTGATAATGATATTATGGTATTAGCTAACCCTGAGATTGCTAATTTACCTCCATGGGTTATTGGATTAATTGTAGCGGGTGGATTAGCTGCTGCATTATCAACCGCAGCAGGACTTTTATTAGTTATATCAACTTCAATATCTCATGATCTTTTGAAAAAGAATATTAATCCAAATATATCAGAGAAAGGAGAGCTCTGGGCTGCAAGAATTTCAATTGCAGTAGCTGTAGTAGCTGCTGGTATGGCTGGATTGAATCCACCAGGCTTTGTTGCAGAAGTAGTTGCATTAGCTTTTGGTTTAGCTGCTTCATCTTTTTTTCCTGCAATTATTCTTGGAATTTTTGATAAAAAAATGAATAAAGAAGGAGCAATTGCTGGAATGCTAACAGGTATTATATTTACAGCTTTATATATTTTATATTTTAAACCACAGCTTGGTGGGATTGGTCTACCTGAGGATTATTTATTTGGAATATCTCCTGAAGGTATTGGAACAATTGGAATGATTATTAACTTTATTGTATCTTTAATTGTATCAAGATTAACAAAACCAACACCAGAAAAAATTAAAGCTTTAGTTGAAAGTATAAGATATCCAAAATAGATATGCAAAGAATTAAGTCCCTCTCAGACTATTTTAAAAAATATGAATTAAGTGAGAAAGACCCAGAATCATTCTGGTCAGAAATTGCTGAATCTTTTACTTGGAAAAAAAAATGGGATAAGTTACTTGACTGGGATTTTGAAAAAGTAAATATTAATTGGTTTCAAAATGCTAAACTAAATATCACTGAAAATATTTTTGAGAGAAATCTCAAAGAAAGAGGTGATAAAACAGCAATTATTTGGGAACCAAATGATCCTTCAGAGGCTCCAATTCACATTACTTATAAAGAGCTTTATGAAGAGACTTGTAGATTTTCAAATGCATTAAGAGCAAAAGGAATAAAAAAAGGAGATAGAGTTATTATATATATGCCTATGGTTCCTGAAGCTGCTATTGCAATGCTAGCATGTGCACGAGTTGGCGCTGTTCATTCAGTCGTTTTCGCAGGATTTTCGTCAACTTCATTAGCTGATAGAATTAATGACTGTCAAGCAAAAATGGTTTTGACTTCAGATGGAAATTTTAGAGGAAGTAAAACAATTCCTGTTAAACCACTAGTAGATGAAGCACTTGAAAAATGTTCAACAATACAGAGCGTTATAGTCTTTGAAAGAACAAAACAAAATGTAGAAATGTTAGATGGAAGGGATTTCTGGTGGCATGATTGTATTAATGAAGAACCTAAAGTTTGTGATGCTGAAGTATTAGACTCAGAGGATATGTTATTTATACTTTATACTTCTGGATCAACCGGAAAACCAAAAGGTGTAGTTCATTCATCTGCAGGTTACATGGTATATTCAGCATATACCTTTCAAAATGTATTTCAATATGATGAGAATGATATATATTGGTGTACTGCAGATGTTGGTTGGATAACAGGTCACTCATATATAGTTTATGGCCCTTTGCTTTGTGGTGCAACCACTGTCATGTTTGAAGGTGTTCCAACATTTCCTAATGTGAGTAGATTTTGGGATATAGTAGATAAATTTAAAATCAATCAATTTTATACTGCTCCTACTGCTATAAGAGCTCTACAAGCACAC
>Ga0066605_10001677_pt1 | contig 14557 bp, 14 predicted proteins | sample SaaInlLV_DNA_10m_FD_60385 | JGI IMG/M metagenome (GOLD analysis project Ga0066605, IMG submission 60385) | Marine microbial communities from expanding oxygen minimum zones in the Saanich Inlet - SI075_LV_DNA_10m | ecosystem: Environmental > Aquatic > Marine > Unclassified | place: British... | reverse complement strand
TCAAGAAAGAACTGAAAGATGCTTTTCGGGGTTTCCCATTCTAAACGGAATTTCATCTGGATTTGAATCTGTGGTCCCTAAAATAAACAGCCAATTGTTCCGAGATTTCCCCATGATCAGAATTTCATGCTTCCTCCTCCTCATCACTAGTCTTCTCATGGCCGAGGGTGATGACAAAAAAGAAGAAAAAGGCGGCGATCAATTCCGAAAAACTGCTGAGCAATACGAAGCCAAAGCCCAGAAATATTATGAGATGTCTATCTACACAAAGAAGCTGGCTGACATCAAACGCAAGGCAGCCGAACTCGCCGATGCTGGTAAATGGGATGAAATCAAATGGGATGAATACAATCGCATCAGAGAAATAATCGCCGCCCTTCACTCCCACGAAAAAAATGCTGACGAAGGCAAAAAGGAAGAATGGAATGACAAAAAAGAGGGCGATCAGGAAAAAAGAAAAGCTTGGATGGAAAAGAAACGTGAACGAGAATGGCGTGAACGTCAGCGCGAGAGGCGACAGGCCAATTGACGCCATAAAGACCATTGCGTACTCAAACACCTATCATGCCATATAAAACTTACCCGGGAGGTCAACCGTGAACATTCACTGCATTGGAGATGCGATCACCGAAGCCTTTGGTCTTCCCGAGAGCTCTCGATGGACCGTGCGACTACAGATGATGCTCGAAAACTGGAAGCCCGAGACTTTCGATGTCTATAGCAACGGCGTCGGAGGTGACACCTCTGCTATGGGCCTCGAACGCATGACCCACCCAGAGCGAGACAGTGGCCTCACTCTCATTCAGTTCGGGTTCAACGACTGTAGTTGCAGGCCATACGGGAATAGAGCCAGAGTTGGTGCTCATGAGTACCGCGCCAATTTAGAAAGTCTGGGTCAGCTTGTTAAAGCCAGAGGAGGCATCCCCGTCTTCATCCTTAATCATCCCTGTTATTTTTCTGAACCCCATCCTCCGCAACCCGACGGTCGTGTCTATGCCGACAAAGTTGATGAGTACCGCGAAATCTGCCGGGAAGTGGCCAAAGCTCTCATCACACCAGTGATCGACCTTCCCATGCTGATGAAAAACTGGACGGTTCAGCCCGAGGACTTCTACGCCGACGGCACCCATCTCAACGCAAAGGGCCAACGCCTCTACGCCGAGATGGTTTTTTCCGTCCTACAAAACCTACTTTAATCAGCCTGATAAGGCTAATCTGTTCTGAGCACTGGGCCTAGAGGTGCTCCCGAAAATTTTACTTAGCTTTTACAGTGCAAATTGGTCTTTCCCGCCAAAATGTTCAAGAAAGGAATCAAGCAGCTCATGACGTTTTCCCCTAAAAAAATTCTCCATCTAGGTCTCATCACCCTACTCACTCTCCCCTTCTCTGGATGCCAGAAGAACGCCGAAGGACGAAAGGTTCTTCAGCTCATGCCCACCAGAGACCTTCGGCTCCAAGCCGAAGCAGCCTACCGCGATCAGCTCAAAGAAATCAAACTGAGCAAGGACGCACGCTATCAGAAAATCATCAAAAGAATCACCAATCGCATCACCACCCAAGCCGAAAAGATGTACGGCGAGCACTGCCGAGGTTTCAATTGGGAGGTCCAACTCATCGATGACGACAAGACCGTTAACGCCTATTGCATGCCCGGCGGAAAAATGGCCATCTACACGGGTATGTTGAAGGTCGCTCAAACTGAAGCAGCGGTCGCGGCGGTCATGGGCCATGAAGTTGCTCATGCTCTCCTCAAACACGCCAACGAACGTATGACTCAGGCCAAAGGCCTCCAGATTGGTCTCGCTCTTGGGCAAGTCGCCGTCAAAGAAGCCGAATACAAAGACGGAAAATACGACCGCTACCTCATGGCCGCTCTTGGGTTGGGTGGTCAGATTGGTCTTCTCTTGCCCTACTCCCGAATTCACGAATCCGAATCAGACCGGATGGGCCTCAAGTTGAGTTCCGCTGCAGGTTACGAACCCATGGAAGCCCCTCGCCTTTGGGAGAGAATGAAAGCCCAGTCCAAAGGAGCACCTCCGGAATTTCTTTCAACCCACCCCGACAACGACCGACGCATCAGAGATCTCACCGCCCTCATCCCATCAGTCCAAGGGATCTACAACAACAGCCCCAAATACGGTAAGGGAGAAAAGCTCTAATTCATCATCAGGGCCCGTTTCTTGGGTTCTCAAATGTAGGAATGGACGATGCTCATTCCCAAGTCATTTTTTCAGAGCATCCAACCCACCTCGGAGTCCATCATGAAGCATTTCTTTACCTTCGCCCTCGTTGTCGTTTTTTTCTGCTCTGAACGCCCAACGTTAGAAGCTCAGAGTTCCATCCCTGCAAAAGCCGAAGACATCTCTCCCGTTCTAAATGGCACGGCCCTTCCTAAGGTCGAACTCGAAAAGCCTAATGGAAGCCAAGTAGATCTCTCCGGTCTCATTGGACCCAAAGGAGCCGTCCTCATCTTTTACAGAGGAGGATGGTGCCCCTATTGTAACAAACAGCTTTCCCAGCTCAGAACAATCGAAGCTGAAATCAAAAAACTAGGCCTCCCGGTTCTAGCCATCAGTGCTGATCAGCCTTCCAAACTCAAGAAGCCGAAAGGAATGGAAGACTCCTGGGTACAACTCCTTTCCGACCGAAAAATGATGGCAGCAAAAGCCCTAGGAATCGCCTTTCGTGTCGATGACTCGCTCTTCAAGAAATACCTTGGATATGGCATTGATCTCGAAGACTCTTCCGGAGAGAAACATCACCTTCTTCCCGTTCCATCTGTGTTTCTGGTGAACTCCAAAAAGAACATCGCCTTCAGTTTTGTTCACCCCAACTACAAAGTTCGTCTATCTTCCGAACTTGTTCTGGCCGCGGCAAAAAGTATGTTGAAACCGTGAGTTATCTAGACTGTCCAGTCCTATTGAAGTGATGTATCTCAGTCACGCTTGCCCTCAAGAGGAAGGTCGTTGATCGGAGCTTTTTTGAAGACTTTCTCCAGTCCTTGGCTTTGGTTCCTGATTTTTTTTATGGGACTGACACTCTGGGTGGTCACAGAAATCGATCACCTAGAAATGGGAATCGAAAACAAGATGACCAAAAGATTCAGTGCTGAACAAGACCTGATCTGTGCTTCGGCGGCCATGAATCTTCAAAGAGCTTTCCTCGATGGTATTCGTGAGGCCACTCCTCTGAACATTCAGGAGCATCAGTGTCAGATATTTGAACCTCATCACGGGCCCTCGGTCCCAAGCTGGTTTCTCTGTGAACGACCAGGCCTCACTCCAAGCATCCTCCTACCCGACAGCAAGGGGAAAATTCGACATTTCGATGTCGCTGATATTCACAGAACCTATCTCAAGAAAGCCTCCGAGGGCCTCGATGGGAATCTGTGGGTCATGAGCCCATCGGGAGTGGTCCTCATCGATGACAATCTTCCAATTCTTGGCAAGAATATTTTTGACGTCTTCTCTCAAGATGCCTACAAGAGTTTTCGCCTACTTCGTCAGCGACTACCAACCTTACCAGCTGAAATGATCAACCGCTCTCACTACGATTGGCTCAGGGAAGATGGTCGAGTCGAAAGACGGATTTTCTCCTCTTATAAAACCAAGTTTTTTGGAAGAGACGTCCTCGTGTGCGCCAGTTTTGGAGGAGAAGACATTCGGTCTTTTCTGAGGTCCGAACTGGAAAGGATCAGAAGTTTCCTGATCGTGGGTTCTTTGGTGTTGGCCATAATCCTCATCGCTTCTGTCCTCGTCCGGCGACAACAATCTAGGGCCAAACTCGAAAAAGACCGCTTGTCCGGATTTCTCTCACCCTCTGTCGTTAAACAAGTCCTCAATCATCAGCTCGACCTCAAAGCTGGGCCCAGACCCGTCAGTATTATTTTCATCGACCTACGCCATTTTACCTCCATTTCTGAAACCCTAGGTGCCGAAGCAACCTCTCGCCTACTTTGCGATTTTTATCAGCTCTGCACTGACATGATTTTCAAATACGGTGGCACAGTCGATAAATATATTGGCGACAGCGTGATGGCTTTTTTCGGTGCACCTGACCCCCTAGAAAACCATGCCCAGCAGAGTGTTTCCTGCGCACAAGAAATCCTAGACCATATCGGTCCAGCCATGGAAAAATGGAAGAGTTCATTACCCATCAGCTGTGGCATCTCCATCGCTAGCGGTATCAGTATGGTCGGGCCCATTGGGGTCGAAACCAAAACCGACTACACGGTCATTGGCCCCATCGTGAATCTGGCTTCCCGCATGGAGGGCCTCAACAAGAGACTCAACTCAGAACTCATCATCTGCAACGCAACCCGGGAGGCCCTCGGCCCGACAACGCCCTTCGAAAGCGTTGGCCCTCTAGAAATACGAGGGATTCAGGACAATCAGATGGTTCACGTCTACAGAAAACCAGACGGAAAGGACTGAAGACAGAGAGTCTCAGCTCTGCTTCCCCAACAGCAAGATTCAGGACAGACTCAGCTTCTTGGGCCACAAAATCTGGCTAGAACTGTGCTGTGAATGTCGGTTAATGCGTTCCTTCCCGGCCATTCCCTTGAAAGATCAACACTTACCTTAATCTGCGCCGCCCCCTTTTGAAAGAAGCGGAGATCACCGTGGCACATCCTAAACGTCGTACATCCAAGTCTGTTAAAAACATGCGTCGCTCCCACCTTGCCCTTGATGGGAAGGTGATCTCAAATTGTCCTTCTTGTGGTGCTCCTAAACGCTCTCACCGAGTCTGCGGAGCCTGTGGCCACTATAGAAAAGACCTCACCGTCGCCGTCTAAGACCTTTCTTTCCTCCGGTCGCCAAGTGCCAAAGCGACTGGGGTTGATCTCATCTTCTTGACCTCCGCGCACATTGTCCTTGATGGACTAGGCGGAACTCACATTGAAGCGGACGCCCCTGGGGCCATTCTCCGTTTTCTCTCTCTCTTCCCTGACGACCACATCACCATCGTCACGCGAAAAGACCTCTTTGAAGCCCTCGTCAGGCAGCTGGCAGAAAAACAGCGTTCCCGACTGAACCTTCTCGAAGGCAACGAACGGGTTAATTTTGACGAATCTCCTGTTTCTGCATTAAAAGCCAAGCCCAACAGCTCAATCAGCTTGGGAATGGCCTACATGAAAGAGGAGGTGGGAGATGCACTCCTCAGCTTCGGCAACACGGGAGCTGCTGTCGTGTCTGCTCAAATGAGTCTAGGTCTTCTTGAAGGCGTCCAGCGAGCTGGACTGGCAGCGATCCTCCCCGGAACTGAAGGTGTCACCCAACTTCTCGATGTTGGGGCTAACGTCAACGCTCGCCCCGAGCACCTCCTTCAGTACGGCCTGATGGCCGATACCTTTGGAACAACCGTCTTGGGTCAGGAAAGACCGAGAGTTGGCCTGCTCAACGTCGGTGAAGAAGAAAATAAAGGCAACGAAAGGCTCAAGCAGACCCATGAACTGCTCAAGACTTCAGACTTAAACTTTGTAGGAAACGTGGAGGGAAGCCAGCTCTTCGACAACTCCGTGGACGCTGTCGTCTGCAATGGCCTCGAAGGGAACATGATCCTCAAGTCCTGTGAATCTCTCGCGGGAATGATGGTTCACACCCTTCGAAAAAATCTAGAAGAAAAAGAAGGCTTTTCCGATGAAAATCTCCACACCGTCATCGACACCCTAGAAGACCGGGTCGACCCCAGCAAAACTGGCGCCTGCCCCCTTCTCGGGGTTCAGGGCAACGTTCTGATCGGCCACGGAAATTCCCATAAAACCGCCATTTTCCACGCCCTGGTCAACGCCCGCAAGCAGGTCCTCACGGGTTTACAATCCTCGCTAGGTCCAAGACTGTCCAGCATCTAAATCCATGGCTCTCTACATCAAATCTGTCGCTCACCACACTCCCGAAGGGCGACTCACCAACGCCGACCTCGAGAAGATGGTCGACACCAATGACGAGTGGATTGTCAGCCGTACGGGCATCTCTGAACGAGCCATGGCCAAAGAGGGTGAAGGTGCCGCAGATTTGGCCCTTCCCGCTGCCCGTGAAGCCATGAAAAAAGCTGGCGTCGAAGGCAAAGACCTCGACGCCATCGTCGTCGCCACCTGCACACCAGACACCACCATTCCCGGTGCCTCAAGCCATGTTCAAAAAGCCGTTGGAGCTGGTGGGTCCATGGCCTTCGACCTCAACGCCGCCTGCTCGGGATTCGTCTACGCCATGGAAGTCTGTGAAGGACTTCTGGCCACCGGTCGCCACAAAACCATCTTGTTGGTCTGCGCCGAAAAATTCAGTTCCGTGGTCAACTACAAAGACCGAAACACCTGTATCCTCTTTGGAGATGGCGCAGGAGCTCTGGTCCTCAGTTCTGAACCCGGTGGAGCCAAACTCTGCGCTGCCTACTCGGGAGGTGACGGAGAGCTCATCGAACTTCTATGGCGCCCAGGTGGCGGATCAAAACGACCCCTTCACCAAGGCGTCGAACCTGGAGACGAATTCCTACAGATGAAGGGCAAAGAAGTCTTTAAACACGCTGTTCGTGGCATGGCCACCAGTGCTGAAACCACCCTCGAACGGGCGGGCTGGTCCAAAGAGGATCTGGCATGGCTGATCCCCCATCAAGCCAACAAACGCCTCATTCAGGCTGCTTCTGACAGATTGAAGCTCGATCAGGAGCAAGTCGTGGTGAACATCGAAAAATATGGCAATATGTCAGCAGCCAGCATTCCCGTCGCGATGAGCGAAGCCCAGCACAAATTCAAAGATGGCGACAAGGTTGTCTGTCTGGCCTTCGGCGCTGGTTTCACTTGGGGTGGCTTAGCTTTGGAATGGGAGACTTCGTCCCCTTCATAAAAATGTTGAATTCCTCGGCTCCGAAAACGAAGAGCAGACAAAACATTTTTAATTGATTTATCATATCAGGAGAAATTAATGGCAGTTGCATTTGTTTATCCCGGTCAGGGAGCTCAAGGTGTTGGCATGGGTGCCGACTTCTTAGATTCTCCTCTCGCTGGACAGGCCAATGAAATCTGTGGCTTTGACCTTGTTAAAGCCATGAAAGAAGGCCCAGCAGAAGCCCTCCAATCCACCAGCGTCTGCCAACCTGCCCTATTTCTCCACAGTGCCCTCGTCTTAGAAGCGCTTAAAGAAAAAGGGAAACTGGAAAACGCTGACTTCCACCTGGGCCTCAGCCTCGGTGAATACTCGGCCCTCTACGGTGCCGGAGCCATGTCTTTTGAAGATGTCATGAAGGCTCTCGTCGTGCGCGGAAAGGCCATGCAAGAAGCCTGCGAAGGGGTGGAGAGTGGCATGGTTTCTGTGCTCGGACTCGACGAAGATGCCATCACCAAGGTCTGTGACCAAGCCCGTGAAGATGGGGTTCTCCAAGGAGCCAACTTCAACGCCCCAGGTCAGATCGTTGTCAGTGGAGACAAAGCAGCGATCGAACGCTCTTTGCCCCTATTCAAAGAAGCTGGCGCCAGAAGAGCTCTTCCTCTGGGAGTTGCCGGTGCCTTCCACAGCCCACTCATGGCCTCGGCCGCTGAAGCTGTTCGTGGAGCCCTCACTGGCATGAGCATTGGCCCTGAGTGCGCCAAAGTCGTCTCAAACGTTACCGCAGCTCCCCACGACCCGTCCAAAGTCGTCGACACCCTCGTCGGCCAAATCACTGCCCCTGTGCGCTGGAGCCAATCCATCGAGAAACTCATCTCTGAAGAGGGGGTCGATCGCTTTTGCGAGTACGGAACTGGAAAAGTCCTAAGTGGTTTGATCAAAAGGGTTTCCAAAGAAGTCAGCCTCGAAAATGCAGGCTCTCTAGAGGAGATTGAGGGCTGACGTCATGTTGATGAGTTCAACACTCCCTTAGATTACTCTATTCCAAAGCCTTCTTCATTTAGAGGAACTCATGTCAGACAGCATTCGCGACGAAGTGATCAAAATCGTGGCCGACCGTTTTGATGTCGACCCTGCTAAGGTCACCGACACCAGCAACTACGTGGACGACCTCGGAGCCGACTCCTTGGACGTGGCCGAGATGGTCATGGAATTCGAAGATACCTTTGATATCACCATTCCCGATGACGAGCAAGGTATCAAGACCGTAGGCGACACCGTTGCCTTCATCGAAAAACTAAAAGCGGAGTAACTCCGCTATGAATCGACGCGTCGCCGTCACCGGTCTGGGAGCCATCACGCCCCTCGCCATCGGTGTTGAACCCACTTGGAAGGGTATCATCGAAGGCAAGAGTGGCATTGGCAAGATCACCTGCATGGACACCGAGGGCTTCTCGGTTTCTATCGGAGGCGAAGTACCAAATTTCGACCCCACCACTGTGGTGGAAAAGAGAGACGTGTCCAAGATCGATCGCTTCGCCCTGCTGGCTCTAGCTGCCGCAGGTGAAGCCATCGAAAACTCCGGCCTTACGCCTGAAAGTCATGGTGCCGACCGCACCGGTGTTGTCATCGGTAGTGGCGTTGGCGGACTGGGAACGGTTGAAGAGAACCTCAAAAAATACTTTGAAAAAGGTCCTCGCCGAATTTCTCCTTTCGTCGTCCCCAAAATGATGTGTAACGCTGCCGCCGGGCAGGTGAGCATCCGACACGGATTCAAAGGCCCCAACTTTTCTGTTGTGACCGCCTGTGCCAGTGCCAACCATAGCATTGGAGAAGCCTACCGACTCATCAAACACGGATTTGCCGAGGCCATCGTTGCTGGTGGATCCGAAGCAGCTATCACCGTCCTCGGACTCGGTGGATTCTGCTCAGCCAAAGCCCTCTCAACCTGGGATGGCGACCCCACCGAAGCCTGTTGCCCCTTCGACAAACGTCGCGATGGTTTCGTTCTCGCTGAGGGAGCTGGTATGCTCGTGCTCGAAGAATACGAAGCCGCCAAAGCCCGTGGAGCTGATATTCTGGCCATCATGGATGGCTATGGTGCTTCTGGCGACGCTTACCATATCACCGCCCCCGCCGAAGACGGCGCAGGAGGAGCCCAAGCCATGCGCGAGTGCTTGAAAGAAGCCGGATGGAACACCAACGAAGTCGACTACATGAATGCCCATGGCACCAGCACCCCAAGGGGTGACGTGGTAGAAACCATGGTCGTGAAAAGTGTCTTCAAAGAAGAAGCCAAAAACGTTGCCATCTCCAGCACCAAGTCCTGTACAGGTCATACTCTCGGAGCCGCAGGAGGCATCGAAGCTGTCCTAAGCATCAAAGCCCTTCAAGAAGGCATCATCCCTCCCACCATCAATCATCACGAGGCCGATGATGACTGCGATCTGGACTACACTCCACTGACCGCTCGAGAAAAACCCCTCAAAAAAGTCGTCTCCAACTCCCTTGGATTTGGTGGACACAACTCGGTGGTGGCCTTTTCGGCCCCCTAGTTTCAGGGAAGCCGCCCGCATACCCCTAGGTTCAGCTCGCCCTTGATAGCCGAACCCCAAGTGATTTTCCCATCAGCATTTCGATCTAAACTCTCCCACGCATCATGAGTGGCAAACGCGATTACTACGACGTTCTAGGTGTCTCCAAAGGCGCAGCAGACGACGAGATCAAAAAATCTTATCGTAAACTCGCCCTCAAGTACCATCCTGATCGCAACCCCGACAACAAGGAAGCGGAAGATAAGTTCAAAGAGGCTGCAGAGGCCTACGGAGTCCTTTCGGACGATCAGAAGAAAGCCCAGTACGATCGCTTCGGTCACGAAGGCGTTCGTGGTGCCGCTGGCGGCGGAGCCTCCATGGAGGACATCTTTTCCAACTTCGGTGACGTTTTTGGCGGAAGCATTTTCGACGACTTTTTTGGAGGTGGAGGCGGCGGTGGCCGAGGAGGCCGGGGCGGACGCCAACAGAAAGGAGCCAGCCTACGTTGCCAGCTCTCCATCACCTTTCTCGAATCAGCCACAGGCTGTACGAAAACCATTGAACTGAATCGCCACATCTCTTGCCAGACCTGTAGCGGATCTGGTGCCAAACCTGGCACCAGCCCCGTGACTTGCCCCTACTGCCAAGGGCAAGGAGAGATCACTCAGAGCCAAGGCTTTTTCAGTGTTCGTCAAACCTGCCCCAAGTGCCAAGGGCAGGGAAAAATGATTGAAACACCCTGTGTCACCTGCAGTGGAAAGGGGCTGACTCCCAAAAAAGGAAAAGTCGAAGTCCGAATTCCATCTGGAGTTGAAGATGGCACCCGTCTCCGTGTTCAGGGAGAAGGAGAGGCCGCTCCCCACGGTGGAGTTTCCGGTGACCTCATGTGCTACATCCAGGTACAGAACCATGCCCTCTTTGAAAGAGACGCTGACAATGTTTTTTGTCAGGTTCCCGTCACCTTCACTCAAGCTGCCCTCGGAGCGGAAATCACCATTCCAACTCTGAAGGGAAAAAGCACCATGAACATTCCCTCGGGCACTCAAAGCTCCCAGATCTTTCGACTGAGAGGCCAGGGATTCCCCAATGTCCACGGACAGGGAACCGGTGACCAACTCGTCGAGATTGTCATCGAAGTACCGAAGAAACTCACTGAAAAACAGGAGACCCTCCTTCGGGAATACGCCGAAACCGAACACAAGGCTGTGGGTCCCAAACGTCAGGGTTGGCTTGATAAGCTCAAGGATTTCTTTACCGAAGAGTGAGCTCCTACTCTGGCTACTGGTCCTTTCCTTTGGGCTGATAGCAGAGACCAACTCTGTACTCGGCGCGCTCAAAGGACAGTCGGGAGGGGACTTTCGATATAAACACTACAACGATGAGGGCAAAGTTCTGTGGCTCATTGAAGGAAAAAAACCGACCTTCGGTGAAGACCTAGAAGTGACCATTTTAAAACCAAAACTCGTGATCGTACAGGCCTCGGGCAATGCCCTCCTCACCTCCAACAGCGCGACCTACGACACAGCTGGAAAGCTCTGCTCTCTCTCTGGCAATGTCACCGTCAATAATTTCTCAGAAGCCTTCTTTCAAGGAGACGATCTCAAAGTCCTTCTCAAAGATCGCTCTCTCTCTTTCTCCTCTCCCTTTCAAGCCCGACAGGGCCCCCTCAGCCTGTCAGCATCAAAAGGAAGGTTTTTCTCTGAGGACCAACGTTTCGAAACCGAGGGAAAAACCCAGGTCGAGTATCTCCCATGAAAGCAACGATCCTTTTCAGTGCCACACTTCTTCTCTTCTCCGCTGTGGCCTTTTCCAACATTCTGAACACTGGACAGAAGTTCACCGTAAAAAAAGTTGAAGTTGATTGCGACGGTGGAATCCAAGTCGGGGTCAAGACTAAGGAGGCCAGTTTCAGCACCAACGTCGACCTCAAACTCGATGACTTCCGACTCCGTTGCGATGAACTCAAAATCAGTTACCTCGAGTCCGATGGTAAAACTCACGTGAAAACGCTCAATGCCCAAGGCAACGTCATCTGTGAACAGGCCTCACGGCAGCTCAAAGCCTGGAGTGATCGACTGACTTACGACCGTGATTCCCATCAGTTGGTCTTCAGTTCAGAAGAGAAAACCAAAGTGGATCAGGGCGAGAACCACCTCGAAGCCGTTACCATTCGCATTGATCTCGAAAGTGGAGAAGCCTTTGCAGAAGGTGGAGGCAGCATCGAGGTCAACCTCGATGAAATCGAGTGAACGTCTAGCTGATCTGAACTATTGAGGCCAAGATTCTTTGTCTGGCCTTTTACTAAAAACAGACCTTAGGCTGAAAAGCTCATGAAGGTAGGTGAGGAGAAGACGTTTCCGCCGTGCTCAGAGCTTTGGCCTGGAATTTAAGAGCCTCGGGCTGACTCTTATAGAATAGTCTCAAAGTTCTGGCCAGCTGCTGCTTCACACCTCCATCAATGGCTCCACCACCCTCATCCAGAACTGCTATCATCTTCTCCAAGAGTAAACCTTGCATTTCTGGGAGTTTGGAGTGCCAAGATTTTAAAAGAGGAAGATCAACCCGTGCTGGCAAAGAACCAAGGATTCCCTCGTCGTTTTGGTCGTGAACCAGGACCCCCGCTGTCGTTCCACGGTCCAAAAGAAGAACCTGAAAAAAGTATAGAGTGTGATACTTTCGTTGTCGGATTTTCTGCTCTGTACTCGCTGCCCCTTCGAATTTTGTTTTCAGAAGCTCAGCGTATGTTGAAATGGTCTTCATCCCAAAGTCTTCAGCTAGCTGAAGGTCAGTTTCGAAATCTTGCCCTCGGTAAGCTTCAAGATAGAAATGACACACCCCACGATGACGTTCCAGAGCTGGAATCCAAAAATAATGATCCCCTTGAGCAAAGGCATCGACATCCACCTGAATATCAAATTTTTTGAGAGCCTTCCGAAACTCATTTCCATCCTCAGTGGGTTGGCTTGGGTTGAGGTCTCCCATCATTCTCCAAGTGCCCTCTTCACCTTTTCGCTGGGTGAAGCTGATGTGAAGGTGCAATGAAGGGTGGCGGGGGTCGTTCGGATGAACGATTGCCGACAGAGCCGTGGCCGATTCCAGAGGTCGCTTCAGATCGTCTTCGTATTGAACCTGAGAGATATTGATCGAGCCGCGATTAAAAAACTCACCGTCCTGACTCTCGAACCTTTCTCCTCCGCCATGTCGCCCGGCATCCCTTGCCCAAGACACACTTCTGAAGTCTCCACCAAGGCTTTCGAGTTCAGTGGCAAAAAATTTCTGTAAGCGAATAACGAGCTCTAAAGCTCTCTTTGCCTCGAAGCGTTCTGACCAGATGATCTTTTGAATTGAGTCCATCCTCGAAAAATGACCTTCAGAATACCAAGAGTAAAATGGGGTTATACACCAGCTTTCTTTTTTCTTTTAAAGACGTTGCCATTGTGAACCAGAGAACTTACGATCCCTCACAGATTTGCCAATGTTTAGACTTTACCCGTTTCCCGATCCATCATATTGATGACCACTTCAAAAGCCTCACTGACTTAGGAATGTAGATATGAAAGAAGGTTGGAATACTTGGAACGTTCGCAGCGTGCTTTCTCATGTTCTCCTACCTGAGGCCTTTGCCATCAACCTTGGCATCAAATCCTATGAGAAGGGCTTATGTCTAACCGAAGCTCTCATCGGCCGACAGGGAAAAAAAGACGAAGTCATCATTCCTGGCCCCCATGCTTACGATGGCTCTTTTACTTCCCTCGAACTCAGTTGGGGTAACCTTCAGGTGAAGGTGGAAACTGCCGTTGAAGATGGTGATTGGTTTGCCGTCATCACCTTGCTCAACAGCCCCATTATGGCTCCCTCCTTGTCGGTATCTGCTGCCATCTTGTGGAACAGAAATGGCCACACCTATCGAGAGGGCGACGCTCTCTTCTTTAAAAATGAAAAGCAAAACCTATCCGTTCATGCCAATCGAGTTTCCAGAAATGATGAACCCCTAGTCGAACTCAACAATCCCTATCTTCTCTTCTCTCTGGATGAGCCCGTATGTCTAACCACTAATCCAGAACGACTCGATGAAACAGCTGAAATCGTTAGTCGAAAAAAGAAGTCCTTCCTTGAGAGTCGTCAGAAAGTGAGCGAGGTCTACAACGCCATGCAGATCTGTCTTGCGTGGGACACGATTTATGACCCCTTTAAAGATCGTGTCATCTCCCCGGTCAGTCGGATCTGGAGCTGCCAAGCCGGAGGCTGGACTCTCTTTGACTGGGACACCTATTTCGCTGCTTGGATGGCCGGTGTTGAGAATAAGGAGCTCGCCTACGCCAATGCCATAGCCATCACCGAAGAAGCCACCGAAGAAGGTTTTATTCCCAACTGTGCTCACCCCAGCGGATTCAAGACCCGAGATCGCTCTCAACCACCCGTTGGAGCCATGACCATTCAATCCCTCTGTGAGATCTTCAAAGAAACCTATCTCGCTGAAAAACTCTTCGATCAGCTCCTCCAGTGGAATCGTTGGTGGGAGGCTAAGCGTGACCACAGCGGTTATCTCTGCTGGGGGAGCAAGCCCTATCCCAAAAAGTATGGTCATCACTTCGAGACCATGGGGGTTGGGGAGCGTTTTGGTGGAGCTCTCGAATCAGGACTCGACAACTCACCCATGTACGACGACGTACCTTTCGACGAAGAAACACATCTACTACTGATGGCCGATGTCGGCCTGATGTCTCTTTATATCGCCGACTGTAATTCATTGATGGCCTTGGCCAAACAGATCGGTCGTGAAGACGTCGTTTCTGAACTCGAAGGTCGGGCGTCCAAATACACCGAATCTCTCAAGACTCTCTGGTGTGAAAAAACAGGCCTTTACCTCAACAAAAACCTCGCGAGTGGAGAACTCTGCCCTCGCCTCTCCCCAACCCACTTTTACCCTCTGATTGCCAAAGTTCCCAATCAAGAACAAGCCCAGCGCATGATCGACGAACACTTCTTCAATTCAGATGAGTTCTGGGGTGAGTGGATTCTTCCCTCCATAGCCCGCAATGACCCCGCCTACCCCGATCAGCGTTACTGGCGAGGTAGGATCTGGGCTCCCATGAATTTTCTCGTCTATTTAGGTATCCGTAACTATGAGCTCCCCAAAGCTCGACGAGCTCTGGTGGAAAAGTCTGAAGCCCTATTGCTCAAAGAGTGGCGCGAACACGG
>Ga0066605_10001664_pt1 | contig 14599 bp, 13 predicted proteins | sample SaaInlLV_DNA_10m_FD_60385 | JGI IMG/M metagenome (GOLD analysis project Ga0066605, IMG submission 60385) | Marine microbial communities from expanding oxygen minimum zones in the Saanich Inlet - SI075_LV_DNA_10m | ecosystem: Environmental > Aquatic > Marine > Unclassified | place: British... | reverse complement strand
TGAGCTGGCCCTGGACCTTGGACAGGTCGCGGCGATTGTTTAGATGTAGTCTGGGAGAGTTCCTGATGGAAGTCCAAACTGTGGAGATGAGTGGATTGTTGTGGTGGGTGAGGACTGGTTCCGGAGCGAAGCGACGCACGCAGTGAATGAAGTCTATCATGCGGCTTCTTTCATTGCTAAGCCCTCACGATATTTCCGCTCGGGACTCATCCCCAAGGTTTGATGCTTGCGAGCATTGTATTTACGGAAGAACGCGCTCAAGCCTTGGTAGAGTTCGCTCATCGTTTCATAGGCGCGGATGAAGATGTCGTCATACTTTACTGTGCGCCAAAGTCGCTCGATCATGACGTTGTCCAGTGCGCGACCTTTGCCATCCATACTGATGCGTATATCATGGCTCTTCAAAACCCCAGTAAAGGCGTCGCTGGTATATTGGCAGCCTTGATCGGTGTTGAAGATTTCGGGCAAGCCTTCGGCCTCTAGCGCGTCCTCCAAGCATTCGATGCAAAACGCGGTATCCAAGCTGTTACTGAGTTTCCAACTGATCACATACCTACTCGACCAATCAATGACAGCTGTTAGGTAAACATGACCATCTCCCAGCGGAATGTAGGTGATATCCGTGCTCCATACATGGTTGCTGCGCTCGATCTCAAGCCCTCGAAGAAGATAGGGATATTTTTTGTGTCCTTTACTCGGAGTGCTCAAACGCGGCTTAGGATAGATCGGCTCAATTCCCATGATTCGCATCAGTCGCCGCACGCGATCACGCCCCAACTTATAGCCAAGTAACTGTAACTCATCAAGCATACGGCGGCTGCCATAAGTTGGCTCCTCCAGGTAGATCCGGTCGATTGCTTGCATAATCAGTTCGTCTTCCAGGCTCACCTTACGCTTGGGTTTATGATAATAGCTCGAACGTGGCACGCTCAGCAGTTTGCACTGTTTATTGATACTCATCTTGCTGGCCGCATTAACGAAGCTCGTCCTCCGGGATAACGACACCGAGTTGGTCGCAACTGTCTTTTAAAAAATCCACCTCCACTTGGAGCTGGCCGATCTGCTTGTATAGCCGGTCGTCTTTGAGCTTCTGCTTAAACGCCTCATCGTGCTTAGCACTCTTGCTCTCAAACACGCTGCTGGCGTTGCCTTGCAACGCCTTCTTCCACTCGGTCACTTGACTGGCATGAACCTGATAGCGCTTGGCGATCTCATGGATCGGTTGCTGCTCGCGCAGCGCCTCCAGCGCTACTTTGCTTTTGAAATCTGCGGTGAATTTACGTCTCTTTTTCATTGGTTGCTTTACTTTATTTAGTAGGCGCAACCTGTCCAACTTTACCAAACCGGCTCAGATTTCATTATTAATATACATCATCAATGGTTTTCGATTCCACGTGATGCGTGCAATATTATGTCCTATGCGTTTATAGGGCTGTTTAAGATTATGGTACTAGTTTTTAATGCCGTACCGTTTTGCGTATGCCTAATAATTGATACATAAATGCCTTTTTAGTATTTGCGGTATACTTAATTCTTAACGGCTAAAATAGATCTTCGGGTCGTTTGAGTTTAATTAAAAATAACTTAAACTTAGGTTAATATACCCAAGTCGTAATGTCATTTCTGGATAACGGCTACAGTGCTGTAATGCCATAACCACTGGGTCGATAGCCCAGTCGTACAGGCGTTTACCTTCGATAGTGTATCGGTGGGATTGGTGTTGTCCGAAGCGGTTAAACTAAACCGTTCGGTGACAGACTCGCCACAAGTTTAATAGCATATAATCTAGCGTATATTAAAAAACGGTCCTTATTGTTAGTCATCTACGATTCACCATCAGAAACTTCAGTCTGAAAAAAACTTAAGGTAATGTAGGTGAATACTCCGATCACGATACCACAGTCTGCTACGTTAAACGCTGGATAGCGACCAGTCGGCAACACCCAAGGAAGGGTGAACCCTAAATGGAAATCTAGGAAGTCGATGACATGTCCGTGCACTAGACGATCAACGAGGTTGCCGAGTACGCCGCCGATTAGTAAGCCAAACGCGAGTTGCATCGTGTTACGGTGAAGCTCAAGTGTGTGGCGAAATCTGTAAATTGCAGAAAGTACAATCAAAGCGAAGAGAGCGAGAATCTCACCGTGTCCTGAGAACATTCCCCAGGCCGCGCCTTCGTTACCAATATGTACGATGTAAAAAAAGTTTTTGATTACTTCTATTACATCGGCATCGTGCGGATAAAAATAGCTGTCCAACGCCATTGTGTTGAAAATCCATATTTTGGTGAGCTGATCGAGCGCAAACACGATCAGCGCAGTAATCACTAAGCGCTTGTAGGAAGTGCTCAAAGTGTTAGGGTTTGACGTGGAATGGAGCTGGTCTGTCATTCAGGAATACGCGGGGTAAATTCGCTCGTTAAAATCTGGAGTGACTGGTCTTGAACCATTATAATCCTTTAATACGTTTCTGACTTAAGGTTAGCGTATCAAACTACATTGTTGGTAGTCTTAGAGGAGCCTCTGTCGTGCATTTAATCTTCATCGTCCGATGTGATCTTCGGAGCATCGGCACTGTCTGCAAAAAGTCCACCTGCATTACGTTCGATCTTGCGGCGTTGATTCTTCTCGAATTCAGCTTGGCCTTCGATTGAGTAGCGAGCAAAGGGCACGGCTGTGAGGCGTTCTTTACTGATTGTTTTACCTGTGACTTCGCAGACACCATAGGTGCCATCTTTGATGCGAATAATCGCTTCTTCGACTTCGTTGAGGGCCTCTTGCTCACTTGATACGAGGCTGAGTGCAAAGTCGCGGTCAAAAGCATCGGTGCCGGCGTCGGATTCGAGTTTTCGGTCCCCTTCATCGCGGGATGCGTGTTGCAGTGTGTCCGATGTGTGGAGGTCGATTTCATCACTGACGTGTTGGCGCAGATCAAGCAGGAGCTTGTAATATTTCTTCCACTTTTTAGGAATTGATTCACCTTCAAGTGAAGTGACCTTTTTCTTCTCTGCTGGGTTGAACCCTAGAATATCTGCTAGTGAGGCAGCGCCGAGCACACGCTTTTCAACTGGCTTATCGACAACGATGGTCTTCTTTTTAACAGGCACGTCTTTCTTCTTCGCTGTCGTCTCTTCGGATGCCGATTTATTTGACTTCTTACGAGTCGCAACGAGTGCTTCGACGTCATCGAAAGAGAACGCGATCGGTGTAGCTTTTTTGCTAGTGGCTCCACCTTCGCGAGCGACGGACGGGTTCTTTACTAAAGGAATAGAGTTCGTGATTTCCTTGGTTACAGATTTTTTAGCTGCAGTCTTTTTCGCAACTTTTTTAGCAGCAGATTTTTTAGCTGGAGCCTTTTTCGCAACTTTCTTAGTTGCAGATTTTTTTACGACTTTCTTAGTGGTAGATTTTCTTACCGCAGCCTTTTTGGCGGCTTTTTTAGTTTCAGCTTTTTTAGCCGCGGGTGCCTTGGTCTTTTTGATAGTCATTGGTACAATAGTAGGGTGTTATTTGTTGGACTTTGAAATTTGTTTGAGTGCCTCGGCGCAACGTGGTGAGACGAAGCCCCACTCATTGGTTTCGACGAGTGCAGGCACCCAGCGCCAACTGCGTGGGCAGCGCACGCCATCGGCATGCGCGACTTCGATGCTGAGCTTAGAGGCAGTTGTATCTTCGGTCACAGTGACCTGAGAAAGAATAAAGAGTTCAGGTAGATCGGACTCATAATGTTTGAGGCGAGCGAATTCTGGATCACAGGGGGAACCAGTGATCGTTGCCTTCGCGTCGAGACTCTGTCCGATGGCTTTATCTTGGCGCAGTTGTTCGAGACTATCGTTAAGCTTTTCGGAGAGAAATGTGCGCAGGGCGCTGATGTCGGCGGCTAATTCTGGTTGATCCCATGCGTTGTCTACATACGGCCAGTCGCTTAGTGCGATCGGTTTGTCGGTGAAGTCGGTGTCATTTTGCGCATAGCTCCATGCCTCATCCGCTGTATGCGGGATCAATGGTGCGACTAGACGTGTGAATACGCTGAAGATGATGCTGATCGCTGTCTGTGAAGAGCGGCGGAGTGGATCATTCGGTGCACAGGTGTAAAGACGATCCTTGAGGATGTCATGGTAAGTGGCCGAAAGCACATTCGCGCAGAAGGGGTCAATGATGTCCTTGAATGCACGGTGGAATTCGTAGGCTTGGTAAGCTTCAGTAACTTTGCGCACGAGTTGTGCGAGCTCGTTGAGCGCCCACTTGTCGATAGCGTTGAGGTTAGCGAGTGGCACCGCATTGATAGCTGCGTCAAAGTCGGAAAGGTTGCTGATCTGGAAGCGCAAAGTGTTGCGCATATTACGATAGCTGTTCGAAACATTGCGCACGATCTTATCTGATACAGGTACATCATTACGGTAATCCTGCGAACAGATCCAGAGGCGCACGACGTCTGCGCCATAGCTCTGAATCCATTCCGGTAATGGGCGTGCTGCACCGTCGCTCTTGGAGAGCTTAGTGCCGTCTTCCTTCACGACAAAACCGTGAGTCAGCAGGGTCTTGTATGGTGCAGCTTTGTCGGTGATGATAGACGTCCAGAGTGAGCTTTGAAACCAGCCACGGTGTTGATCGCTGCCTTCGAGGTAGAGGTCTGCAGGCCAGCTCAGGTTGCCTCGTCTTTGAAGCACTGCGCGGTGGCTGGTACCAGAATCGATCCAGACGTCGAGTGTGTCTGTGCCAGATTTAAGCTGATCCGCAGTCGGCCAAGCTTCTGGCAAGGAGATGCCTTCAAGCAGTTCTGCAGCAGTTTGCTCAAACCAAATATTGGTGCCGCTAACCGCGACTTTTTTCGCGATGGCACGAATGACATCGGCGTCGATAAATGTATCGCCGTCTTCATTGTAAAAGGCAGGAATTGGCACGCCCCATGTACGCTGGCGGCTGATACACCAGTCTGGGCGGTTTTCAACTGCAGCGCGGATACGTTTCTCGCCCCAAGCAGGGATGAAGTTCACATCCTTGAGTGCGTTAAGTGCGCTCTTACGATCGCCACCCTTATCGAGCGCAATGAACCATTGATCCATGGCGCGGAAAATGACAGGAGTCTTGGAGCGCCAGCAATGCGGGTAGCTGTGGGTGATGGTTTTTTTGGCAATCAGTGAGCCGTTTTGAGCGGTAATCTTTAGGACGCCACGGTTGGCTTCGCTGATCTTGCCGTCTTCGAGCACAGAAAGGCCGACCAGTTCGGCGGGAACTTGGCCATCGTCGATGTAGCAACCGTTGTCATCAAGCGGGCAATACACTTCGATGCCGTTGTTAATACCAGTAATGTAGTCATCTTGGCCATGGCCAGGCGCGGTGTGCACACAACCGGTGCCACTTTCAGTGGTGACGTAGTCGGCGAGTAAGATCGGGCTGGCGCGGTCTATGAACGGGTGACGCGCTTCGAGCCTCTCCATCGCGGTGCCGAGGAAAGTATTGATCGTTTCGGCATCTTCTAGTTTGCAGGCTTCGATGACTGCATTGCGCAGCGCCGTGGCGACGATAATCGTGCCTTGGTTGCTGGTTTTGATGGCGCTGTATTCGATCTTAGGATTTACGGAGACTGCCATGTTGGCAGGCAAGGTCCATGCAGTGGTCGTCCAGATCAGTACGGACGCAGGCTCTTCGATTGCGAGTGCCTTGAGTGCTTCAGTAGAGAGACCGAGTTTTACATAAATCGAAACGCTTTTGTGGTCACGGTATTCGATCTCGGCTTCGGCTAGAGCGGTCGCGCAAGGGATGGACCAGTAGACGGGCTTCTTACTGCGGTAAACGATATTTTTTTCAACGAAACTAGCGAAAGTTTCGAGTTCAGCCGCTTCGTAATCTGGGTGGATGGTCCAATATTCATTGTCCCAATCAGCCAAAACTCCGAGGCGTTTGAACTGTTCGCGCTGGCTTCGACGGTATTTGTCGGCAAATTTGGCGCAAGCTTCACGCACTTCGAGTGCTGTGTAGTCGGTGCGGCCGGTCTCTTGCAACTCACGTGAGACTTTGTGCTCTATCGGTAGGCCATGACTGTCCCAACCTGGAATGTATGGAGCGTTGAATCCCTGCATCCACTTGAAGCGTAAGATGGTGTCCTTCAACGTTTTATTGAGAGCGTGCCCAAGGTGCAGATCACCATTGGTAAACGGTGGACCGTCGTGTAAAATGAAGCTTGGGCCTGTGGCATTTTTCGCTTGGATCTTGCCGTAAAGATCGAGTTTTTCCCAGTGCTCAATACGAGCGGGTTCGCGTTCTACGAGGTTCCCGCGCATTGGAAAAGCGGTTTCTGGAAGGTTGAGCGTATTTTTGAGGTCTAGAGCCATGATTTAGGTACCGAGGGCCATGTAAAAACGGCGCAGTGTGTTTTTTTGACTTCTCAAGTCAAGCTCACAGATTTTTCTCGCAGATGTTTAGTATTCACGCTAGCAAGATTGCCCTCGATGAGGCAACGGCAGAGCCTTTCTTTTAAAATCCAATGACACTAGCACTTATCAGTCTTCCGTATCCAGATTATCCATTATTGGCTCTTTTAGCTGTTATGCTGGTGGGGTTTGTCACGCTGGCTTTGGGGGGCGATTGGTTGACTCATGGCGCTGTGGCGATTTCGAGCAATTTGAAAATCAATCCAGTGGTCATAGGCCTGACAGTAGTGTCGATTGCGACCTCGATGCCAGAAATGGCGACCTCGCTAATGGCCGCAAAGGAAAATCCGGGCATCGCATTGGGGAATATCCTCGGTAGTAATATTGCCAATATCGGTCTGATTTTAGGTGTTGCGGCGATTATATCACCCCTACAGATCAATCTACGGCTGATACGTCGTGAGGTGCCTATACTAATTTTAGTCACGCTGTTATTTGCTACGTTTGCGCTTGGCGGTGGGTTTCATCGCTTTGAAGGCATGTTGTTGCTCGCGCTGACAGTGGCCTATCTAGTTTATATGGTGCGTGGTGCCAATCAGCAGGACTCTCAAGCAGTTACCGATGAATTCGTCGAAGGCACTGAGCAGCTTGAGTATAAATCAACGGGCAAGGCTTTGTTGATTGTTGCGCTGGGTGCTGGAGCGTTGGCTTTGGGCGCGGACTTTCTAGTTGGGTGTAGCGTCGAGATTGCGACTCGGATGGGCATCAGCGATCTGTTTATCGGACTCTCGATCGTAGCGATTGGCACGAGTTTGCCAGAGTTGGCCGCTTCGATTGCGGCGGTGCGTGCTGGGCATGGCGATCTGTGTGCTGGTAATATCGTTGGCTCCAATTTGTTTAATATGCTTTTGATCGGTGGCGGTGTGTCTGCTTTTGCTGGTATGGATGTACATGATGAATTGCTGTTGATCGAGTTCCCCGCACTTGTGCTACTTTCAGTGCTGCTGGTATGGATCTTTAAGAGCGGACATATCGTCACCCGTCGTGAGGGTGTGTTCTTGCTTTTCCTTTACGTTGCGATTCTCTCCATTTCTGGCCTGTCACAGCTCGGCTTTCTTTTTTAATAACTCCTAGAATTTTCATTCCAACACACATTATGTCTGATTCCTATCAACCAGTAGTCCTTATCATCCGCGACGGGTGGGGGGAGAATCATAATTCGGAGCAAGACTCATATAACGCGGTCAAGCTCGCCAAGACACCATGCGCAGATCGCCTCACAGCCGAGTGGCCGCGCACTGAAATAATGGCATGTGGGCTCGATGTGGGTTTGCCTCTCGGTATTATGGGTAACTCCGAAGTCGGTCACCAAAATATCGGTGCAGGTCGTGTGGTGGATCAAGAGCTCGTTCGCATTAACAAGGGCATCGAAACCGGCACGGTGAAGGATAGTGTTACATTTAAGGCATCGATTGCCAATGTGAAGGCAAAGGGCACTGCGTTGCATCTTATGGGGCTCGTCTCCGACGCAGGCGTCCACGCGATGCTTGAGCACCTCTATGGCCTGATCCGTATCGCCAAGGACGAGGGTGTTGAAAAACTCTACGTGCATGCCTTTACCGATGGGCGCGACACTGGCCCTTTCAGTGGTAAGCAATTTATCAAGGAAGCCGAAGCCGAAATGGCAAAGATCGGTTTGGGCAAGATCGCATCGCTGTCTGGTCGCTACTGGGCGATGGATCGCGACAATCGCTGGGATCGTGTGCAACGGGCATACGACTGCCTCACTGGGCGCACTATCGAGACGACTGCGGCTTCCGCTGAAGCGGCCATTCAATACCAATATGACCATCCTGAGACGCCAGGCACTCAGGGCGACGAATTTTGCCAGCCAACTGCAGTGCTCGATGCCGAGGGCAAGCCTGTTGCGACCATTGCGAAGGGCGATTCGGTGATCTTCTGTAACTTCCGTGGCGACCGTCCACGTGAATTAACTCGTGCCTTCATCCAAGACGATTTTGATGATTTTGATCGTGGCGAAAAGCTCGACATCCACTTTTCGACATTGAGCGAATACCAGAAGGGCCTGTGCGATAACATCATCTTCTTCAAGCCTGAAAAGATGAAGGACATCCTCGCCAGCTATATTTCTGACAAGGGCATCCCACAGTTCCGTTGCGCCGAAACTGAGAAATTCCCGCATGTCACTTTCTTCTTCAACGATTACCGTGAAGAGCCATTCCCGGGCGAAGACCGTGCGCTCATCCCAAGCCGCAAAGATTGCGCGACTTACGATGAGAAGCCTGAAATGTCGGCCTTCGGCATCCGCGATGCGGCTGTCGAGGCGATCAAGTCCGGCAAGTATGGTCTAGTCGTTGTGAACTTCGCGAATCCTGACATGGTCGGTCACACGGGTGTGATTGAAGCGTGTATCAAGGCTTGTGAGATCGTGGACGGCTGCGTGCAAGATCTCCTTGATGCGGTGGATAGCGTGAGCGGGCATGCGCTGATCACAGCTGATCACGGCAACTCTGATCAACTCTGGAACCCCGAGAATGACGGCCCACACACTGCACATACACTGAACCCAGTTGAGATCGTTGTTTACGGTGGCGACTGCAAGGGACGTGCGATTACCGATGGCGGCGCACTGGGTGACATCGCTCCTACCATCCTCGAGCTGATGGGACTCGAACAGCCCGAATCGATGACAGGCAAATGCCTGCTTGAATAACATAGCAGCATTTTTGATATAGAGTCTGGCTTTCAAATTTTGGATGCCTGGCTTTTTTGTAGTCAAAATGTCGGGGCTTTAATTGAAGACCGCTTTTTTGCGCATATCGTTGCTTGTTGTTATGCACTAGGGTAAGCAATGGCTTACGGAGCTTTCCCATCAGCCACCATTGAGATCCCTGCAAACAACTCTGCTACCGGCTCTGTGACGCAGACACAAAAAAGCCCTTCCGATTAAGGAAGAGCTTCTTAAAAATGTTAAACCAAGAGAGGTTTATTCAGCTGGCTTGGTCTTTTTGATGCCGACCACGCGATCGCCTTCTTTCCATTCGCCGCGTTCACGGAGTAGGTCCACACGCTCGAAACGCTTGAGGACTGTTCTGTTTTTCTTACCGCCGCCGCCGGTGGTTGCTCTGAAACTGTTGTGTTGTGACATGGTGTGCTGTTGGTTGAAAGTGAAAGCGGAGAAATAAATGGGCGTGCCAGCGAAAGATCAAGGCCTAATACCAATTTATTTCGGGTTTTTCCATGATTTCATAATCGAGTTAGCGCAGGCGTATTCCGCCCCGAACATGGGTTTTGTGCGCGACATTGTTTGTTCTTCTTGAGTTGTCCTTGGCAAAAGCGAGCTAGCACATTAAATTAAATGCGGGATCGCAGTGCACCTAGGGCTCATGTCTGAGTTCGGATGTCGTCACGCCGCTCTGTGGTGTGTTTGTGTCCGACCTCTGCGAACACGGAATCATCACTAAAAGGCATTATAACGCCCTAGGCTACAATGTAGATGAAGTGGGTATTCCGTATTTTTTATGACGCGCATCAACTCGCTTAACCAAACGGGAGGCTTTACAGTTGGCACGAATCAAGCCAAGCAAGTTGTGGTTTACTATGTTTGCACCCACTAAATACCGATTTGAGCAATTATGGATCGCCCAGCACGTAATTCGTTGGTCGCTGCTAGTTCTGCCAGTCTCAGTAGCGGTCGGCGCGCTGGTTGCGTTGTTTTTGTGGCTATTGGAATCGGCCACGGATATGCGGCAGGCGAACTTGTGGTTGCTTGGGCTATTACCGCTGGCTGGTGTCGGTATTTATTGGTTGTACCGCCTCTACGGCAATAAAACCGAAGCGGGTAATGATTTAATCATGGATGAGATCCATGAATCTGGCGGTGGGATTCCGTTTCGGATGGCGCCGCTGGTACTGTTGACGACCGTAATTACGCATTTGTTTGGTGGTTCCGCGGGGCGCGAGGGCACGGCGGTGCAGATGGGCGGCAGTGTGGCCGATTATTTTGCCCAGAAATTTGGACTTCAGCATGAGGACAAGCGAATTTTGCTGATGGCGGGAATGGCTGCTGGCTTTGGCGCGGTGTTTGGTACGCCAGTGACAGGGGCAATTTTCGCCTTAGAAGTGCTCGCTGTTGGGCGAATTAAATATGATGCGTTGATGCCGTGTTTGATTGCGAGCTTGGTGGCCGACATTACCTGCACTTCTTTCCAGATTCATCATACGCACTATTCGATCGGCTATTCCGCGAAAGAGGCGATGGGGGCATTGTCCTTTATCTCGTTTGATGTGTCATTGTTACTGAAGGTACTGATCGCTGGTGCGTGCTTTGGTCTGGCCAGTTATGGATTTTCTGAATTGTCGCATCGCTTGAAAGCGAAGAGCCAGCAGTTGATTGCCCGCAAGTGGTTGACCCCTGTGGTGGGTGCTGTGCTGGTGTTGGGAATTAGTTATTGCTTGGGAACGACGGATTATCTTGGCCTTGGCGTAAGTTCGCTAAATGCAGACGGCGTAAGTATTGTATCGGCTTTTTCTGCCGGCGGTGCCGACTCGTTTAGTTGGTTTTGGAAGCTTTTGCTGACGGCAATCACATTGAGCTTCGGCTTTAAGGGCGGGGAAGTAACGCCGTTGTTTTTCATTGGAGCGACCCTAGGTAACACGCTTGCGATGCTTTCGGGTGCACCGGTCGATCTATTTGCTGGGCTCGGCTTTATTGCCGTATTTGCGGGGGCGACGAATACACCACTGGCGTGCACGATGATGGGAGTCGAGCTGTTTGGCGCTGAGAATACTGTTTACTACGCCGTCGCCTGTTTTACGGCTTATTATTTTAGTGGGCATACTGGCATCTATACGTCGCAGCGTGTAGCAGTCTCAAAGTTTCGCACCACTGAGACGAAGGAATCCACGCTGCAGGAAATTAACACGAATCAACGACAATATGGCCGTAGGCCAGCAATCGATTAACGGCATGAATTTGAACGATCAATTTGAGGCACCAATTGAATATTTTAATCGTCACAGTGGCGTCGTGGAAACCGAGTCAGTCTATGGCGAAGCCTTTTTGCGCTGGGCGTATGGCAATCCTCTGGGCCGCCTGACTGTGGCGGTCGCCGTGAAGCGATTATGGTTTTCGCGTTGGTATGGGTGGCGCATGGATCGCCCTGCGAGTCGCGACAAGGTCGCGCCGTTCATTCGCGACTATGCGGTGAATGTCGCAGAATTTGCAGCTGATGTGGATAGCTACCGTTCCTTTAACGAGTTTTTCTATCGGACGCTCAAGCCGAGCGCTCGTCCAATTGCGGCAGGTGCGTCCATTGCAGTTTTTCCCGCAGATGGGCGGCATCTGGCAATTGCAAACGTCAGTTCGGCAGACAGTTTCTATATTAAGGGGCAGCGCTTCAATTTAGCGAAGTTCCTCGGCAGTGCCAAATTGGCTGCGGAGTTTGAAGGCGGCTCAATGTTGATCTCCCGGTTGTGTCCAGTAGATTACCACCGTTTCCACTTTCCGGTGGCAGGTCGATCTGGCGCGGCACGTATTTTAGATGGCAGTTTGCGCTCAGTGAGCCCCTTAGCGTTGCGCCGTCAATTGTCGATCCTGTGGGAGAATCGCCGCATGATCACTGAAGTCGAATCGGATGCGTTCGGTAAAATGATTGTGATGGAGGTTGGTGCTACGTGTGTCGGTGGTATGTATCAGACTTACCAAGCAGAGTCTCAGGTTGAGAGGGGGGCAGCCAAAGGATATTTCTCTTTCGGCGGTTCCTGTGTGACGACGGTTTACCGACCAGGTGCCATCCGCTTTGACAATGATCTTTTGGCTCAAGCCGCACTCGGTCGCGAAGTATATGCTAAGATGGGCGAGCAGTGTGGCGTGGTGGTGTGACCCTACAAAGCTTAGAAACCCCAAAGGTAGCTCTTTTTAGTAGCAAGCACCTCGCCATTTGAGTTCCTAATAGTGAAACGCCAAGCTGCAGGAGTGGCACTTGAATTAGGCCAGTCTTCGCCTGTTAAACCGATGAAGATTTCTTTACTCTTTGGTATCTTTGAGGGCAATTGAAAGATGTGCTCTTGTGCTTCGAGCGATTTCGGGGTGTAGAATTCGCCTTCGACGTAAGTACCTGCGGGAAGGTCGCGTACTTGCTCGTCGAGGATCAGCACGAAATAGTAGCCCGCACGTTCACTTCTATCAGTGCGAACGATGACTCGATCCCCGAGGTTTTCTTTGCCGGTCAAATACTCCGCAGCGCGTTTAAAGGCCTCGGCCTCAATATACCGTGGTTTGATGTCGAGGATAGCAACGCTCGTGAATGCGGGCTTCTTGGTGGAAGCACAAGAGATGCATAGGAGGCTGAAAAGGACGAGTAGGAGTATACGCATAATTGTGTAGATTCGTGAGGGGCGGGGGCTTGTCAATAGCCGCGTACAGACTAACTCATGATTCACTGCAGCATTTTTGAGTTGTTTTAGATTTGTTGGCAATTAAGTTTGGAGATGGTGTCATTGTATATGATGCAAAGCCTATTTCCTTCACAATCACTCAACACAATCCATTTATGATGCGCTGTTTCTCCTTGTTTCTCTCGTTCCTAGTTTCTGTTCAATTTGCTGCGGCTTTTGATGAGGCTACCAGCGCTCATTTGAAAGGCATCTATTCATTGTATATGACCGTGGATACATCCATGGCTGCTGATATTAAATCGAGTGAACGTCTCGATTTTAATGATATCATGGAACTTCAACTCAGAAGGGGTAATGTCGCTCTAAATACCTATGTGTTGAATCAACCAAAGGTGAATATCCCGCTCATTCAACTTTCAATTGATACCTCCAGTCGCATTGCTTCCGGTGAATTTGAGTTAATCGTGCGAGTGCGCGATTTCGTAACGATTGATCGCAATAGCGAAAAAACTGTCGCGACCGTTTTTGAAATGCGCCGCCGCGGCAGCTCCAGTTCAGGCTCCAAGCAGGTTGAAGTTATTAAAGCAGAGCTGCGCGATATGATAGGCGACTTCGTCACGACCTTTTGCGAGGTCAATCCGAAACGGTAGATGGCGGAACTAAAGAGAAGTTGTTTTTAAGCAGTTCATGCAGCTCAGTCTAAAGGCACTTACTTCGTATTCGGCCATTTCTGAAACTGTAGTCGAGCAGTTGGGGTCGTGGTCGCTGTTCGGACCACCTATTAAGTTGCGCCGCGAGCCTGCATTCGACTGCTAGTCGAGATTTTTTAGAGACTTACGCATTACGTGGGGCTCCGTCGTACTTCCTTAAGTATGAATAACAATGGTTGTCGCAGTAGCTAGTAGTTACACTATTTTGTATAATCGTGCTCTTTTCTTGTTGGTAAAAAATGACTTTTGAATGTGGCTAGGAATTCTTACATCCTTAATAATCGCTTGTTGTAGAGCTCTCGACTCGTAAAAAGCTAAAGTACCAACTTTCGTGGTAGACCAATAATTATGACAATGCAGTGGTCTGACTCTTTTTGCTAGGCGAACGGCATTCTTTACGATACACCTCCGACTCTAACTATGTCGCACCGTGAAAGGGCGGCTGCATGCTTCGGGAGAGATCCGACTTTTTTAGCGTGCACCTATTATCCAAGCTGCAGTCAAAACTGACTCAGCCATCCAAAAGTCGCATGATCGGAGAATCGTCTTATTAAGACGGCCAGAGCGTCTCACTACTCAAAGCAAATCGTTATGTCATTTTCTGAACTGGGACTCATTCCTGAACTCGTTGCAGCCGTTGAAGCTAAAGGCTACACCATACCTTCGCCTATCCAAGCACGCGCCATCCCTGCGGTCCTTGACCGCCGCGACGTCCTCGGCGGCGCACAAACTGGAACGGGTAAAACTGCCGCCTTTAGTTTACCCATGCTGCAGATCCTTTCCGGCGCTGAGTTTAACGGCCAAAACAAGCGCCCTCGTGCGCTCGTTCTCGCACCCACTCGTGAGCTCGCAGCGCAAGTACATCAGAGCATTGTAGATTACGGTCAGCATGTAAATATTCGGTCGTTTGTGATATTCGGTGGCGTGGGTTTTCAACCGCAAATTAATGCTCTGCGCCGCGGACTCGACATCGTCGTTGCCACTCCAGGCCGCTTGCTCGACCTCTGTCAGCGAGGTGAGATGCAACTCTCGAACATAGAGATGCTCGTGCTCGACGAAGCTGACCGCATGTTGGACATGGGCTTTATCAATGACA
>Ga0066605_10001663_pt1 | contig 14600 bp, 10 predicted proteins | sample SaaInlLV_DNA_10m_FD_60385 | JGI IMG/M metagenome (GOLD analysis project Ga0066605, IMG submission 60385) | Marine microbial communities from expanding oxygen minimum zones in the Saanich Inlet - SI075_LV_DNA_10m | ecosystem: Environmental > Aquatic > Marine > Unclassified | place: British... | reverse complement strand
ACAGAGACTGGCACTGTGCAGTTTGTACAGAAAGGCCCACAAAACCGCAAATATGCAGAAGTGGTATCCGCGTAAACCTTACCCTTCGATTTTAAAAGCCCCTACGCGGGGCTTTTTTTATGGGCGGGTATTTTTACACCTCAAATGACAGAGACTAGTGGCAACGGTAAACTAAGCCTATGAAATTCGTTGATGAAGCATCAATCAAAGTTCACGCGGGTAAAGGCGGCAATGGCTGTCTGAGTTTTCGTCGCGAGAAATATATTCCCAAAGGTGGACCCGACGGTGGCGATGGGGGTGATGGTGGCAGCGTTATTTTGCAGGCGGCGGATGGGCTTAACACTCTGATTGATTTTCGCTACACCCGCAACTACAAAGCAGAGAGCGGTCAGCAGGGCAGCAGTGCCGAGTGCACCGGCCGCGGTGGCGAAGACCTTATTCTGCAGGTTCCCATTGGCACCACAGTAATTGATGAAGAAACCGGCGATGTACTGGGGGATCTCACCGAGCTGGATCAAACACTAAAAGTCGCCCAGGGCGGCTATCATGGGTTGGGTAATACCAGATATAAATCTAGTACCAACCGCGCACCGCGACAGACCTCTCCCGGCAAAGAGGGTGAGGTTCGGGAGCTTAAACTTGAATTGAAAGTTCTGGCAGATGTGGGTTTGCTGGGTCTGCCGAATGCTGGAAAGTCGACCTTTATTCGTTCTGTATCGGCCGCACGCCCGAAGGTGGCAGACTACCCGTTCACCACCCTGGTGCCCAATCTGGGCGTTGTGGGAATGAGTGCCGACAAAAGTTTTGTAGTCGCCGATATTCCCGGGTTAATAGAAGGCGCCTCTGAAGGGGCCGGGCTGGGTATTCGCTTTCTCAAGCATTTAACTCGCACCCGACTACTATTGCATCTGGTGGATATGATGCCCTATGACGGATCAACTGCCGGGGAAAATGCTGAGGTGATTGAGCAGGAGTTGCAGAAATTCAGCCCCACCATGGCCGAGGGCGATCGCTGGCTTGTGCTCAATAAGGTCGACTTGCTGCCCGACGATGAAGTAGATGCTCGTTGCCAGGAAGTTGTTGATCACCTTAACTGGCAGGGCCCGGTATTTAGAATGTCCGGTTTGGCCAGTCAGGGAACCAAAGATCTCTGCGCCGGGATTATGGATTATATTGATGATCAGCGTCAGCGCGAGGCCGCAGACCCGGAGTTGGCTGAGCAGGCTGAGGGCCGGCGCATGGAAATGCAGGCTGAAGCCCGTCGCCGTATCGAAGAGCTGGCCGAGACAAGAAAGAATGCCCGCAAGCAGGCTATGGCTGAAGAACAGGATATTGATGACGACGATGACTATGATGTCGAAGTGGTCTACGCAGAGTAACTTATTATGAACAGAGATATTGCCAAAGATGCCAAGCGATGGGTCATTAAGATTGGCAGTGCTCTGTTGACCAATGATGGCGCAGGCCTTGATCGTAAGGCTGTAGATAGCTGGGTCGAGCAAATTGCCCAGTTGCTGAGTCAGGGCAGCGAGGTGGTGCTGGTTTCTTCCGGTGCCATTGCTGAGGGCATAGTGCGTCTCGGCTGGACAACCCGCCCCGAGAGCATTCACGAACTACAGGCCGCTGCTGCTGTGGGGCAAATGGGCTTGATTCAAACCTACGAGAGTAGTTTTAAGCGCTTTGATCATCATACCGCGCAAATCCTTCTCGACCATGATGATATGTCCAACCGCCAGCGCTACTTAAATGCCCGCGGTGCGTTGCAGACATTAATCAGCCTGAATGTAGTGCCCATTGTTAATGAAAATGACACTGTGGTGACTGATGAAATTCGCTTTGGTGATAACGACAGCTTGGCCGCCCTGGTGGCTAACCTTATCGATGCTGATATGCTGGTAATTCTGACCGACAAAGATGGTCTTTTCGATGCCAATCCTGACATCAATCCCGACGCCCAGTTGATTTCCGCAGCTATGGCCAATGATGTTAGCCTGGATGCTCTGGCAGGCGGCAGTAACGGCACCTTGGGCCGTGGCGGCATGGTAACAAAATTACAGGCCGCCCGACTTGCTGCGCGCTCTGGTTGTAATACGGTGATCGCCGGTGGTCGCAACCAGAATATATTGCATCAGATTGCTGCTGGTGAAAATGTGGGTACCCTGTTATCTGCCAGCCAAAAACCTCTGGCTGCCCGCAAGCAATGGCTGGCGGGGCAGTTACAGGTTAAAGGTAAGCTTATTCTTGATGCCGGTGCTGTCGACGTGCTTACTCGGCGTGGCCGCAGCCTGTTGGCTGTGGGTGTAACTGCTGTCGAAGGCATATTTACTCGCGGTGACCTGGTTAGCTGTGTCGATAGCAATGGTATCGAGGTGGCGCGAGGGCTGGTGGGATATAATTCCGATGAGGCAGATCGCATTAAAGGCCACAGTGCAGAGTCTATTGCTGGAATCCTTGGCTACCGCGAAGGCGACGAATTGATTCACCGGGATAACCTGGTTGTCAGTATCTGATAACAGGTTCAAGCTTCTTTGTAACATCCCCACTAGGCTGATTGGTTTCCCTTAACCAGCAAATCAGTTATCAAAATAGCTGTTATTCTGTTTTGCCGCTCTCGTTGCAGTATTCCGCCTTTGTCCGCACATGCCAAATTAACGTCATTTCAGGATGATATCATATGGACACTATTTAAAATGTATAGTATCTTAGCCTCGTAAAACTATCCAATGGACACTATTCAAAAAGTATAGTATCTTATTGAAATAAACAGTCTGAGATGTGCCTGGCCAACTATGGAGAGCAGGTTGTATCGACAGGCAGAAAATAAAGAAATACAAGAATAACTGGGGTAACAATGCTCAAACCACTTCAGGTTAGACTGGCTTCGTTGATTATGCGAAATTCTTCGCTATCGCTTCTAGTACTTGGTGCGATAACGCTGTTTTTTGCTGCCGGATTGCAATTTGTAGAATTGCGAACGATCTTCTCGGACTTGCTACCAAAAAATCATCCTTTTGTGGAAACCTATTCGGATCATCCAAACTTTGGTAACCCTCTGACCGTGACTATCATGGTCAAGAATAAAGAGGGCAGTATTTACAATGCCGATACTCTGGCAAAAGTATGGGATATTACTCGCGATATCGATCTGGCACCTGGCGTTGACCATGACCAGATACTCTCTATAGCAACAGAAAAGGCCCGCTATTCAGAGGCTACTCCCTTTGGTATCGAAAGCCAGCCACTAATGGGTGATAGTGCCCCGGTGACCAGTCAGGAGATGATTGACTTTCGGCAGAAAGTGAAGAAAGCGCCCAATGCTCGCGCTTTTTTAATCTCTCAGGATGAGACTGCCACTTTAATTACTGCCACCTTTATTGAGCGACTGGTTGATTACGGTACGCTGTTTGAATACGTTCAGAATCTGGTAGAAAGTGAGCGGGACGCCAAGCACGAGATACATGTAGCTGGTCAGCCGATGCTCAGTGGCTGGGTCTACAGCCATCAGGCGGCCATGTTAGGTATCTTCGCTATCACCATTGTTGCGCTGATACTTTCTTTGATGATTTACATGTCCAACTTTGTTGGCGTGGTTACTCCTGTAGTGACCAGTGCTATTGCTGCGATTTGGGGTTTTGGTTTTGTCGGTTGGCTGGGTTATCCCATTGAGCCTTTGATTATGGTGGTGCCGCTGCTATTGGTTGCTCGATCATTTAGTCACTGCGTCCAGTTTATCGAACGCTATTATGAGGTTTATCCGAAAGTTGGCGACAAAAAGAAGGCCGCTGAAACCGTATTAAGCGTGATGATGACCCCCGGCAGTCTGGGAATCTTTACCGACGCTGTAGGTATTTTACTGATTATTGTTGCGCCAATACCTGCCATGGAAAGGTTCGCTATTTTCTGTGGTTTCTGGGCGATGATACTGCTGCCAACTAATGTTGTGTTATCGCCGCTGATGCTGTCATTGTTGCCAGAGCCAAAGAATGCCGCGGTTATCAGTGGTGCTGAAAAAAATGGTGGCCAATTCTGGCATCGGGCAATGAGTTCTGTATTGGCTGGTATATCAACGTTATCTCATGGCTTTCGTGGCAAGGTTACAGCCTGTATAACAGTAGCTTTGGTCGTGTTCAGTATTGGTCAGGTGCTGCAAATTAAAGTTGGTAATCCCGTAGAGGGCACCAGCTTGTTGTGGGAAGACTCGGAATACAATAACGCTGTCTCTGCAATTAATAGCAATTTTGCGGGACTCAATACACTTGAGATTATCTTTGAGGCTAAGGACAGCAATAATCCGAGTAGGGTGGCTAGACAGACTGATACCGTCTTTTCTATGCGTGCTTTGCAGCGTAACCTGGAGAAGCAGGATAATCCTCCTGTAGCCACGTTGTCATTTGCAGATTATTTGCCTGAGGCAAATCGTCTGTTCAGTGGCGGCAATCCTAAATGGTCTCCCCTTGATCGGGACCAGCAGGCTGTGACAGCAGCAGCTGGCGCGGTAATGATTGGTACTGGGCCAAAAGCATTCTTACATGTCACCGACTTTGTTCAGCAAAATGCAACTGTGTCGCTATGGTACAAAGATAATAAGCAGGAAACTGTTGATCAGGCTCTAGAGCAGGCCCGCGAGGCACTTGAAGAAATAGGGCTGGAGCATGACAGTTTCGATATACGCTTGGGTACCGGCACCATTGCTCTGCAGCAGTCTATTAATGACACCGTCGATTACTATCAGTGGGTCATTCTGGCGCTACTCAATTTGGTGATTCTGGTGACCTGCAGTCTGGCTTACCGCTCTGTTGTGGCCGGCATCCTGTTGTTAATTCCAGTCAATATCTCAAATGTTTTTCTCGGTGCGGTGATGGTCCAGTTGGGTCTCGGGCTAGATGTTAATACCCTGCCTATCACGGCTATTGGCGTTGGTGTCGGTATCGACTATGGCATCTATCTGCTCAGTCGAATCTGTGAGGAATATGCCAAGTGTAACAACCATGCTCAGGCAATCCACCGGGCTGTAGTGACTACAGGTAAGGCGATCTTCTTCACGGCAACTATTGTGCTGATTGCAATATTGCCATGGTACTACTTGTCGGAATTGAAGTTCTTGGCGGACATGGGTCTGCTGCTAGTTATGGTGATGTTAATCAATATGGTCGTAGCCCTGATCGTACTTCCTCTGGAAGTTTGGGTGATTAAACCCAGGTTTATGACCATCAAAGGATTGCTGGGAAGCGGTGAAGACGACCTGTTCGTTGACGAAGGCGAATCTGTTGGAGGCAAGTCTTTTAAAAAGAAAGAAGCAGTATTGGTAGATTAAAAACTAAAAAAGAATGACTAGATAAGTATCAATAAAAGGGGAAAATGAATATGCATATTAAAAAAAATACTCATGATTACAGTAGACGAGCGTTTCTTGACAAGGTTTCCAAGGGAACGGTCGGAGCAAGCGTTCTGGCTCCGTTATGGCCACTAATCTCAGAAGCCAAGGATATTGCCGAGGCACTCCCAGAGGAGTTGCTATCGATTGAAAGTTACACCAAGGGCAAGATCAAGGTTGGCGATATGCTTACCGCGGATAATGTTATCCATGTAAAAGATTTGCTTGATCCGATTACCTATATTGAGGTTGCGGAACAGGGTCGTCAGATCAAGATTGTTGAAACCACAACAGATGTTACCAAGCTATATCCTGCTGAATACCTTGAGGCAACGATCAAGAACCAGGGCAAAGCGAAATTAGATGAAAACAACAATGTTGTCACTCAGGATGGTCAGCCCTGGATTGGCGGTAATCCATTCCCTGATGCCAAGACCGGACTTGAGGCTTATGCCAATCTTACACTGAGCTGGGGTCGCCATGACTCAGCTATGTATGCCATTCGCGACTGGGATATCGGTCCAGATGGTAGCGAGCAGTACCAGTATGATTTTGTTTGGTCCGAGCAGAATACTGTTGGCCTGGTTAATAGTGAAAACCCTTATATGGAAGGCCGTGAGGATTTGCTTCGCTACAACGCGATCTGGTTTACCTATCCCAATGATTCACGTGGTACTTCATTTGTAAATACCTGGTATTACGATCAGCGTAAGTTCCCTGATCTGTATGGTTATATTCCCGCCTTTAAGCGTGTGCGTCGATTCCCATCGAGCCAGCGTTTTGAGCCATTGGTGCCAGGTATTACTTTATTCCTGTCCGATGGTTGGTGTGCCGGCGATCCTATGCTTACCTGGGGCAATTATAAAATTGTTGGACGACAGCCAATGCTGGGTGGCGTGAGCCAAAACTGGCACGGCTCTAATCCTAACTCCGAGCCATCTGTGCACGGCGGTCCTCAGGGCAAGACATTCTTTGAGACTACAATGGAAATGATTCCTGAGGTCCTGGTTATTGATCTGGAACCAACAGGATTCCCTCGTGCTCCAGTGGGTAAGAAGCGTGTTTGGCTTGATACCAGAACCATGATGTTTGTTGCCTGTGTAACTTACGATCGACGCGGTGAGCTTTGGAAGTCTGTACAGGTTACTACCAGCCAGTTTATCGACGGCGATACTGTGAAGATGGATGGCGATCATCCGGGCTGGTCATGGACTAAGTGTCACGTACATGATATTCAGACCGATCGAATGAGCCGCTTCTACCATGCGGACGAAATTCGCGGTGGCTTTAAGTCTGGTTGGAACCAGGAGGGCCTGTACGAAAAGTACATGACCATCCCTGCTATACGACGTCTGGGTAGCTAATTCATGAATTTCCGTCTACTGGCCGTTTTAGGGATTTCCCTTGGTATGTTTTTGCCAGGGCTGTCCCTAGGCAACCCCACTCAAGTCTATAAAGGTACAGCCCATGATGCGTTCTACGGATTATGCGTGTCTGGCCCTCAGCAAATTGCTGTGGGTGATGCTGGACTGATCCTGGAAACTCAGGATGCCGGGGGGAACTGGACTGCAATAACGCCATTCACTGAAAGCGCACTGCTGGATGTGAGCTGTGGTAGCGATGTCAGTCTTATTGTTGGCCAGGAAGGTGCGATTTTCCGTCGCACTACTGAAGCTTATCAAGCTGTTCCTTCCAATACGAACGAACGATTGCTGAGTGTAAGTGATGTATCGAGCAATGGTTTGGTATTTGCCGTGGGGGGCTTTGGTACTGTTCTGCGCTCCACAGATGGTGGGTTGAATTGGCAGTCCCTGACACTGGATTGGCCCAGTCTGACCAATGACTTTTTTGAACCACACCTTTACGACGTGCATGTTTCCGATATTGGCATCGTGACCATCGTGGGTGAGTTTGAAATGGTTATACAGTCATCTGATCAAGGTGATTCCTGGGCGGCAACGCATATTGGTGAAGCCTCTCTGTTTGGTCTTAGTTTGCATACCAATGGAACCGGGTTTGCTGTAGGCCAGAATGGGAAGATCCTGAAAACGGCTGATGGAGGGCAAACCTGGAAACAGGTTGACTCACCAGGCACCGGTATTTTGCTCAATGTTTGGAACTCAGAGGCTGGCGATGTGCTGATCAGCGGGATCCGAAATATGCTGCACAGTGCAGACAGCGGTGCTACCTGGGAGCGGATTGATCAGGGGGATCTTTCCACTGGTTGGTACCAGGGCCTTTCGGTCATTGATGAGAGTAACTCGATGGGTGCGTCTGCATTGCTCGCGGGTCACGGCGGAAGTTTGATCAAATTGAAATTAGACAAAAATAAAAATTGATAATCGATCTTATTATTAGGAGAGACACAATGTGGAAACTAAAACAATTAAAAAGAATTCTCACTGGAACTCTGTCGGTAGCCTTGCTAATTCCTACTCAGCTAGCTTATTCCGCTGACTGGTATTTGTCTGGGTTCGTGCGTCAGGAAGGGGCCTTCAGCCTCGATAACAATAAGCAGAATCCTTGGAATCAGGCTGGCAATGCCTACAATGGTGTGCCTACTGCCAATGTGGCGGAGATGGGAGCTATAGCGCTGGGGATATATGATGGTGACGGTCTTAAGACAAGACCTGAAGCATACAGCCAGACAAATGATTGGAATCTGATGTTTACTAGAGCTGAGTTAGATCTCGATGTAAGGTTTAGTGATAACCTCAAATTCGTGGGCAAGGTACGAGCGCTTTATGCATGGGATAATCACGATACCTTTAATGGGGATGGTCCGAACTATTTTGAGACTCCTCTGCGCGGGGACTGCGCTACACGACTGGAGATCTGTGGTGACGACTATGCGATTGATTTGCCCTCGTTTTATCTGGATTACAGTGATGGTCCGCTGTGGCTGCGTGTAGGTAATCAGCAGATTGCCTGGGGCGAATCATTGTTCTTCAGAGTCTTAGATAATCCAAATGGACTCGATTTGCGCAGACATTCTGCTTTCGATTGGGCGTCCGAGGAATTTTCTGATAAACGAGTGCCTGCGTTAGGTATTAGAGGCAGTTATTCGTTCGACAATGATTGGGAAATCGAAGCTTGGACTCAAGAGTTCCAGCCGTCGGTGATGTCCAATGAGAATACACCCTATAACCCGATAATCTCGACCTTTGTTGTTCAGACTGAAGCTGGATTTGATGAGGTGGATGATAAGTGGAACTTTGGTGCTCGCCTGAGAGGTCAGATTGGGGAGCTTGGTCTGCAGTTTACCTATACCAATCGCTATAACCCAGATGGAGTCTATCGTTGGGCCGCCTCAGGTGTTAACCCGTTTGTGAAAGCTGGTATCGGCGATTTGGATCCGCTAGCTGATCCGACCAATCCAAGTAGTCCTACTGTAGGAACACTGTTGTCGATGACGCCCTTTGAGCCATTCACAGGAGTTGGTATCTACAGCGCGGAGCAATGGATGAACGAGGCCGCTGGATCACGCCTCAACGGCGCAAATTTGCAGGCGCTTCTGGACGACTTCCCTGTGGCACAGGCGTTAACGCTTGGTGTATTTGACGCGTTTGGCATGCCTGCTGATACTCAAGTAAACAACTACGCCACCTCTCAATTAATACTTGATGCGTTCTTTGCGGATGCTGCAATAGGCGGTTTGGGCGATCTGCGGGGGCATATTGAGCGCCGCTATGATCGTGAGGATATCTTTGGTTTTGGTGTGAACTATATGTTCTTCAGCGAGCCTGATTCTTTCCTTGATCAGCTGATTGTTCGTTTTGAAGCGACCTACACGCCCAACAAGAAGTTTACCGATCCTTCCCTGCTTGGTGCTGACTATCTTGTTGAAGATGAATACATCACATCTTTCGTGATGGAAAAATACCACCGCTTCTCGGTTGACTTTCCTGCGACCTATATGGTTTTCCAGTGGTTGCACAAGTCCGAAAGTGATCTGTTTGGCCGCCACCTAAATGGTTATGGTATGACCACTATTGAAGAAGCAACCTTTACTGAACCAAAAGGCCGCAGCGGCTATGACGCGATTTCTTTCGCCATGCAGCAACCTTCGCCAAGTCTTCTCTGGCGTGCGGATCTTGCTATTCTTTGGGATCTTGAAGGGGGCTACCTTGTGCAACCTGGTCTTCGATACAAGCCAAGTAAGTCTGTGAGTGCTGAACTGTTTGCCAACTTTGTGGGCGGTGGCAGCGATAACATGGATGCAATGTCAACTTTCGATTTTGTTGAAGAAGTTGCCTTCCGTCTTACCTATCAGTTCTGATTAGTTTTTTAGAGCTGGTTATAGGACGGAGTACATAATTGATCTGTTGGGAATTGGGGGTCAGTCGTTCTGGCCCCCTTTTTTTAACCAATGTGTCGAACTCAATGCCGTTCTATAACCTCCCACTAATCACTGCTCAGGCATCTAACCGGATCATCTAGTTCAGCTTTTAAGTCTGCTTTAGTGCCAAACAATGGCAGATTCTAATCAGCACCAAGGCCTGAATAACAGGACTGATGGCTCTTGAAAAAAACAGGCCCGACGAAGGTTTGGGGGATATAAAAAGTGGCAAATCAACTATAAGCCAATGGGAAACTTTAAGTTGACAGTAATATGTCAGAAAGATACTATTAATAAAAGACAGCTTTCGGGAGGTGATGGGTTGAAGCATTGACTGAAGGCCAAGAAAACAAAAATTTAATAACAACAATGAAGTATGGGGGTAGATCCTGTGACATCAGAAATTACTAATTATCGAGATGCGTTTAGCCTGGACGGAAAAGTCGCTCTTGTAACCGGGGCAGCTGGAACCTTGGGGGCAGAGATATGCAGAGGACTGACCTCAGTCGGAGCCTCAGTATTAATAACAGATATTGTCGAAGACAGAGGAGTCGCTCTGCGCGATGAATTGCGAGCTGCCGGCGCCAATGCAGAATTTTTTAAGCACAATGTAACAGAAGCGTCCGAATGGGAAGCCGCAGTTAAAATGGCGGTTGATAGCTTCGGAGGACTGGACGCTGTGGTCAATGCTGCTGCGATTGTGCCTATGAGACTTTTGGAAGATCTGGATGTAGAAGAGTTCAAGAAAGTACAGGACGTAAATGTCGCTGGTACTCTGTTGGGCTGTAAACACGCTTCCATAGCAATGCGCCCGGGCGGTATCAGTGGTCGCGGTGGTTCCATTATTAATCTCTCATCAGTGATGGGACTGTCCGGCAGTATCGCTCTGGCATCCTATAACTCGTCTAAGGGCGCTGTTCGCCTTCTCACCAAATCTGTTGCCGCTGAGTGCGCGATGCTCAACACCGGCATCCGCTGTAATTCAATTCACCCGGGGATTATTGACAGTGATATGGGAACCCTGTTTCTCAAGCAGTTAGTCGATCTGGGTGTAGTGCCTGATATGGAAACCGCTGAAGCTGGATTCCTGGCCGGAGTACCCATGGGTGCGTCTGGCAAGCCTCAGGATATTGCCGCAGGGATCATCTATCTTGCCTCCGATGCCAGTCGCTATATGACAGGTGCTGAACTTGTAATCGATGGCGGTTTCTACGCCACCTAGCCTGAAAGGCCTCATAAGGAGAATTAAAATGCAAAACGAATTAATCATATCTGGTGATGAGTTTCATGCCCGAGACCTGGAGCAGCCAGCAGTTATACAAAATCCATTCCCGTACTACGATATGTTGCGGGACAAGCCCATTCAGTTTGGTGTAGAGGGCTATCCGCCAGGCACAGTTAAAGGTATGGATAAGCCAATTCCAGCTTGGGCGATTCTCAATTATAAAGATCTGGTTCATGTGGCCAGTAACCATGAAATTTTCTCTTCCCGCGATCGTATGCAAGAGGCTTCTGATGCACCGACGCTAATGTTGGTCAACCATGATCAGCCTGAGCACACCTGGCTCAGAACCATTGCTCGTCAAGCCTTTACGCCTAAGCGCGTAGGCACAGATGTTGGCCCCTGGTTGAAAGATGTTATCGATCAGATGCTGACCGAAGAAGGTGCGGGCTATATTGACTTTATGGATAACCTAGCCGCCGATTTGCCAGCCAGATTTATCTCCAAATTACTGGGTACACCCGATCAAGATTACCGCAAGATTCGCGATTGGTCAGATGCTTATATGGGTACGTCTAATCTTGATATGGCCGGTAAAGCTCAGTCAAATATTGAGATGTTTGAGTACTACACCGATCAGGTGGCTCAGCGCTATGACATGGTCAAGCGCGGTATGGCAACAGACGATCTGTTAACAGGCTTTATCGAAGCCAAGGCAGACGATGGTCGCCAGCTTACGCCTGAGGAAGTGGTTCGCTTCTGTATCACCATGGTTGCAGGTGGCGCTGAGTCCAGTGTTTATCTGCTCGGTAATCAGGTCGCAGCAATGCTTGAAATGCCTGAGCTATACCAGAAAATGCGTGAAGACCGGTCACTGGTTCGCCCATTCCTAGAAGAGAGTATTCGCAGAGACGGCCCGATTCAAAGGCTGTTCCGTGAATGTACTCAGGACACAGAAGTGGCTGGTCAGCCAATGAAAAAAGGTGACTGGGTCTGCGTATTCTTTGGTGCTGGTAATCATGATCCCAAGGTCTTTGAAAACCCCCATGAATTTATCCTTAACCGTCCAAATGTTGGTAAGAACCTTACCTTCAGTCACGGTATCCACCACTGCATCGCTTCCATGGTCGCGCGCAATGAAGCTGCTGGCATGATCAATGGCATTCTGGATCGCTACAAGGCTGTAGAGCCTGGTAATGGCCCGGTTGTCTATCAGGACAAGGGCTTTATTAACTACGGGCCAGAAAAATGCCCAGTTAATTTTGTACTGGATTAATCGACGGGGAAATAACAATGACAGGTAAGCAAGTTGAACATGTAGATATGGTTATCGTAGGAGCTGGATTCGCCGGCATGTACATGCTTTATGGTGCTCGTGAAGCAGGACTGTCGGTTAAATGTTTTGAGGCAGGAGATGGGGTTGGCGGTACCTGGTACTGGAACCGTTATCCCGGTGCTCGAGTGGACATTGAATGTTTGGAATATTCCTACTCGTTTTCAGAGGATCTGCAAAACGAATGGAACTGGACTGAGCGCTATGCCGGCCAGCCAGAACTGCTGGACTACGCCAATCATGTAGCAGATCGCTACAATATGCGTGATGACATCACTTTCGAAACCAGAGTCGTGTCCACTATTTTTGATGAGGACAGCCAGCGCTGGACAGTTAAAACTGATGGCGGTCACACGGTTTCTGCCAAGTTTTGTATTATGGCAACTGGTCTGATTTCAGCCCCAGTGGATCCCGACTTTGAAGGCCTTGAGAACTTTGCTGGTGAGCAGTATATGACCAGCCGCTGGCCTAAAGGCGACCTCAACTTCAGAGGCAAAAGAGTGGGGGTTGTGGGCACAGGTTCAAGTGGCATTCAGGTGATCTCTGAAGTGGCCAAGGATGTCGGCGAGCTGTTTGTTTTTCAGCGTACGCCCGCCTACACAATCCCCTTGCAAAATCACAAGGCTGACCCGGATCAAACTGCAAAAATTAAAGGCAAGTATTCAGAGTTACGTGAACTGGAGGGCCAGTCCTTCGGTGGTTTCACCATGATGCACTCGGACCTGTCTCCACTGCCGTCCAAGTCAGCTCTCGAAGTTAGTGCTGCAGAACGAGAGGCTGAGTACGAAGACCGCTGGGCATCTGGGGGACTTTCTCCCTATTACGCCTACACAGATACGGTTCTGGATGAAGAGTCTAATAACACCCTTGGTGAATTTGCTATTAAGAAGATGAAAGAGCGAGTCAATGATCCGGAAGTTGCAGATAAATTAACCCCGGACTATGCCATTCTTACTCGACGATTGTCCCCGGAAACCAACTATCTGGAAACCTTTAACCAAGATAATGTCAATCTTGTGGATTTGCGTGAAACGCCATTAGCGCGATTTACCGAGAACGGCATTGTGGTTGGCGGTGAGGAGATTGAACTTGATGTGGTTATTTTCGCAACGGGCTTTGATGTTATGACCGGTGCTATGGATCGTATTGATATCCGTGGTCGCGATGGACAGACCCTGAAAGATCGATGGAGTAACGGCCTGACAAGCTACCTAGGCATGATGACCCACGGCTTCCCCAACTATTTCTGGGTTAATGGTCCCCACAGTCCTTTCTATAACCCAATTCTGCTGGCCGAGTATCAGGGCGATATGATTTTTGATGCGGCCAAGCAACTCGATGCAATGGGTAAAAGCTGTGTAGAGGCCAAGCCTGAATCAGAAACTGCCTATGTTGACCTTACCAATGCGATTGCCGATATGACTCTGTTCCCTAAATCGAACAACTATTATATGGGTGACAATATGCCGGGCAAGCCGCGCAAAGTGCTGTTCTTCTTTGGTGGTTTTGTTGCTTACAAAGAGCAATGTGTTGAGGGATATACTGACCTGAAAGGCTTTTTGGTGAGTTAACTCGTTCAGGCTTTAAATAATAAAAATTAATGAGGAGTAATTACAATGAGTGAACCTGTTTTAGAAAGTCGCTGGTTAATGAGCCTTAATATATCTTTTGAGGCCCCGGCTGTTGTGACACCAAACAGAGTTGTTATTAATGTTACGGATGGCCGTGCAGAAGGGCCGCGTTTCAACGCTGATATTATAGCGCCAAGCGGTGATTGGGTTCGATTACAAGACGATGGCAACTGGAAGATTGATGCGCGTCTGGCATTTAGAACTGACGATGGTGAAAGTGCGTTTTGTTACTATAGCGGCGTGGTTGTTATGGACGACAAACTCAATGAGAGGTTTGGGGCTGGAGAAGTGATTTCAGGTACTGAGACTTATTTGAGGAGTACGCCTAACTTTGAGACTGGCTCTGAAAAATATGCCTGGCTTAACGATGTAGTTTGCATTGGCCGAGCCAGTACCTTTGGTGGAGGCAAATTAGTGTATGATATTTTCGAGATATTATAAGTACAAAAATAATTATTAAAGCATTATGTTTATATTTAAGAGTGAGATTTAGAATTGAAAATTTATGTTTATGATCGAAATGGCGAGAAACACACAGTTGAGGGAGCTGCCGGTGATTCATTGATGGATCCCCTGCGTTCTGCGGACCTGGTAGATGCAACCTGCGGTGGTTCTTGCTCCTGTGCTACCTGTCATGTATATGTGGATGAGAAGTCGTATGCTCTTTTGCCTACTGCTGGCGAAGAAGAAAATGAAGTGAT
>Ga0066605_10001648_pt1 | contig 14669 bp, 13 predicted proteins | sample SaaInlLV_DNA_10m_FD_60385 | JGI IMG/M metagenome (GOLD analysis project Ga0066605, IMG submission 60385) | Marine microbial communities from expanding oxygen minimum zones in the Saanich Inlet - SI075_LV_DNA_10m | ecosystem: Environmental > Aquatic > Marine > Unclassified | place: British... | reverse complement strand
TTTGTTTAAATCTTTATAATTTACTCCATTTGCAATTAGTCTTTCAAACATTATATTACCAATAGTAAAACCCATTGCTCCGCTGTCTAAAAGCCATTCACCTTTAACACCATTAATTTCTAACTCAACGTCATACGCTAGGCGAGAATCAACAACTGTTCCTCTTTGTAATAAACTAACTTCTATAAACTCCGTATCTCCGACTACATCTTCCGCATTGTAGGTATTTATGTCATTTCGGTTCACAACCGTTGAAATGCCTTTCACATATTCACTAATAATTTTAATACCAGAATTCGTAAATAGGACGGTTTCAGTACCTTGATATAGTTTGTCTGAAAAAAAATCGCCTTCTTTTATTATGATCTGATTATTAACCTCTCTTCTTTCAATCCCTACGCCTTGAAAATAGTTTCCGTTAAACTCCCCCTTATAGGTCCATAAATCGCCATTAATGTTTGAACTAAACGCTCCTTTAATCAATTGACCATTTTCATAAACACCTTCATACTCTTGACCATTTGTAGAAACCGTTTTCCCCTCACCATTTAATTGATCATTTTTCCAAATACCCTCTTTATAAGAAATATCGTAGTTGATATACTCTAAGCGACCCTGACCGTCACGCTGACCCCTGTCATTCACAGTTCCACAATAAGACGTTTCAACTTCTGTTCCATCGGTAAATGAAATAGTTTTTAAAATTGGTTGGTCACATTGCGCTTGGACTAGGGAAAGTGAAAAGCATATGCTAAAAAGAAAACAAAATATAATGTTGTTCATAGTATAAAACAGTTTAGAAACGCTAATTTAATTATATTTAACCAGTCGAATAACATTGAATTAGAATTAAATTATATATCGTTTAAATGATCAAACCAATATCGTACAGATGTTAAAGATGATTTTTATCATATATCTATTAATTCTACAAGTAAAGTGAGTGTGAATAGTATATTTATCATTGGTTAAATATTTGAATGCCAACTTAAAAATATATCCCCAAAAACAATAATTTATTCTTGGGGATAAATTGTACACAGCGTACTCCAATTATCGAACTTTTTCTTGTAAGACCTTGAAAAGCTTAGAGAGTTTACAGAAACGCACAAAAAACTCAAATCATTGAGCTTGTAGTAACCCTTAAGGGTTCCTTTAAAGACATACATAGTAACTATAGAACCTCTTTATATTTTCACTCGTTTTATCCACTTTTGGAAATCACTCAAATAAACGTTAAAATCAGACAATGGAAGCTATAAAGTAAAAGCTACTTACTTGCTTTTGTCAATTTGTAGGGTTGATAAAAATTACTATTAAATTTATTAAAGTTTAAAAACAACTGATGTTAAGACAGCAATTGCTGATAATGCTAAAAAAATTGAAGAAAAGTTATTTTCTTTGCGGCTACTAAAGAGGTGAGAAACATACCCTACTTATAATAACATTCCAAAAGGCTTTAAAAAATTGTTAGAGATTTCAATAATGAAACTATTCCAATTAACATTAGAGCTCAAGAAAAAATATGAAAAAAACAATATCATAACTGTAAAATATCGCATTTTGTCATCTTTGTCGAAATAAGAATTAATGTTGTTTTCTTTCTTCATTTATTGTTCGTTTTTATTAGTTTCCCCTGTGGACTTTTTATTAAATCATTATAAGTGAATACAACAGGAGATAAAGTATCCTTGTAGTTTCCAAGTCTAAATTCTAAGTTATCCTCTATTAATTTTATATCTTCTAAATAATATGATGCATAACTTAAGCCTGGCAGTCTTTTTTTTTCACTTAAATATTCTTTGTGATTTGTGTAAAAGGATTTACTCTTAAAAAGCCTTGAATAATCACCATCCATATAGATAGATAAAGGGCCAAAATCAAACAGCATAAGTCCGTCTTTACAAGCTATAACACGTGATATTTCATTATCTATTTCTACTTCAAATTTATCATCATCGTCTTTAGTTTGATTTAAGTAATTGATTAGCTCGTGATTATACATTAACGCAATTCCATTAAACATCATAAATTCCTCCAATGTATACCTTGAAACTTCTTCATTTATTTCTGATTCAATTTGAGGCGAGGACCAATATGTTTTGTCCTGTTCTGAACCTGTTCTCAAATCATATTTGGTATTAGGGTGCAAATCGGGATGAATTATCTCAAAGAGCCCATTAATTCTTCCGTTGATTAATTTTTTTCCAAAACTGCTATTATATGCGTTAATTTCAAGCGCAGATAATTTTCCATTTTTATTAAAAAAATCTGAATCATCTTCAACTGTGAGAGGTCTGACTATTCCAGTTCCGCCTGTTTGTCCGTATTTATTGAACGTTTTTAATTTGTAGGGGTGAATTATTGTATCACCTTTATCCCAATCTTCATAATCATTATCAATCTCATATAAAATTCCACTTTTATACTTATGTCTAACGGAACGTTTAGGGTCAATTATATAATCCTTGATTACTCTTAGTTGGCCATTTTCATCAAAATTCTCAAACTTAAGTAAATCCTTGTTTAAAGTTTTTTTCACAATTTTTAACTTACCATTCTCACGAAAAAAAGAATCAATCCTTTCTTTTTTCAATATAACTGATGATGATTTTTCAATTTCTGAATTTACGTTTGATAAAACTTTTTTATTCCCATTAGGATAATATGAATTAATTATTTCTATTCTTTTATTTATTTTTGAAGACAGACTCCTAAATGAAGTAATTTCTTCAAATTTAATTTTGCCATTATCATAATATGTGGTGATTTTTTCTGGTTTTGATTCATTTGAACAAGACAATATTGTCAGAATCCCAATTAATAATAATTTTTTCATTTTATTTTAAATTTTTCTCAATGCAGTCCATTTGAAATCTTTCGATTTTTGATTGGTCAACGTTACTTAAATCAGATAAATCAGTATACTTAATTTCTTCAAGCAACTTACCCATAAAACAGCGACTATAATCAACAACATTAACATATTTTAGCAGTTCATTGTAGCCCTCTGGATCTTCATTTCTTAATTGATTTAAATGCTGTTTAGCCATAATTTCAATTTCTTTTTCTGATGGTTTATCAGAAAACACAGATGAAGTAATTTCAGGATTTTTCTCCATACAGTCATATGTAATCTTTTGCACTTTTTTATTTTCCCATAAAACATTTGCTTTTTCTACAGCTTCGTTCCCAAATGATTGTGATTGAACACCCAAACTTAGAAATTCTTTAGAAGTGAAGTTATATGCTATATTTTGAATCCAACATTCGCAATATTTCAATTGTGAGTTTAAAACTTTGGAGTTCGAGTTTATATTTTTTTGTTTAAAACTTTGAATACATTTTTTAAGATATGGTTGTATATAAACTTCCTCACCATCTTTAAACAATAACATATTCGAGTTTTTTTGAGAAAATAGTAGTGACGGAAATATAAAGGCGATTAAAATTACTTTTTTCATTTAATTATTTTTTAAAAACAAAGTTTTGATTCTTGTTGTCGATTGTTAATGATGAAAATCTTTTTATCAAATCTTGACCTAAAAGCAGTGGCCCCGTGTCGGAGGAATATACCATAGTTTTAACATTTTTTAACCTTATAGCACTTGATGGATCTCCAACCACCACTTCCTTAATAACAAATACATTTACAATTTGATAATTCCCAACTGCAGTTAACATTGATATGTCTCTAATGTAGTCTTCAATCAAAACCTCACCCTTTTTTAAAAGTTTTGAAAAAAAAGTTTTGTTAATAGCTAAACCTGCTGAACAACCTGTATCAAAAACAAAATAATCATAAACGCCGTTGACAAGGCAAGGAATATATTGGATTTCAGAATTTGGATTCATAACAAACGGTATTTCTACAGTAGTCATATCCTCAAATTCCAAATAATTTGATTCTTCATACATTGAGGCCATAAATTTTTTTAATTCTTTTTTAGATTCACTTTGGCTCAATCCAAAAGAACAAACAAATAGAGTAAGTGTTATTAGTATCTTTTTCAAATTAATTCGCTTAAGTAATACAAATAGTAGCGTAGTTATTTTTCTCATTTTTACTAATTTCCACTTAAATTAAAAAAATTATTTTAAAGATACAGATAGTTTTGGATTATCTTGATATTTTATTTTGCAGAATTGTAATTATCTACACAACGTAGTCCAATTATCGAACTTTTTCTTGAAAGACCTTGAAAAGCTAAGAGAGTTTACAGAATCCTATAAAAAACATAAGCTACTGAGCTTATCATAACCCTTTGGTCTTCCTTTAAAGACATACACAGTAACTATAGAACCTCTTTATATTTTCACTCGGGAAATCTCTATTAGAAAAATAAAGTTAATCACATTTTGAAAAAAGTAATCGTATAGGGGAGTTGTCCTTCTCATATTCGTTTACTTTGTATCCCAATGAAATTGCCTTTTGGACATCTTTACAAGCTGCTTCTAAATTTGATGTTTCGTAAAAGTATAACGCTCTTGAAGCTATCATATCAGCCCTGTAGTCATATTTTTTTTTATAATCTTTATCATAGTATATTCCCATTTCAACAGAGATGTTATAATCTGATAAAGCTCCCTCATTATTTCCTAATTTTTGCTTTAGCTCTGCTCTACCTTTCCAATACCAGGGGTTTAATGGGTTTACACTAATTGCTTTTGTATAGTCATCAATTGCAGATTTATAATCCTTTAAAGCAATTTTTGATATTGCTCTCAAACTAAAATAATCGCTGTCGTTTGGATTTAATTCAATTGCCCTACTCGAGTCAGAAATAGCTCCATAATAGTTTGAACCAAAATTATGTTGTAGTAATGATCTAAAATAATATGCTTGTTCGTAATTTGCATTAATTTCAATGGCTTTGCTGTAATAATCATAAGATTTTTCATAAACCTCATCATATGTCATTTCATCCGGCTTAGGCTCTGCACTTGCCATAATATTATAAAATTCCCCTCCTAAATTATAGTAATTTATTGCTTCTTTTGATTGTCCAAAAAAGTTAAAAGAAACAAGTAAAGCGAGTGTGAGTAGTATGTTTTTCATTGGTTAAATATTTAAATACCAAGGTAAAAAAATTATCCCCAAAAATAAAAATTTATTGTTGGGGATAAATTGTACACAACATACTCCAATTATCGAACTTTTTCTTGAAAGACCTTGAAAAGCTCAGAGAGTTTACAGAAACCTATAAAAAAAATAAGTTATTGAGCTTGTAGTACCCTTTTAGGCTATCTTTTTTAAAAAATACACAGTAACTGAATAACCTCTTTATATTTTCACTCGCGGAATCTCTCTTCAAAAACATTCAATCAATTGACCATTTTTATTGTAACACTCCTCACTCACAATTTTACCATTATCATATTCAATTTTTCTTGAAATATTATCAATTTCGAAAAAAGCATCCTCAAGTGAATATATTTTTTGAGAACTATCGTCCAGTTCTTGAATTCTTTTGTTCAAGTGATAAGATATCCAAGTCCCAACTTTTCTGTCATTAATATAGGCACCTTTCATTTGTAGTTGCCCACTTGAATAATAAAATTTAGCCAGTCCATTTTTTATACCATCAATAAAATTAATTTTATACCCATAAAAGTCTCCTTGTATTGGGCCGTACTTCACTTTGATACCAGAAGTTGGTCTAAAAAATAAAATTCCATTTACAAGTTTTTGCGTTGATTTTTGAATTAATAAATTCGAATCATATTTGGTGTCCATCCAAATAATATGATCATCTGGAGTTTGCCCAAAAGATTTAAAACAAACAATCAAAGCGAGTGTAAATAATATATTTTTCATTGGTTAAATATTTTAAAGGCAAGTTAAAAAAATTATCCCTAAAAATAATAAATTATTCTTGGGGATAAATTGTACACAACAAACTCAAATTATCGAACTTATTCTTGCAAGACTTTGAAAAGCTTAGAGAGTTTACAGAAACCTATAAAAAACACAAGCTATTGAGGTTATCATAGTTCTTTAGATTTTCTACATGCGAGATTTTGAAAAGTTAAGAGCTTTCACTCTGCGTTTAAAAAGGTTCTATTATTTTTTACATTTATTTTTTAAAGTTATGAAATAACTAAAAACTTGTATAACGGTTCATCGTTATATAATCTACTATCTTATAATCATATGAAATATATTCCATTAGTAGAATTGTTATGGAATACCTTCCACTGGGTGGATAAGTACACCATCCGGATTTTGACACGTCATGATAGTAATAGCCTCCATCTAAGGGCTCAAGTGTTCTTTCAAACAAATTATATCCATTAATGTAACCACCACTGTAAGGATAATTGGTCGCCCAGACTGCTATTTTTAGGGTGCCTGTTCGACCTCCATTATTTTGATTTTGAATTTTATCTCCATAAACAGTGATTTCGTTCCCATCAATTTTATAACCCCAACTGCCAGAAAAATTTTGTGCGTTTAGATTGATAAATGGTAAGATTAATAAAAAAAGTAGTTTTTTCATTGGTTAATTATTTGAAAGTGAAGATAAAAAAATTATCTCTAAAAAAAATTAATTATTCTTGGGGATAAATTACACTCCTAACGATCCCATTCTCGAACTCTTTTTACCAAAACCTTACCGACATCTATAGTTTAAAGGAACTACTCTATAGCGATGGTAGAGCCGATATCAATGGTTTACCCCTTGTTAAACCTAATAACAGTGTTCATTCACTATTACCTAATGGATATTGAACTATAATAGTATTAAATAGTATGGCAAATACAACAGGCAATAAATACGGAGGTAGAGAAAAGGGTACACCCAATAGAATTACAAAAGAGTTGAGGTCTTTGCTTAAAGACGTAATGTATGACGAGATAGGGGCTTTACAAGAGCATATAGACGCTTTAAAACCGAAAGAAAAAGAGAGTTGCTTATTAAGTTAATGCATTATGCGTTACCCAAGGTAACAAGCGTATCGCATACGACTAATGAGCCGTTGGATTGGGGTTAGTTATTATGTCCATAATCTTGATTTGATGAAGGTTTTATTCTAACTGGTTCTTTGTTTTTTCTTTGGTAAGCGAGTTTTTATTTATTTTTGGAATGTTATATTAAATAATTATTTAATTAAAAGAAAAACGATTGACCTTTTTGTCCTTTAAGAACCTTAATATCTCCTTTTGAAAGATCATAAGTTACTTCTGAAATTGTTTTAACATTCCCTTGTAAATTGCTTTTTTCTAAATCATTTTTTGGAGTTGATTGAGACGTAGATGAGCACCCTAAAAGAAGAGTAAATATTAATGAATAGATTTTAATAATACTTAATTTCTTTTCTGCTTTTTCAGTTAGTTTTTTGTCAATCTATTTTTCATCCAATCCTTAATTTCATCATCACTTAATTCTTCATAAACTCCAGAAGCTATTATACCTATAAGATTTGCCTCCTCTACTGAAAATTCACCATCAACCATTGCAAATGTAAACAACGTATTCCAGAAAAACTCAAGTTCATCTTCGGGAAATGTTTTGATAACTCCTATCATTTTATCTGGGTCTTGAATTAATTCTGAGATAACTGGGTCATTTTTATCGTCGTCATTCCCAAGATAATTACTGCTAATTTCTTTTCCAAATTCAATAAATTGATTTGCTTCCTCTTTGGTTACCTTACCATCAGCGTTGATTAGTTGCCATATCGCACTGCAAAAAACAGTGATTTGAGTATTTCTTATTTGGATATCTGTGAAATTTGCAAATGCATCAAGTTTATCTATTTTTTCAAGGAAAGAATTTTTAGATGACTTTTCGTTTTTATCACCTTTTACTTTTAAAACTTCTTTTTTATCATTTTTTTCTTTAGTATCTAATTCTTTAATTTCCAAAGCCTCGTCGTTGAAAAATAAAATCTCTTTGGATAATTTTCCATTTCCATCATAACCTTTTTCAAGTCCATGTTTCAATCCAAATCTAAATGTTGTCTCATATAACAAATTTTCTTTTTCATCATAACTCATACAAACTCCGTTAAATAAATATTCCTTGTAATAACTATACTCCAAGATATCCTTAAAGTCAGTATTTGGTTGGTTTAAATGATCTTTAATTATGTCTGTATTAGGTCTTTCTTTTCTTTCATACAACACACTAGTATCAAAGGATTCACCAGCATCTACCATTTTGAGGAGTGTAATTTCAGCACCTATAAGTGACTCAACAACTGCTAAAAAGTCATTAAAAATGTATTTACTGGTGGTTAGACCTCTTTCAATCCTATCTTTAAAATACTTCTCGTACTCGTCAATAAATGAGTTAAGCATGTCCATTCTGTAGGTAATTCCCTCTACATCCATGTTATCATTTTCATACTTGAGCATATATTCCTCCGTATGACCCATAGCCATATCCCAATAACTCATATTAAGATTTTCAATGCTCATCGTTCGCCATGATGATCTAGATTTTAGTATCTGTGCCCATTGTTCTGAAATTAAATTTAAGTTACTGTGTAACTGCTTTACATCTAATACGTTAGTGCCTCTTCTGTTTATTCTAACTAATTCTTGACCTTTAATGTAGCCAATAAGAAAATTTGAATCACCAAATATATATCTCCAATCACCTTTTTCTTCTAGCTTTTCATGATTCTCAACTCCACCATTCAGCTTCAATATTTTATCAATAATATTTTTTGCAATAGTTAAATGTGGTACACAAGGTATCAGAATGTAATCCAAATCATCATCGCTAAAAAATAATGGTACATTTCTTACTAAAAATATGTCTTTGTTATCCTTGAAGAAACCTGCTCCATCATAAATTTTTAATCCTTCAATCCATTCAATATCGTCTTTTAACGGGGCTAGTTTAGTTTCTTTTAATTCTATTGAATCTGTATCAGCAATGCTTGAATTAATAATTTGAATTACGTTCTTATTTCTTTCAAAAATCAGTGTTGATTTATTGCCAACTTTGGAGTGATTATCAACTTCGACACTCCATGATTGATCGTCTTGGGTTAAGTCAAAATTTTGTAGCCCATTAGCTTTCAGTAGTTTTTTTAGTTCGGTTTGCACTAGTTCTTCCGAGAATATTTTGATTAACATGACCATAGGCTTTTGAGTAAAATACCATCGACCGTCAATATCCTCTGATAATGATTTCCCCAGATCCGTAGAATTGTACTCAACTTTATCTAGGTCAACTCCTTTTAATCCTGGAAATAAAATATTCTTTGCGATAACAACTTCATTACTAGTATCTAGTTGATTTTTATCTTGCTTTACATCTGATTTAATTTCTAGAACTCCGTTCACGTATCTTGATCCATCGATCATTCCTGAAAAGAGTTTATGTGGAAGTTTACTAGATGCATGTGCATGAAAAAAAGTGTTATTTATACAACACAAAGAACTAATTCCAACAATTGCACCAGGTTGGAATCTTAATCGCACCAATAATTCCCTATAGCGCTCTTCATAATTTCGTTTTAACGAAAAATATTTTTTTTGTTTTGCAAGAATTTGTTTTGATTTTAATGTTATTCCATCCTCCGAAAACCAATTATAGTTTTTTATTTCTTTTTCAAATAACAAAGAATATCCCTTCATTTTATCTGGTGATATTGAAGATACTAGGATGTCTTTAACTTGTTCTTTTATGATGCCGTACATAGAGCTATTATACTTTCTGACAACACCATCATCACATGTTACATTTTTTTTAGCGGCTAATTTTTCATCTTCTTCTTGTTTTTCAGTCTCTAGAACTGCTAATCTTCTTTTTCTTTTCGCATCTCTTTTTGCTTTTTCTTTTCTCAAAATCTCTTGGTCTTTCTTTATTTTAGATCTTCGCTTAAAAAGCCAAAAATTAAAAAGGAAAGTAAACCCCAAAAGAAATATAACTTTTTTATTTAAAAAAGATTCTATAACTATATTGACCTTAGTTATCCTATCAATATTTTCTTTTGAAACATAACCACTTTTAAGACCATTATCAATAACATTGTACCAGCCATTCAAAGAATCAACTAATTGGACTGTTTCATTTTGTTTTAGTACGTCTATTATTTTTGATTTAGCACTGGGCTTTTGTCTAAGATTAACATCTGAGTTAACTTGATACAAATATTCAGTTTCTATGTGCTGTTTTTTGGAGCAGCTAATTATAAATAAAGAAATGAATAGAAATAAGATGTTTTTCATGGTTGGTTATTTAGTTATAATATTGTTATTATTTCATCAAAGTACGCAGGTGATTTTCCCCAGCTGTAATTTCCGATTTCACTCCAAGATTTAGAAATTTTTACATTTTCAGGAATAGCTTTCAAAGCATCATCGTGCTTATATATCTTTATAGTTTCATTTTCAATAAATGCTACGTATATATTCTTACCAATATATTTTTTGTCTATAGTAATCCTTCCTTTCAACTGAACCTTAATCATGTCGTCTCCACTAATTGCTATAAAATCAGCACCCTGCCAATCATCACTTAGGCGCATTGAATTATATCCATAATCAGCTAGTGCCGATGTGACTTTATGAAAATTATAGTTTTCTTTTTGTTTAGCATTAAGATCGCTGTATTGTATTTTCTTTTGAAACATCTTAGTCTGTTTTATATTGTCTTGAGCATGAGATAAAAAACAAGAAAATATTATTCCAGTGAGAAGAGATCTTATTTTTAACTTCATGACTTATTATTTACATCTCCATTTACCGATCCATCTTTTTGCTTCCTCATTCCCGAGATATGCAGCTCTGTTAAAATCAGCACAAGCGCCTTCAAAATTCGCTGTTTTCTCTTTTGCTTTGCCTCTTTTGAAATATGCTAACGCATAATCAGGGTTTATAGAAATTGCTTCGCTGTAGTCAGTGATTGCGCCGTAAGTGTTAAATGTCATTTCTTTTGCAACACCTCTATTGACATAATATTTTGCAACATTTGGGTCTAACTCAATAGCTTTATCGTAGTCCCACAGGAACTCATAATAATCTTTTATCTTATAATTGCACAATCCTCTTGTTGTGTACAGATTTGGGTTCTTATAACCCAGTTCAATAGCTTTATCAAAATCTTTTATTGCCTCCAAGTAGTCCTCCAATTCGTATTTTGAAAGCCCTCTGTTATAAATGGCTTTTGCATAGTTAGGATCAAGCTTAATAGATTTATCATAGTCTAAAATAGCGCCTTTGTAATCACCAGTTTCATATTTTTTTATTCCTTCATCATTATAAAATTGCTTTGTTTGGTTTGGTTTAGATGTAAAATCGTCAAATGCATTTGTCGTTGGCTTTGGTAAAGGTAATAGTTTGAAAGAATTATTTTTTTTTATTTCTGGGAACGTGGTATGAAATGGTCTATAATCTTTTAAACCCGAATCGAAGCCACTTGATTTATTGATTTTTGGGATAGTTAGTTTTATAGGTTTAATTACAGGAATGTTAATTTCATTATCATATTGTTGTTTGATATAAAATTGCCAAGTCCATGAACTATATTCATCAAAATTTTTAGAACCATTTAATGGAATTACATTAGGCGCTGAAGCTATATAATTTACCAAACCTGGCTTTATAGATATTGTAGTTTTCTCTTTTGGGCTAAATCTGTGAGATTTTTTATTCAATTTAAGTGTTAGGGTCTTATCTGTATTGTTAAATATTTCTACTTGTGTTTCATATTTATCTGTATTTCCTGTAGATGTAAACATTTCCCCTTTGCTTTTCTCAACCTTGTCTCCAGTTTCAATAAATGATTTATAAACAAATCCATCAGTATTAGACTCAATGTCAATTATATTGTAATAATTATTAATAGATACATCAGAGATAATAAATATTTGTTTACCAGCTTCTAAAGTCTTTATAATGCTATATTCTAAGCCAGGTCCTTTTCTCAAATTTACTGTTTTTGTTATCCAACCTAGATAAGATTCTGAATTAGATGTATCAAGTTCAGTAGAGTCTTGCCCAAAAGAGCTGAAAGAAACAATTAAAGCGAGTATGAATAGTATGTTTTTCATCAGGAATATTTTTTAATTAATTATAATTTTGTTGTTAGTCAAATCAATTTTTGGTTTTCCTAATTTATTTATTGTGGACATCCCTAAAAGGAAGCCAGTTTCTTCAATTCCAGGCATCACAGCGATTTCAACATTATAAATTGTTTTTGGACCCATAGTCATTGATGGCAATTGCCATACCTCAGCATTCACAACGTCTCCGTTAGCAGTTATATAATCTCCATTTCTAATAAAATGTGTGTGTCTATTTACAAATCCTGAACGAATATGTCGGTTTAAATACGTTTGTGAAACCGTTGAAGAAGAGGCACCTGTATCTAACATAAAAGTAGTAGAAATGCCGTTGATGGTTGTGTGTACATATTTGTGACCAAACTTAGGAGATAATGAAATAAAGGTTTCTTTATCATAGTTTTTCTTGGTATGTATTCCTTCATTTTGTGAGGTTCTAGAACTACCATTAAAAATCAAAAAAATCAGTAACAAACTAGCAAAAGAAGATAGAATAATTACTGAAAGTTTATTTTTTTTAAAGTACGACAATTGATCATTTGGTATAACAAGGTTTTTTTCTGGTTTTGGAGCTGGTTTTGGAATCATTGCTAACCGTTCTACATCCGATACAACTTTGGCTTCTAGTTTTTGTTTGGAAAGCTTTGAAATAATGCCGCTTACATCTTTTACTTTTTCCAATTTAAAAATTAAATCAAGTGCTTCACGGTAATTTTTCTCTGTATGTTTTAAAACCTCCACTAGTCCAATGATCTCTAATTTCGTTTTCATTGGGGACTTTTTATACACCCCAACAACAGCAAATGCAGAAAGCTCTTTTGTAAGCCCGACACGCTGACGTTTAATGTCTAGATTAGTTATATTTTTCATTACAGTCTAATTTTTAAACGTTGGTTTTGGCAGCATCAAATTTGGGTTGTTTTCAGAAAATCCATTTCTTTTCATTTTTTTATGCCAGCTGTCTATTTCTCGTGTTAATTTTTTTCCTTTTTTTGCTGTTTGTATGACCAAAGCCATAAAATCAGTTATAACTATTGTAGGTTTACCTGGAAATGATTTCACAAAACCATGAAGGCAGTTGTTTCTCTCTAACCTAAAAACGTGTAAATCATCAACTAATTTTTCGTTTTCAAAATAAGGTACTGCAATTTTAATTAGTTTTGAAAAAGATATTGTATACAGTCTTTCATGAGATACAACCAACTTATTACTCCTGATAGCAAAACTTAGCAAACGATCAGAAATAACACTTTCTTGTATGGCAATTGCTTCTAAATAAAACCCTTTTTTCATAGCTAAATTCATTCTGGAATAAGCTGCTCTGTAACTGTGATATTTTATCCTATTATTAGTTTCCATTTTATTAATCTCCTAAAGCATAGATATAGTTATCTTCAGACCCTACAAACACCATTCCCCCTGAGACAGATGGACTGCCATATAAAATATCTCCTGTTTTGTAACGCCACTGCGTTGCCCCTGTATATTGGTCTAGCGCATAGATATAGTTATCTCTAGACCCAAGAAATACCATTCCTCCTGAAACAGATGGACTGCTATATAAATTATCTCCTTTTTTAGAACGCCACTGCAGTGCCCCTGTATATTGGTCTAGCGTATAGATATATTGATATCTAGAATTTACAAATACCATTCCCCCTGAAACAGATGGACTGCCAGATACTAAACCTCCTGTTTCATAACGCCATTGCAGTGCCCCTGTATATTGGTCTAGCGCATAGATATAGTTATCCCAAGACCCTACAAACACCATTCCTTCTGAAACAGATGGACTGCTATGTACATATTTTCCTGTTTTATAGCGCCATTGCAGTGCCCCTGTATATTGGTCTAGCGCATAGATATAGTTATCCCAAGACCCTACAAACACCATTCCCTCTGAAACAGATGGACTGCTAGTTACACGATCTCCTGTTTCATAACGCCATTGAAGTGCTCCTGTATATTGGTCTAGCGCATAGATAAAGTTATCACCAGACCCTACAAACACCATTCTCCCTGAAACAGATGGACTGCTAGGTACTAAACCTCCTGTTTCATAACGCCATTGCAGTGCTCCTGTATATTGGTCTAGCGCATAGATATAGTTATCACTAGACCCTACAAACACCATTCCTCCTGAAATAGATGGACTGCTAAGTACACCATCTCCTGTTTTGTAACGCCATTGCAGTGCCCCTGTATATTGGTCTAGCGCATAGATATAGTTATCATCAGACCCTACAAACACCATTCCCCCTGAAATAGATGGACTGCTAGTTACACCACCTCCTGTTTTGTAACGCCATTTTACATTTGGTTCTAGGGGTACTAATGACAATGAACTTCGGTTGTTTCGATATGCTCTAGAATCCCACTGCGAGGCTATTTTAACAAAAGAGCCTTCATTAATTAGATTTCCATTTTCGTCATAAATTTGCGTGAAGTCGTTTTCATAATCAGCTATTTGCTTTAATTGGCCGTTATCAAACCACGACGTATTATTCCCGACTAGTGAATCGGAACTGTAATTACGTTCTGCCACTAGAACTGATTTTGAATTCCAAAATTTGAAAAAACCTTCTTTCAAGTTGTTTTTGTAGTTGATTTCTTTTTTTAATTGTCCGTTGTCATAGAAATACTGC
>Ga0066605_10001645_pt1 | contig 14679 bp, 8 predicted proteins | sample SaaInlLV_DNA_10m_FD_60385 | JGI IMG/M metagenome (GOLD analysis project Ga0066605, IMG submission 60385) | Marine microbial communities from expanding oxygen minimum zones in the Saanich Inlet - SI075_LV_DNA_10m | ecosystem: Environmental > Aquatic > Marine > Unclassified | place: British... | reverse complement strand
GCGCTGTTGCTTCTGCCTGGGTCACAGATAAATCACTTGCTGTAATGATTCCAGCACCTGACTGGGTAAGATCACCACTTGCTTGAAGTGTGACATCTCCCTGCCCAGCGTTGACAGCTGCGGTGATTGAGAGTGCTCCGCCAGATGTAAATGAGATATTGTCATCCTGAGCATCCGCAGCAGTTCCGGTGGTGTTGATAGCTCCCGAGACTGTCAGGTTCCCTCCAGTTGTAATGCTGACGGCGCTGGCATCGTCGCCTACACCATCTGTTGCATCGTCGATGTTTGTGGTAATTCCAGTGACATTGAGGTCATCGGCATCAGTCAAGCTAACGCCAATCCGGGTTGTGGCAGTGAAAGTGTCGAAATCGTTGGTTACATCATTTAAGGTAACACTCTCTGCGTTTGTGACGGAAAGCGAGGTCGCAGCTAGTCCATCTGCTCCTGCTTGTGTAATTGTTCCTACGTTGGTGATTGTGATATCCGTCATAGGAGCGAAGTCAACTAAGTTCGCTGCAGGTAAAGCGTCACCAACAACAACAGCAAGGTCCTGAGCATCAGCCATGGTTGCATTCGCATCATCAATCGTCAGATCAACTGTTCCATCGAACAACGCACGATCAACTGCCAGCACTTGTCCGGTATTGTCGAACTGAGCGGCGGCAAGCCCTCCTATGTCGTTCCAGGTTCCGGCGTCGAGAGTGAAGAGATAAACGTCTTCATTTCCACCCATCCCATCAATATTGACGCTACCTTCCGAAATTGTCAGGGAAGTAGAATCGACTCCAATCCCAGGTTCGAAATTATCAAGGGTGAGGATTCCCCCTGCGAGACCAAAGTCTGCATTCAGCAATCTGCGGTCTTCCAACCTTTTGAGGCGAAGTTCGCCCTTAGAACTGACGTCGTTGCTTGTGCGCCCGATGATGTTTTTGAGAAGGCGTGCGTACCAGTTGTTAGCCATGTGTCTCTTATCCTGTTATCGCATGTTGCTTCATCAATTTAGAGATGAAGCGAATTCGCCCAATACATCATTCAGAAAAGTGTGACTTGCACCGTAAATCTGTACGCAGAATTTAATTCGAATTGAAATATCCGAAATCTTCTGACGTATCTTCCCCTCGCTGGACATCAGATCGTCCCTATTTATCTATCGACATCTGATTCCAGACATCTATACAGACATCGGAAATCAGACAAAATCGACAATAATAGAACCGTCTCTTCAGAATCGGCATACTCAACAAACAACCTCACTGCCATTTCAAGTTTGAGTGCAGTACCGATTAGATAGACTGCGCAATTTATGCACTATTTTCAATCAGATTTGCCAAAAGTCCAGCCAATAATTCTCGAATGCGATAGTTTTAGACTGGAAAGAACCGAAATGACGAATATGACGAATTCAAATTCTTGAGTTTTCATCTTATTACGATCTGCAAGGGCTGATTGCCGAACGGAGTCAATTATGTTTCTGCGAGTTTCCATTTTCGCCTCAATTCTGTCTGTGACAGCATCCGGTGCTTTCCTGCAATCGTCTTCCGCCGATTGGTACGGTATTGAAATCCGCTCTAAAGAACAGGCAGCGATGGAAGCAGCTGAGCAGAAGTCTGCTGACCTCAACCTTCCTCGAAACGTCTGGTTTGAAGACTCTCTAAAATCAGGTGAGAGTAAGCCAAATCAGTCTGAAAAAACGAAACCGAACGTCGTTGTTTCTAATGAATCAGTCACAGAAGTTTCAGGCAATATCTGGCAAACCACGAACTCTCAAACCGTAGAACAATCCCCTACTGTCGATGGGCAACCAGTCATCGATCAGCATATTGCCAATGATGTGGACAGCTTGCTAAACCAGGACGAAGAATGGTTTGCTCCAATTCCAGGTGCTGAGGAAGCATCTCAGCAACTAGAGAATGTTGCTTTCGAAGAAGAAACAAACGTCGCAGATTCAATGACGTACCTCGACGAGCTACGCGAACTTGAAGGACAAGATTCACACTGGATCCAGTCTTCAGTCGTTGTCTCTGGACGTCAGCTTGACGCAAATTTCTCGGTCGGGAATGCAACATTGGAAACGCAACCAATGTTCGTAAATGAACTCGAAGCGATGGCTGCTCGAAACAACCCCAATCTGGATGAGTTGAATTCGTTGGTCAATGTTTCTCAGGGACGCCTGATTGCTCAAGCAGAAGGAGATGAAGGTTACAGCCCGGCTGTTAAAGGATCAGATGCTACTCAAGAGGACCAGTTGAAATCACTCTTCCCCGCACTTTCCAGTATTTCGGTCACTGGCGATAGCACGACTCCGCGAGATATTGAGAAACTAAAACTTCCTAAAAATCTTGCAGCCGCACACATGGAAACTTTAATTCCTGGCGAATATGTCATGGGACCAGTTGTCGGTGTCTCAGCGCCTTCCCGTTATCCGGTTTGCTTCCAACACAATCCACTCTACTTCGAAGATCCTAATCTCGAACGCTGTGGAGTTTCAAACGGTATATTAACAACAACCTACTCGGCAGCAAAATTCTTGAGAAGCACAATCGCTCTCCCATACCTTGTTGTCGCGACGCCTCCTAAGACTTGCATGGAAACTCTTGGAGATTGCCCAACCTGTGCATCGTTTGATTCAGATGCCTATTTCCGCGAATGGAAATGGAATCGGTAAGCAGCGAAGAACATGACAAAGAACATTCAACAAGCCCGATCAATTTGATCGGGCTTGTTTTGTATAGACTTATAATCAAGCACCGTTTAGCTGCACACTTGAAGTGTGCAGCTAAACGGTGCTTTTGCTAATTCTTAAATCACTTAGACTTCCAAAGCAAACGCATGACTCAACGCTCTCCAGAATCGGTGAAACAACGAAATCGGGCGGCAGCGAATTTTGGCTATTCCCGCTGAGTAAAGCGGACCAGTTTGCCCCTCATTGATTGTGACTCGGACTCGATAGAGTGTGTCGTTCGGATGGAATTGTCCCAAAGTTGAATTTGCAGAAAGAAGCGAATTATAGAAGAGTTCGCGAGGTGCTTCTTGCACCGTTTCGTTACCAATTTCAATAATCTTCCCGACGCACTTTTCGTTCGCTGACGACATGAAAATCAGATCAGTTTGTGCCTTAGTCCGGATGAATGCCATTTGCTCTTGAGGAACATACACAACCGCTTGAAAGTCTTCTTCGTTGCCCACCCAGCCGAGTAGTGTTTGTTCGGTTACCCAAGCTGAGAGGTTTTCTTCATCGAGGATGGAACCGTTCCAGAAACGAATCTTTTGATCCGATTGATTCTGAGCAGGCTGATTTCTCGCTGGGTAGAGTGTTCCAGTCGTGGGACTTTTCACGTTCAAACGTGATGCTCTCAGTTTCTCTGCTTCGAACCGCTCTTGAGCAATCTTGAGAGACTCTTCAGCTGCCGGAATTGAAGAGCGCGCTGCGTTGGAGAATGAACGGAATGTTTGCAAGTTTTCTAAATGTAATTCTCGCTGTGCTAGTCCAGATTTCGTCCGCTCAACAGCGAACCTCACATCAGGGTTGATCAGAGTTGCAACAATGTCGTCTTCTTCAATTTTCGTAAAAGTCTTGTGGCTGTTTATCAACCTACCGGGAACGGAGACATAGACGGGTTTACAAGTCCCCGGTTCAAATGAGAAAGGGGCATCAACGGTATAGGGCAATGGGATGAATAGTAGAGTGATGATCATTCCCAGGAATATCGCCATCCCCGTAAAAGCTCGCCTTCGACTTGTTGAGTCAGTTGATTGTGCCATCGTTTTTCCTCGACGAACCACCCCAAAAATCAGCGACATCGCGAAACTTGCGAGCATTGGAAATGCGACCAATACGGTCAGCGATTCTAAGCCATAACTCTTCAGAATTTGATGGACTGCCCATAAAATCATCACCATCACAAAGATGCGATAGACTCCAGATGCTGCTCCATAAAATGCTACCGGAATTCGGCGGATTGTGAACTTGACTGATTCGCTCAGCTTCACGCCGTAGACAAATTTTTCGAACCAGCGAACCGCGAGTTGTCGGGCTTCTGGTCCCAGGTTGGGATAGTTCAGTGAATCGGAAAGAACATAATAGCCATCATATCTTAAGAGCGGATTTCCGTTCACCAGAATCGTGTTGACTGAACAGACCAGCATGATGTTGAACAGCATCAGGTTCAATATCCCAGGAACACTGAGCGCCCATAAGATGCAGCAAATACTGGCAATGAAAACCTCAACGATAATTCCCGCAGAAGCAACGAGCGCTCGATTCCAACGACTGTCGTGCAGCCACGAATCAGTCGTATCACAGTATGGAAGCGGACAAAAAGCGATAAACAGCAATCCCATCTCATGACACTCACCTCCATAATGGACACAAGTTAATCCGTGCCCAAATTCATGAAGAACCTTAATCGAAACGATGGCGAGCATTAGCAAGGGAATGTTCTGAGCGGTCAAAATTGATTGGGGCTGCAATTGCTCCAGACCACCGCCCATCAGTTTCATTATGAATGTCGTCAAAGCGGAAACGACCAGCAGGCAAAACAGTATCAATGCTGGAGTCGAAAAGATCCAACCGACATAAGAATCAAGCCTCTTGAGAATGGAATCTGGATCAATTCCTTTCCATCGAAAGGTAAGAATGTTGAACCGGGAAATCCAGCGGGCGGTATGATTCTTCTGACGAAGTTTCTTGTTCGCCAAGATGCGACCGTATCCAAGTCGCGTGCTAACGAGGAGGTTCGATCCGATCAGTGAGGAGAGAAATGTCTTGATCTCCTCCACAGAGAATTCGTGCTCCGCAAACGTTTGTAGAACCTGCTTTCGAACAGTCTCTAGTGAGACTTCACCCGTCAAACATTTTAAGATGAAGTACTCAACCTCTGAGAATGAAAAGTATTGCAGACTAATCGGGTCCTTCACGACATAGCTTGAGACATCACGCTCTCGCGAAAAATTCACGACGAGGTCGCTGCGTTTTTTCCAGGGGATGTTGGTTGTGTGATCCACGCTTGATGAAGAACTTTATGGGTTTTAGCAGCACACTTCATTGTGTGCTGCCCAGACGACCTGCAATCAAAAATATAACGTGTCAGGGAGGTACATACCCAAACGCTCGCCAGAAGACTATCCCACTGACTTAGAGTAAAAGCACGATTACTTATGGAACGAGAATTGTCATATCAACGGCTTGTCCAGAGCGGAGGTGACCATCACTATTGTCGACGATTGCTCGAATTTGAACTTGCTGATTGACCGGATCAATTTCAGGGCTCACAAAAGTGAGTGTTCCTTCGACATTGATAGCAGACTTCCCTGAGATCGGGACAACTTTCACTTTCGTACCGCGCATCGAATGGTGGATTTGATCAGAATTGGCGTAACCTTCGACTACGAGACGATCGAGTCGAACAATACGGAAGATCGGTTCGCCCGGTTCCAACCACTCACCTCGATGGTGGTATTGCTCGACCACCATCCCTGTAAATGGAGCAACAATCTTACGGCGATGAAGCTGTGTTTCTGCGAGTTCCAGTTGAAGCCTCAAGCGTTCGTATTCAATCCTCTCGACCGCTTGATTTGTAGAGGCTTGCGACTCTTCGAATTTCAATCTTTGCAATACTGCTTCAGCTGTCGCAACGGCTGACTGTTCGACTCCGATTTGAAGTAATGCGATTGCTTTCGTCTCTTTCGCACTTTCGATATCAAGCTGACTTCGATCTCGTAGATAGGTCAGGCGACTTAACTCAGCATCTGAAACAGACCCTGCGAACTGTGCACGTGCCGCCAATGCACGATTCATATCTGCCTGTGCCGTTGCCAATGATTTTTCAGCGAGTCGGACAGCGACATCGGAATTAGACGTTTGCTCGGCAATCTTCTGTTCTGTCCGAGATTTCTCGATCATCTCTTGAGTTTCAGTCACTTTTGCTTTGGCGATCTGAAGAGCGAATGATTCTTCAATTTTCTTGCGAGCGATATCAATGTCAACCTTTGCCATTGCGACTCTAAGTCGAGCTTCCGCATCGTCAAGAACGGTCATTACTGTCGCCCCTTCAACGAGATCCCCTTCGTTGAACATGATCCCCGAAATCAACCCCCTTTCGAGTGCAGGGACATCGGCCTCTTCATATGTTCTTAGAAAGCAGGAGGTCGCAGTAATTTCTTTCTTTTGCGACTGTTGTGCAGAGAGAGATTGCGTCATCAAGCCAGTGCAAACGGAACAGAGCAGCAACAAGTGCCGTGTTCTCACTGACCCGGTTTTATGGAGAGGGAAATGGATCATCTGACATGGTTCCAATCAAATACTAATTGTTATTCTTCATTTATTATGGATAGTCACTGAACATCATAAATGAAGAATTTAACGCGGAGACGCGGAGATTCGCAGAGTACAAAAACAAGTGGTGACAATTTGAAATGATCTCAAAAACATCTTGCTCTCTGCGTCCTCCGCGATTGTTGACTTCACTTAATTTTTTGTTCGTTACAAATATTTATTACATTAAAAGGGTGAATACTTGACCCAGAATTCCGAGACGCGGCGTGTCATTAAATATCCCAGCGAACGGGTTCCACAACGAACTTTGGCAAAGACTCCTGCCCCGAAACGGGCATCAGGGATTTCTTCTTTTTTGACATTACTGAGCGCGAGTGTGGAGAGTTTTCCATACGAATCGAGATCAGTCGTTTTTGAAAGTTGAGTCACTGAACTTGATCGCTCCAATTCAGGAGACGTTTCTAATGCAAACGTAAGAGGCAATGGCGCCTGTTGGTTCGCTTGCGCAGAGGTGACGTGTCGGATTTCATTCTCGGGGATCCTAAGCCTGAGTTCCCAAGGACCATTCAAGGCGGCAATTTGTAAGACGTATTGCCCCTGTTGAATTGGACGTCCTAATAACTCTTCCTGCATACGCTCTCGAAAAACTTGACCAGCAAACGGAGCGACCACTTTGAGACTCGAAAGTTGTTCATCAATCAACTCGACCTGCGTGGTGAGTGACTCTATCTTCTTCTCCAACTCCGCGAGTTCAACAGAAGGGGGTAGTGAGCCGCTTGTTGGCTGAGAAACAGATCCGTTTCGCTGCGAAATCGTTCGCAAAGCTGCCAATCTCGCTGAGGCAGCGACGAATTCTTCTCGGGTCGATTCGCGCAGGACAAGAAGTTCATCGTTGTAAATTTCAAATAAGATATCACCTTCTTCAACATGTTCACCATGCTGAACATTCACGACTTGGATGAGACCTTTGTTCGGAGCGAAGATTTCTTGCCGCTGTTGAGGAACCGCGATTCCGGTTGCCTTGATTCGAAACTCCATTTGCCAGAAAAACATCAATGAACAGCCGGCGACCAAAAACAGCACTATCCAAAATGACGGCTTGTTGATTCTTTGATTCTTTCGTTTTTTGCGTTTTGATAAATTTCGATCTGCGATATGAGCGAATGCCATTGCCATTTGGCTCGAGAGTAACTTCCCGACTTGAAGATCTGTCGATCCAATATCTCCTTGCTTCTCTAGAACAACAGCATACTTCGCAGAACTCCATTCTCCATCAGGGCTCAATGGCATTATCGGTCCAGCGAGGTCGTTCACCTTTTCGGCATGAATGACTTCTGTGCAAATTCTTTGCACTTCCTCGGAGCGATCAGACACAGAGTCAACACCAGTGCAGGCTGCCATTGCCCAACCGCTGTTCGCTTTGCGAGACAAGACCGAGATTCGCTCAAACATCGAAACTGTAACACCGTCTGTGACAAACAACTGTATGAGTTCTTCTTGACTTGTTGAGTTGTGGAGTTCCGCCAGAAAATGAAAGATGCGATTCTGTTTTTGGTTTGAGGCGTAGAGTTTCTGAAGCAATTCACGTCGTCGAATATCTGCAAGAATTTCGCCAATCTGAAAGAGATCGTCGTCGACCTGTTGTGATGGAGAATGTTGAAACGCGATCACCATTCGAGCCGAATCAACAATTGGGACGCTCGTCAAACTCAGACGGTGAGGCTCTGTTTGGTCTCCAGTCGAAGGAGAATCAAACGCTTGAATTTCACCAACTTCAATATGACTCAGGCTCTCCTTGTCGATGGAAAACGACTTCTCATTTTGACGGGATTGCCAGAGAGGGATGACTTGATTGAGATCAATTTGCCACAACAGAACATCATTCAAACTGAGTTGCTGCAGAAGAGTTTGACACAAGGATGGAATCAGACTGCTACCGGGCTCCCCACTTGAAGCTTGAGCCCTGGCTGCAGAATTCAACAACGCCGAAAGTTGTGATTCAGATAGCATTTTATCGTTGCAACGATCAGTAAAATTCGTTTGGAATACATGTGGAATGTATCCATCAGGCGAAGAATAGGGTAGACGAAAATTTCTAATCGAGTTGCGTAATGAACACTCTCTGAAAAAAACAGTTCAAAGCACCCCTACTGAAAAAGTGGGAAGAATGGGTAATCTAAAGAGAGGAGTCGAATAGCTTCTCCTGGCAAATCCTGCCGATTTCTTAATAAATTTTCAAACTATCCGTTAGAAATCATCTTGACATGATCAAATTATCTTTAACGCCTTGGGGCAATATGCCGATCAAACCATAGAGTCGAGCAAGGGAGTGGGGGTTCTCCTCTGTGGTCTGCGTGAGTTTTCCATCAATCTCTTCGACCAATTTTTTACGAAGCTCAGATAGGGTAGGGTAACATGCTCACCGAATGGACACTCCAAGGTCGCCTGAGAACACGGGCCGTTAAGAAACATGCACGCGTATTTGCTCGCGCTTGTCTCGTTGCCGCTGCAACATCTGCAATCGCTGGCTGTGCAGCGAGCCCCGATGTCTGGTCAAAGACCGTTGGGAACAACACGGCTGAAATTGATCAAATCTCCGCATCAGTTGACGCTCCAAATCCAGAAATTTACACAACAAGTTACACTTCTGCACCAATCACATCAGACATGCTTGTGAATGCAGAATTTACTAACTACGCAGATTTAAGCTTGGATGACGTCTCTCGTTTAGCGATGCAGAACTCAACAGTTCTAAGAGACATTGGTGGTGTCGTCCTACGAACCCCTGATCTTGCAAAGACTCGTTATATTCCGAGCTTGGCAGAAACGGATCCGCGATTCAGTATGGAAGCCGCGCTGAGTGCATTCGATGCCCAGTTCACCGCGTCAGCGATGTACAACGATAATGATCGATTGTTTAACAATGCTTTCTTCGCCGGGGGAACATCGAGTTTCGCCCAGGATTTACACGAGTACAACATCGGAATCGACAAGAGAACTGCGACCGGTGCATTGTTAAGTGTTCGCTCTAAGACGATCTACGATAACAACAATGCTCCAGCAAACACATTCTTCAATTACTACGAAACTCTGATCGAAGCTGAAGTTCGGCAGCCATTGCTACAAGGTGCTGGTCTGGAGTTCAACCGCATTGCTGGACCAGGTGCTCAACCAGGGCTTTACAATGGTGTTTTAATTGCCAAGACAAACTCTGATATCACAAACCATGATTTCCGCATTGCCTTGAGAGATTATCTCAGTAATGTCGAAAACGCTTATTGGGATTTGTACTTCGCATATCGTGAGCTTGATGCACGTAAAAAAGCGATGGAACAATCGCTGGAGATCTGGAATGCCAAACAAGCTGAATCAGGCGTCGGACTAGAAAAAACTCCTGACGAGTCATTGGCCAGACAGCAATACTACAAATTCAAAGCCGACGTTGACGAAGCGATCAGTGGTCGCTTGTTACAGGGAACACAAACTCGTAACGGGTCGACTGGTGGAACATTGCAAGCGACCGGAGGAGTTCTTGTCGCAGAGCGACGTCTTCGCCTACTGATCGGGATGCCCGCTGCTGATGGTGCACTTCTGCGTCCTTCAGAAGAACCCGTCACTGCCAAAGTTCTTTACGACTGGAGTACCATTTCACAAGAAGCTCTCTCACAACGTGCTGAACTTCGACGTCAACAATTGGTGACCAAGAAGAAAGAAATGGAACTTCTGGCAGCCAAAAACTTCTTGAATCCACGACTTGATGCGGTCGCACGTTATCGTGCCCGTGGTCTCGGTGATGACTTCCTTACGAGTGGTGGAAATAGCGGAGACACTCCAAATTCTGGATTGGGCAATGCACTGACTGGAGAGCACCAGGAGTACATGATCGGATTCGAATTGGCTATCCCGCTTGGATACCGACAAGGTCATGCTGCTGTCTCTAATGCAGAGTTTGCCTTGTCTCATGCTCGAGCTATCTTCGAAGAACAACAGCGTGAAGTGGTCAACAACCTCGCTGGTTCTATCGCAGATGCTGCTAGAGCATATCAGGCAATTGAAAATAATCTAAACCAGTATCTGGCTGCCAAAGATTATCTCGATGCCTTGGAAGCACGTGCTAGAAATCTTAACGATCCTGTTGATTTGATCTTGGATGCCCAAACACGTTTGGTGGAATCTGAAGTGCGGTTATTCCGTGCCCGAGCAGAGTACGCAATCGCATTGAAAAACATTCAATTCGAAAAGGGTTCGTTGTTAAACTACGCCAACATGCACCTTGTTGACACAACGACCTCGGCAGAAAAAATCGTCGAACCGAGTTTTATTGAACCTGCTCCAGAAGCCTCAGAAATTGAAGCGGCGGATACCCCAGAAGTCGTGCAAGTAAGTGAACGGGAAATTCCTCAAGCGGACTTCTACTTTGAAGAAGTTGAAGATGCCCGAACCCGCGAGGAAATCGAAGAGCACTTGGCTCAAATCGAAGAGACGATGCAAACCGGTTTGGATGACGAATCTGAAACGACTCTCGACGATGGTCAAGTCTCACAAGCTCAGGCAGAAGAGTTTGGCTTGTTTGAACTGGAAGATTCAATTGGTTCCGACGAAGAACTTGCAGAAGAAATCAGGACCATTTCTCAAGAAACCAAAGAGGCTGTTGAACCTCAACAAATCAGTCAGCCGCAACCTAAAAAATCTGTCTTCCGTAATATGAAATTCTGGAAGTAAGCCTTTTCGATTCTCGCATTCTTAACTTCTAAAGAAGTACCAAGACAAGAGAACGAGGAAGCAGAGAGTCATAATCGTAAATGCGGCGCTGGCGTAAGTCAGCGTCGTATTTCCGTCTATGGGACCTGCATCTCCTTCTAATCGCTGCTCTTGCAGATCCCGAGATTGTTGTTGACGGAGTCGCCCTTGAAGTTGTCGTGCCCAAGTCACTCTGGCTTCTTCCGCGTCCTTCGTATTCCCAGGCATTTCCTTCTTCATGACCATATTAAATGCACCTTGGATATCACCAACGAAGCCAAGTGCGACTGCCAGATAAAAAACTTCGGCAGCGTCTTCAGTCCCTGTGACGAGGTATTTCTCACCTTCGACATAGAATTTCCAGGCACGATTTTTTTGTTTGAAGTATTCGTGCTCCAACACATAATTCTGCCACTCAGAGAAGTGGTGTGTGAGAATCTCATCAACCCAATAAACGAGTGCTTCTTTCAAACTTTGCCACTCCGCCGTTGTGACTCTCAACTCTCCCGAAAGAACTTTTTGTTCGATGGATTGCAATTCTCCTGAAAGCTCTTTTTGCAGGCGAGGTAAATCACCAGTATGGTCATTTTTCTTATCACCAACGAGACTGAGGGATTTCAGAAAGAATGGCTCTGCGAGGGCAATGATAGATTCAGCCATAATTATCTTCTTCCTTCAACGACCCTAAGGGGAAATATACCTGTTTCAGTCAAGAAATTCAGTTTTTCAACAATCTCTTCAAGTGTTATACACCGAAGGACATTCGGTTCTCAATCCCTGTTTCGATGCCATAAATCTTACATAGCATCCGCTTGAATGGCGAATAGAGAAAAAGCCATTGTGGTTGTTTCATTCGTTGTTCGGTTGCGGACATCGATCTTGTCTTCACCATTGATCTGTTGCTCTACGTACCTCTCATTGAAGCGAATTCCGAGATTCAAATTCTTCTCATCCAAATTCCAGGCATGTTCCCGATCAACACGGTAGTAATGCCAATTCTTTCGTGGAAAGACTCTTGGTGCGTCGGTGACAGGTTTGATTTGAACTCCGAATCGCCCCATTCTGAAAATGGCATCAACCTCTTCAGTTCGCCCGACTTTCATCCCGAGTGCTTCTTCAGAAAGTAATTGACGTACATCTTCTGGACTCATATTGCATTCTACTCCGATATAGAATGCCCAATCTGGCTGTAACCATTGTGGCTGTAAGCGGACACTCATCACCAAACCATCCGCGGAGAACGGTTGTCGAACGTAGTCTGCTTGTCGTTTTTCTCCAGGAGCGAGTAGTTCGTGTAATCTTCTAAAAGAGACAATCAGATTATCGTGATCGTAACTGGGAATTTGCGGAAAGGCGCGAGACCCTTTGAAAATTGCTGTATTTCCTACAGCGCGACAAAGTTCACTATAAACATGAAAGGGATGCACTTCGCGAGCACTCGGTAAATGTGCCAATCCCCCCAGCGAAGCATTGACTGCCTGCAATTGAGAGATCATTTCCAAATCGTCTCGGTGACCACTCGCAAACGCAACTCCGCGATCCTTAATCTGTTGCGAGAGTCTTTGAGACTGTGCTCCTAGTTGATCACAAACAGAGTTCAACCAAGACATCAACTTCGGAGAGGCCTTGGTTGAAATCACCGGAGGAATGTAATCGGGATCAACTTCGGGCGGAGCCTCAGCGGTCGCTCCCAGACGAAGTTGCATCACTGGGACAGCGTCATAACCACGTGCTGCATCGTCACCGATGAGTATCTTTGGATTGAGCACTCGCGCTTCGATTGTGGATGAGGAACCTGAACTGTTCTCGTCCTCAACCTGAATTTCTCTTTTCAGATATCGGGTCATCACGCCCGGTCCTTCAGGTTCCGCGTTGTTGGCACCATTCTTAATTTCAGCGACGCCGACATACACTTTCACTCGGGATTCAACCGACTGAAAGAGACTGCGAGGAATTGGCTCCGCGGAAAGATGAGCATCTTCAGGAATTTTCAGGGCGGTCCCGTCAGGGAGTCTGAGCTGACAGGCGGCTAAAGAAACTCGCCAGTTCGCTAATGAATTCTCATCGAGCTCAATATGATGCAGCCCATAGAAATAGGGATTTTCCCAACCCAGGCTGACAGCATGTGAACCGTGCAGAACCTTATCGCTGTATTGAAAATGTTGAGGTCGAAGAAAGACTCCTTCGCCCCAATAAATCGAATGTGAATTCATAAGTCATACTCTTCAATTGCCCAATTTAAACATTGAGAGTAATGAGGTTGAAATCATTTTTCCATCAGGTCGCTGGAGATTGTGAAAATCAATCTATGATTTGAAGATTCTCAGTCAATTCGTACAACGTGATACCATTTGCATACCACCAGAACTATGCCCAAGGAATCTTGCCTTCAGCAATGTCCACACCGAGTTGCGTAAAGGATTTCTGCTTGTCCAGTGCTTTTTCAGGGGTGTGAAAAACAGAAGCCATAATTGCTCCACCGGAGATCGCTTTGCCAGCCAAATTGTCTTTGGGTTCAACAGCCGGAGCTTCCGGGGGTGCCATACTGCCTGTCGACCAGAAGGCTCCAACTCCTGCCCAACATGCTGGTGTGGACATTTCCATCTCCTCCGCGAAAGCCATCGCATTTCGACGGTTGGCATCGTTAGGTTCGACGACCCATTTTTCAGCGAGCTGAAACATTTCACGATCATTGTCATCGAGTAAACATTCAACTTCTTGAATACAGCGAGTCAACCACCAAACCGCTGATCGTTTTTCAAGTGCATAGGACAAAAACAAGAGACACAAGTTCGGCTCTTCACTCTTCGCAAGTTTCATTGCGTAGTCAGCGGGCGATTCTCCTTCTTCAGGAGCGAACGGAATCTCCTTACTCAGCTCAAAGCGTTGCATAATAGCTGTCGAAGTTTCCTCGCAAAAACCCGGGGCCTCAGCAAGTGAATGAGAAATTGCAGCTGCTGCTGGGACTGCAGCTGCCGTCGCAACAGCACCAGAGTCTGCGATAGTAGCCTGAGCACTTTCTTCGCTTTGGGGAACAAAGACAAAATCGGTACCACCGCAGCGAAAGACTTCTCCAAATTCTAGAATGACTTTGGAGACTTGTTCGGTCTTGAGAAAGGTACCGTTTGTGCTTCCGAGGTCTTCAATTTCAAATTGACTTCCGGCAGATCGAATCCGTAAATGATTACTCGAAATCTTTGGATCATCAGGAACACTGATGTCGACATCCAAATCACGTCCAAGGAGCAATTCTGCTCCTTTTTCGACGATTGAAAGATCACGAAATTCCTCATTCGCATAGATCCTAAGAATTGCACTCATCACGAGAATCCCTTAGCCCAGTATCATTCTTAGTTATTACAAATCGAGAATTTCAAAAGATCGTTCCCGAATTAAATTCACACACAATCAATTTGTTTCGAGCATTTCCAATGCTTCTGTTGTCCGCGGAGCACGTTTTCATTTGTTAAAACGCTGCCACCGCGAGACCGAACTGTTAAAATCAATTTTGCAGATGCTTTAGTTGATCATGGTCAAACCGCCTTTGAGCGTTAACATTCCATCTCCCTTGACAGTGGTCATTGGTGCTTTGACTTCCACCATGGCCTGCCCCTGGACTTTCACCATCGTGCCTTTAATCTCGATTCCAGAAGGGGTGATTTTGA
>Ga0066605_10001627_pt1 | contig 14770 bp, 10 predicted proteins | sample SaaInlLV_DNA_10m_FD_60385 | JGI IMG/M metagenome (GOLD analysis project Ga0066605, IMG submission 60385) | Marine microbial communities from expanding oxygen minimum zones in the Saanich Inlet - SI075_LV_DNA_10m | ecosystem: Environmental > Aquatic > Marine > Unclassified | place: British... | reverse complement strand
TCCAATGGGGTCAGGTTCACCTCAGGCTATGTTGCCTATTCGGTTTGTGGTCCGAGCCGTGCCGCTTTCATAACCGGCCGATACGGACAACGATTCGGCTTCGAGCGAAACCCACAGTATCGCACTCAGGACGAAAATATGGGACTCCCATTGGATGAAGATACGATCGCTTCAGCCCTTCGGAAAGTGGGCTATTATTCCGGGGTGATTGGGAAATGGCATCTTGGTGCTACAAAAAAACACCACCCTCTCAAGCGGGGTTTTCAAGAGTTTTACGGGCACCTTGGAGGGGGGCATCAATACATGCCCGAGATGCTTAATATCGAAGATAGCTATGCGGCGAAGGATGAACCCCAGAGCTACCGCACCTGGATTCTCAAAGACCACAAGCCGGTTCCCCCTCGAAAGTACCTTACTGATGATTTTTCCGACGAAGCGGTCAGCTTTATCGAGCGGAATCATAACAAGCCCTTCTTCTTATTTCTCTCCTACAACGCGCCACACACCCCGCTCCAAGCACCGCAGAAGTATCTCGATCGCTTTCTTAACCTTAAAGATAAGAAACGCAGAATCTATGCCGCTATGGTCAGTGCTGTCGATGATGGCGTAGGGCGCGTCCTTAACTCTTTAAAAAAGAACCAGATTAATCAAAACACCATCATCTTTTTCCTTTCGGACAATGGAGGCCCCACTACCAAAAATGGCTCTAACAATGCCCCCCTTCGAGGAAACAAAGGCGATGCCTGGGAAGGGGGTTGGAGAGTCCCTTTTGCAGTTCAATGGCCACTTGGACTTCCAAAAGGAAAAGAATATGATCACCCTGTCGTTTCGCTCGATATCATGGCCACGATCGCAGCGAGAGCAGAAGCACCAATCTCCACTGATCGACCGCTCGACGGCGTGAATCTCATCCCTTTCTTAACCGGAAAAAAAGAGGGGGCACCTCATCAAGGGATTTTTCTTCGCAAGTTTGACTCCGGGTCGACAGCCGTCCGTAGTGGCAACCACAAGCTGGTGACCTATGAAAAAAAAGACTTCACCGGGCTTTATGATCTTCACGAGGATATCGGAGAATCCAAAAACATCCGCGATCAATCCCCGGAGGAAATCTCCCAATTGAAGATGCTTTGGAAGAATTGGAACAAGTCTAATATCGACCCAGTGTTCAAAGGTCTTATCCACACCCCCGCTTGGCAAAAGAAGCGGAATCAAGCCACTCGTAAGAAAGCTAAAACAGATCACAAGTAATCCCACTCCTCTGATGAAGATAAAAATTCTTACGACCCTTTTCGCGCTCTTCTCGACTGCACTCAGCGATGATAAGAAGCCAAATATCATTTACCTCATGCTTGATGAATGGGGATACTTCGAGTCCGGTCATATGGGACATCCAGAATTACTGACTCCAAACATTGATCGTTTCGCAAGTGAAGGAATGCGTTTCACCAATGCCTACGCAGGAGCCCCGGTATGCGGCCCAACTCGTTGTGTCCTTCTCACCGGCCTACATTCGGGTCACACCTCGATGCGATCCAATAATGGATTTGCTCCTATCCGCGCGAATGAGCCCACCCTAGCAAGCATGCTTAAACCACAGGGCTATGCCACCGGAGGCTTTGGCAAGTGGGGGATTGGTGGTCGTGGAACCAGTGGAGTCCCTGAAAATCATGGGTTTGACGAATTCTTTGGATACTATGATCAGGTTCATGCTCACACTTTTTACCCGCAATACCTCATTAGAAATAGTGTGGAAGTGCCATTGCAAGGCAATGACAGCACAAGCTTCTACGAAGGAAAAACCCACGCTCAGACCGAAATCTTCAAGGAGTCGTTAGGCTTCATCGAAAAGCACCACGACAGGCCCTTCTTCTGCTACCTCCCATGGACCCCGCCGCACGGGCTCTGGGGGATCGATGAGGACCATCCTTCTTGGCAACTCTTCAAGGACAAACCCTGGAAGGCTGGCCAGCGAACGAAGCGCGATGCACGGGTCTATGCAGCCTTCATGCACATGGTCGACCGACAGCTGGGAGAGATCATCTCCCTCCTTAAAGAACTCAAAATTGATGACAACACTCTCATTTTCCTCTGCGGAGACAATGGAGGACAAGCCTACTTTAAAACCCCAGATCGGCCGCATGGATTCTTCGGCCCCAACTTCAATCGTAAAACTGGCAAACGCTTTCGCGCCGGTAAGGGATCCCTTTATGAAGGAGGCCTCAAAGTCCCCTTCCTCGCTCGTTGGCCTCATAAGATCAAGGCAGGCGACGTGACCGATCACCTGTGTTACTTCCCAGATATTATGCCGACGTTAGCCGAGCTCTCCGGCGCAGAGTGCCCTGAAACTGATGGAGTCTCTTTCGTTCCCACTCTCAAGGCTCAAGCCCCACAAAAACCTCACGACTCCCTTTATTGGGAATATCTCGGTCAAAAAGCGGTCCGCATGAAAAACTGGAAAGCCTACCAAGCAAAAAAGGGAGAGTGGAAACTCTTTGACCTGTCCAAGGATATTGAAGAAAAAAACGACCTCTCGAAATCCCAACCAGATATTCTCAATCGACTCATCGCAATCGCAAAATCGTCACACAAACCGATTCATCCCGGAAAGATCTTCAACCGTGAACTGATTGATAAAGACCGGAAGCAAGCTCCGCATGGAAAGAAACAAAAAAAGCAATAGGCTCACTTTTTTTGAAGATTCAGCGGCTGTGGACTTCGCAGATATGCAAAGAAATCACTTAATTCCTGTTCACTGAGACCATTCAAAAGTCCGGGTGGCATCAAGCTTGTTCTCGTTGGTTCCAAAGATAGCACCTGGTCCGCAGCAATCGTCAAGGGAGCCCCGCCCGCAGGCTGTAAGATGACAACACGTTTATTTTTCGTCTTAAGAAAACCCATTAGCTTACGATCATCCCCAACCTCCAGAATATAATTTTCGAAGCCTTCCCGAATTTCCCGGCTAGGTTCTAAAATTGAGGGGAGCAGAGTCTTAAGGTCCTCCCGCTGATATGAAGTCAGGGAAGGCCCTATGTCTCCGCCATCTGCATGAAGAACATGGCAAGCCGCACAACGAGCTTTGAAAAGAGCATGCCCATTTCGAATGTTTGGCTTTATCGATTTCGCTAGAATGGCCTGAACCTTTTGGATCTCAACCTCGGAAGCCTTCTCAGGATCAGTTGCTTTGGGAAAGAGTATTTCTAATTTTTGAAGATGTTCAGGGTGAGCTCTCGATACGATCTGCTTTTGTAAAGCCGGTGTTAAAAGCCCCTTTAAAACTTTGTCCTTTGTAGCCATGCCAAGCCATTGGCTGACCCAAGATGCACGAGAAAGCAGCAAGATTTCAGCAGCCTTAATTTCCTCTGGTCGGAGAGTGGGTAGGCGCTTCAGGACTGCCCTTGCAATTTTGGGGGATTCAATGCCCTGAAGGCTTGCAAAGATTTGGATAAGAATCCTAGCATCTTTAACATCCAAGAGCCCTAATAACTTGGATGTCGCATCAGGGTGAGGGTTTTCACCAAAGTATTCAATGAGCCGAAGAAGCGTTTCACGATTTTTTTTAAGCCCCTCTAATTGCCTGAGCGCCTCATTTAGAACGGAACGATTCTGGGGGAACAAACGTAATTCGAGATGCAGAGGCAAGTCGGTCCTTCCAGCTAAAGCTAGAATCATCTCGTCCGGAATCGTCGCAAACGAGCGACCTTTAAAAGCCTCATCAAAATGAAACCAAAGTTCTCGTTGCTCATCCTTAGTGAATTCACCGATCGCAGAAAGCATCTCGGCAGATAACTTTAAATTTGTGAGATCCCCACTGGCAGCAAGCCATCGATTAAGCCTAACAAAAACCTTGGGAGCCATCACTTCTTTGCGCAAAAGGAGTGCCACACATTCCCTCGAAAAATTTTCACAGTGTGGCTCAATTGCCCACCAAGTTAGAAGCGAAAGCTGCGTGTTATTGCGAATGCTTTTGTTACCCAGTAATGGCCGCAAAAAAGAAAAGGCCTCTTGTATCGGGAGACGGGCTGCCGAAGAGGCGGTTTGCGCCAACACCTCAAGGTCTTCCTCAGCCACCAAAACTTTACTCACTTCGGCAAGATGAGCGGGGGTCAGATCGCCATTATCAACCGCGAGACGAATGGCCCAACGGCGAACATGAGGGTTAGCGCTTCTCATCGCTTTCCGAAAAATTGGGATCGCCAAACCATCAATCAAGCTCCAGCACCAGAGACCCTCAAGAGCAAGTTGCCCTTCCTCATGAGCAATCCACTTTTCTATTGTAGGCAGTGCATCCTCCCGGTCTTTGTGTCGCCAGAGCGCGTGGCGAGCCTCTTCCCTCCACCATCGATTAGAACCCTTCAGGTGCTCTAGCAACTCAAAGAGAGTGAGCTTTGATAAATCAAATTTATTCAGGACCTTATTTTCCCGTGCCCGGATCCGAAAGAGTCGTCCATCATTGGCATGCAATTGCCCTTCTGAATGCTTGAGGTGATTACACTGCTCATCATACCAATCGCAAACGTAGAGAGCACCATCCGGGCCGGTATCCACGTAGACCGGACAAAACCACTTGTCGTCCTTCCGAACATCCACAATCCCATTTGGAACTACCGAAAAATTAAGCCCATCCAACTTTGGACGGTATGACCCAACCCCCAGCGTCAGAGGATTTGCAAAAACCATTGCGCCCTCAAAGCGGGCCGGAAGCTCTCCTCCCTCGTAGATCGTGATCGAATTTGTCACTCGGGCATACTTCTGATGAAGGATCCCAGGAAGATACCCATAAGTGTGCGGATTAGAAAGCTCGCCATGCTTCCCAAAAGTCTTCTGATAATAGGCCCCTTGGTGGTAATAGAATGCCACATGGGCGGTATTACTTCCAGAGTAGAGACGCCCCACCGAATCGAATTCGCAGCTTAGATTATTCCCTCCGCCCTCGGCGAAGATCTCAAAAATCTTTTTCTTCGGATGATATCGCCAAATCAACTGCCCCGCTCGCACTACCGGGGGATCCTTCTTGCCCTCCACTGTGACCCGCAACGAAGTCGTAGAACCATTGGCCCCATAAAGCCAACCATCGGGCCCCCAAGTCAGCGAGTTCGCGAGTGAATGTGAGTCTTCAATTCCGAAGCCACGAAGATGAACCTGCGGTGGACCATCTGGCTTATCGTCACGATCCTTATCCTCATAAAATAAAAGATACGGTGGTTGGAGAACCCATAGGCCGCCGTGATCATGCGCAAAACTCGTGCAGAAATTCAGCCCCTCCAAAAATGAAGAGACCTTGTCGAAAGACCCATCGCGATTGGTATCCTCGTGGATGCTTATGAGATCTTTCCCGGGTACATATTCGGGATGCCCAGGAGGACTTGGCAGCTTATCGTATTCGCTCCGCCAAAACCGATCCTTTCCCACCACCTTCGATCCAGCAGGAAATGGGTACTGACGATACTGCGCCACCCACATTCGCCCTCGATGATCGAAATTCAGGAAGATCGGCTGCTCAACCACAGGGTGGGATGCCACTAAATCAATCGCAAGATCATCGCCGGATAGCCAAGAAGACTCCTCGGCAAGCACGGTAGAAATGAGGGAAATGGCAAAGAGGCTGGTCGTTCTTATCATCGTATTTGAGCGCTGCATCCCATCAAGTCATCAGTCAGAGTCACGAGCTATCGATCGAATCACGTCTTCTTAATACCTTAGGTTAACTATCTAATCTATCGAAGAAGACGGACTATGCTTCAATCAAAGCCTTTAACGGAGAAGCGCGTCTCTTATTGCCAGATGAGGGACAATTATATTGCTCCAATCATTTCTCTAAAATTAGAAGGGGGGTGATTTTTTTAATCATGAGCCATTCATCGAGACTCACCGGGCGATAGCCTCTGGGAAATTCGTGCCATCCAAATCCCCAACGCCAAGGGGTTGGCAGCCACGGAGTGCCCCCCACTCTCACTCCCACATACGCCAACTGAGCGATCACGGGCTTCCCTTTGCAACGAATCCCATCTCGCAGCTTCCGGTCTGCATCCCTCCGCTCCTTCCAAGTTCCCCCCTTCCAATAGGCATAATCATGAAGCACGCAATCTTCACGCCAGAGGACCGGCTCACTGGCAGTGCCATCAGGAAAAGAACTACATCCATCTGACTCGAATGGATGCAATTGGGGGGTGATCTTAGTCCCGCAACCAGTCACACAAACGAACAACATCAAAAGTGGACCTATTGCCACGGGAATTCTAATCAGTGGAATTTTCATCTTATCATCAGCTATCGAAATGAATCCTTTAACATCACCTTCTAAAAATGATTGAAATCAGAAATGGCTGGGGGCTAAAGCCTATTATTTCCTCGTAATACTCCCCTAGAACGATTCGTATCCCAAAAATAGCTTTATGAAATTCCTCCCAATCCTTCTCACCCTCCCATTTTGGAGTGCTCACGCCGAGCTTCTCACCCTGCCACTCTGGACCGGCGAGGTCCCCGGCGAAAAAGACCAAAAAGTGGGTGCAGAAAAGGTCGAAGATCGCAACAATGATGGGATCACCCGCACTTCGAATGTCAGCAAACCTACCATCACACTTTACCCAGCACCCATAGACAAGGCCACCGGAGCTGCTGTCATTGTAGCCCCAGGAGGAGGCTATGGCATTCTCGCCTCGAAACACGAAGGGACCGACGTTTGTAATTGGCTCAACGAGATCGGCGTCACCGCGGTCCTACTGAAGTATCGCGTTCCTCGTCGCAAGAATCTCGAAAAACACCATGCTCCCATGCAGGATGCCCAACGCGCCGTAAGCCTTGTTCGCTCAAAGGCTTCTGAATGGAAGATCAACCCTAAGCGCATTGGCCTGCTTGGCTTCTCCGCCGGAGGTCACCTCACCGCAACCGTTCTCACCTCGGATGGCTCTGTGAGTTTCCCGAAGGAAGAGGTCGACAAACACTCTCCTATTCCAAATTTCGGCCTCCTCATCTATCCCGCTTATCTCAAAAACGAAGAAGACCCTAACAAGTTGGTTTCCGAAGTCTCCATCGATAAAAACACCCCTCCATCTTTCATTGTTATCGCACATGGTGATTCACGCTTCGTTGAAGGAGCTGCTCTTTACTACCTCGCCATGCATCGAGCCAAACGTGACTGCGAACTCCACATTTACGGGAAAGGCGGCCACGGATACGGGATGAAAAAAATCCCACAACGAGTTGGCGAATGGACTACCCAAGCCGGCGGATGGATGAAGGAGATGGGATACCTAGATTAATGCGTGATCAAAAGAAATGGGATGCTGAATTCCCATTCATGAATCGCCCGATTTCAGCGCAACTCCTGCGTCGCCTGTTGCTACAGCTGCTGTAAAAGTGGTATCGAAAGTGAATACGGTGACGCCTTGAGGTCTTTTACCCTGAGTCTTTTAGATCGCCTCATATCCTCTTCGAAGACACGCCGCCGAAGCTCCTGGGCACTTTTTTTGTGGGAGTAAGCTATATTTAGCTCCCCATTGATTCGCATACTTAAGCCATCAAGATTGGCCGAACCCAGGCAGACCCAATCGTCCACCATGACCGCCTTTACATGCGAAAACTTCGGGTAAGCATAAATCCGGCACCCATGTTCCAAGAGAGTTGCGGCGAATCGGCGATTCGCAGAATCGAGTAGTTTGGAATCATTTTGAACGGGGTAGATGAAATTCACCTCTACTCCCCGTTTACGGGCCGAGATCAACTCCCTGAGAAGCAACTCGGAAGTGACATAGGAATTCTGCAAGAAAATTTCGCGACGGCTCATTCGGATCGCCACCAAAATCGCCTCTTCAACCTCCGTCCTCTCAGGCTTGGTTCGTAAGATTCGGATCGGAAAATGCGCCGCCTCGGTTGAAGCTAAATCCGGTTTTTTATCACGATACAAAAAAGAACGGAAATCTCCCAAAAAGCTCTGAAGCTTCCAAGAATGCTCAAACCGATTCTGCAACTCGGTAGTGATCGGACCCGTGACCCTGACCATGAGGTCATGCCAGGTGTATCGATACTCTCTTCCAATATTCATCCCTCCGAGATAGGCCTCTTTCCGATCGATCATAATTAGCTTAGAATGATCGGCCACTAGCCACGGATTTTGAGACATTCTCGCTTTAACCTGACTATTCTTTTTTAGGTAATGGGGCATCGACGAAGGAGGGATAAACCCATCTGGGAGAGGCTCAGAAGGCGGCGTCCACCACGCCCCAATTGATCCAAGCCGATCCATCAAAACCCGGCATTTCACATCTTCGCTTCGCTTGCGTAATCGGTTGGCAAAATCGGTTGCGACGTCATCGTTATCAAAAATAAAAACCTGACTATCAATCTGCTCTTTCGCGCCATCGACAGATCGGTAGAGTGCCGGAAAAAACTCAGCACCATCCACTAAAAGATCTACTTTTCCGGGAAGGGGCTTGGGTAAGCCGACCAAGTCAAGACCCTCTTCAATATTCGCCCCCCTGGCATAGGCCGGATTCAGCAAAGCCTGCTCATTGAGGAAATTTTCGCCAAGAAGACGCGACCTTTCATACCACATGGAGACGCCTTTTGTGGTTCCGGTCACCGGGTTGCTTACCAATGATTTCATTGATCCATGGACAACTGCTTTTGCGATCAGCTCAGTTGGCATGCCTACTACGGAGCCCGGTTCTCGCTCATTCCACAGGGGGGTATCCGGAAGGGAACAGGAGGCCATCGCAACCAAGAATAGAACTGCTATTAAGCGTGATCTCATCAGTCATGGTTCTAATCCAACCACCAAGGATCAAAAGATGAAAATAGCGGGATGCAATTGCCCTACATCACCTTTGGTCGATCCTATAGTCAAAAAAAATAGAGAACTACTCCATTCCCAATTTTGGTTTGCGATCGATTCTATAGATCCCCCAGTGTTTTTCAGCTCCGAGGGGATCGTTGGGGTCACCTTTCCAATCCTCGTCAAAGGCTTCAAAGAAAAAAGTGGTGATATTGTGCTTCGCTGCCCACGTTTTCATCTCGCGGTAATATTGGGCTTGCGCTTTTTCACTAGCACGCTTCCCAAATTCGGAAGCCACGGTGGCCCACCCCGCTTCGGTAATTGCTAACCTCGCATCAGGCAGGGCCTTACGAACCGCTTCCATATTGGCAACGCCAAATGACATTCCTTCATCAATCATTTTCCCTTCCCAAACCGGATAAATATGGACAGAGACAAAATCGACTTCTTTGGCCAAGGCCTTTCCAAATCGAGCCCACCAATCGTAATTGTCGGCAACTGTAACGGGTTGCTCAATCTCACTTTTCACTTTTCTAACATAATTCATTACGGAACTCACCGGAACCATGTGATCGTTCCACTCGACTAATGCTTCATTTCCCACTGCAACGGCCGCCACAACTTTAGGATACTGATTGGCAAGTTTAATGAGGCGCTTCACTTCCTTTTCATTTCCGACCTTCTGAGACGACAATTCTTCTGGCGTAAAGGGCTGTGGTTTCCATGGGCATTTTGGATTATTAACTTCTGCCGAAAGCCACGCTCCCAAGAGGACCCTAATCGGAAGTTTATGAGTTTTGATCAACTTCAAGATTGCCGCAGAATTTTCGCGAGAATCGTAGAGCCGAATGAGCCTGAATCCGTCCTTTGAGAGAATCTTGAGATCCTGAAGCATCTCGGCATCACTTGGATTCTTGGCTCCTTCTCCACGGTCCGGATGTTGACCACTCCGGAAACCCGAATAACAGATCGCCCATGACTCCCCCACGACCAAATCCTCCCGCTTTTGCCGCAAATCCATCTCTTTTTCCTCCGCTCCTAGATTGAAAAGAAGACAAAATGAAACCGTTTGGTAAATCCGACGAAAAAAGAAACAAGATTCCATAACAGAAGATTATGATGAATGCAACTTGATGCAACACCAAAGGTGGGTATCGCTTTCTAAATGAAAGGTCAGCCCCCCTCCTCAGGTATCATTTTGAGTGAAACTCACTCTCTTTTTGTCTCTTGCCGCGACCGCCTTTCTACAGGGGAAATCCTACGTTCTCATTCTCGTTGATGACCTCGGCTACATGGACATCGGAGCCTACAATCCCAAAAGCTTTTACGAGACTCCCAACATCGATCGTCTTGCTAAATCAGGTCTAAAGTTTACCGACGGCTACGCCGCCAACCCGGTCTGCTCACCTACCCGCTTCGGAATCCAAACCGGCCGCTACCCCACCCGCAAGGATTGCACCAACTTCTTCAGTGGTCGACGTGGTGGAAAATTCGCGTGCGCCCCGCTTCACGATCGCCTCGACCACGATGAAACAACCCTTGCCGAAGCACTCAAGACAAGAGGCTACTCCACCTTCTTCGCCGGGAAATGGCACCTTGGTCCAAGCGAAGAATTCTGGCCGACCAAGCACGGATATGATGTCAATGCGGGAGGCTTCAAAGCAGGTGGCCCCTATGGTGGAAAGAAATACTTTTCTCCTTATGGTAATCCCCGTCTGAGCGACGGTCCAGATGGCGAACATCTCCCTGACCGCCTTGCCACCGACACCTGCAAGTTCATGGAGGCCAACAAGGAGAAACCTTTCTTTGCCATGCTTTCCTTTTACTCGGTTCACACGCCCCTCATCGGAAGGCCCGACCTCGTCGCTAAATACAAAAAGAAGGCCGCGAAAATCAATGGGCAGGAGTTTGGTGACGAAGAACAAATCTTTGGCACGCGACCCCGTAAGGTTCGCATTCTCCAAAAGCATGCCGTTTATGCCGCAATGGTTGAAGCTATGGATCAAGCGGTCGGCAAGGTCATGAAAAAAGTCAATGATCTCGGTCTCGAAGATGAGGTCGTCATTTGCTTCACCTCAGATAATGGAGGATTATCAACCTCAGAAGGATCTCCGACTTCGAATCTTCCACTGCGTGGTGGAAAAGGTTGGATCTATGAGGGGGGCATCCGCGAACCTTTCATCGTAAAATGGCCGGGAGTGACGAGGCCTAGTTCAACCTCTTCGGTTCCCGTGATGAGCACCGATTTCTTTCCAACCTTTGTGAAAGCTGCCGGTGGCGAGAGCAAAACTGCCCTAGATGGCGTCGACCTCCTTCCCCTTCTCAAGGGGGGAAACCTCAATCGTGACGCCCTTTACTGGCACTATCCCCACTACAGCAATCAAGGCGGCTTCCCCTCGGGCGCTATTCGAATGGGCGACTGGAAATTGGTGGAACGATACGAAGACGGGCGAGTTCATCTCTATAATCTCAAAAACGACCTCAGCGAAAAAAACGACGTGAAAGAGGGTAACGAAGAACGCGTGAAGGAAATGCGCGCCAAGCTTCACGCTTGGTATAAAGATACCGACGCCAAATTCCTGCAGAAGAAAAAGGGGCAGGAGGAAGAGCCTTGGCGGCCATAGCTGCTAACTTTCGGCTACTTCTTTCCAATCACTCGCGCCCGGATCCCGGGAGTAACCGCTCCTTCGGGCTCACGTTTGAGCCCCAATTCTTTGGGGCTTTTCCCCACCCACTGGGTTACCCTTTTCTCAACAATAATCTGTCGATCCTTCGGCTCGAAAGTCAAAGTTGTGAAAAGAGCCTCTCGGTAGGGACTTGTATATTTTAAAGCTGAGTGCTTTGCATGCACTTCAGCCGGGTAGCTTTCATGGGCATACTTTGGTCCCAGCCAGTGATACGACGCCGAGTTAATGTGGAGATATTGAACTCCACCAATTTCGGTAAGTAAATCAATGTGGGTGTGACCATTCATGGCCAGGACCACTTTGTCAGAATGCTTTGAGAGAATTTTTTGAATCTCTACTGCGTTATCGATCGCATAGGGCCCCGCGATCGGTTGATGGGAAATAATCACGACCGGGCCTATGAGTCCACTGAGAGTTTTATCAAGCCATGTCACCTGGGCTTTTCCAATAAATTGCGGATAGCCGCCTTTGTGCTTGGGCGATCCTTTCTCGTTCGCATCAAGAACGATGAGTTTAAGACCTTCGATATCATAGCGATAATAGGGCGCTTTCATCCCCCATGATTCGAGACACTGCTTTTTACTCAATCCGCCATCTGTATCATGATTTCCAATCACATGAAGAGTTGTCGCGTGAGCTCTATTAAAGCGATCAACAATCTTCTGGTTTGCCTTTTTAGCGAAAGCAAAATCTCCCATCTGAACGAGAGCATTTGGTCTCGTTCTGGCCATCTCTTCAAGAAACGAGTCAAGCCGCGCTGCACCATCAGGAATAAGATCGACGTGAAGATCCGCAATCACCCCCAAGCAGATTGGCTTGGAAAGAATATGAAGCGCATCGGAAGCCATGCCTGAAAGCGGCATACTCGCACCTCCAAGCGCAAGATTTCGGGAGAAATGTCGACGCTTCATCATCACTAGGTAACAAATATCACATTTACCTGGGAAGCTCCAGATTTTGGTCCCTTCAACAATAATCGGAAAGAAGAAACCCTCCGACTACTTCTTTAAAAAGTCATACTCGGGATTGGCAACCTTTCCCTTGGCCTGTTTGTAAACTGCCTCCAGCTCATCCCTTGAAGCAGGCACACGCCCCATATCACCGGTTTCGTTCTCCCAACCTTCGAGAAGCTTACGGTGTCTTTCAAGCTCGTCAGCAACGGAAGGATCAGCCGCAAGATTCTTAACCTGATAAGGGTCACTGCGAAGGTCGTAAAGTTCCTCCCGAGGCCGTTGGGTCGCATCATGATACCAAGCCTGCACCGGAGACAACCCCCCTTGGGCATACAACTTTCGGAGTTCCTTTAGAGTGGCATACTTTTCGCGATACTGCAGCTGATAGACTGGCCGATCGGCGTGGTAGTTTCGGATATAGCGAAAATGATCGGTTCTCACCGTGCGCACCCGGTCAATCGCCACGCCCAAACGGTCCCTTGCTCCGATCACGAACTCACGTAGCTTGTATTCCTTATCGAAGAGGTCACCTCCCTCAAAGTTTTTCGGCAGGCGCAGATTAAGAAAAGAAAGAGAAGTTGAGGAAATATCTATTCCACTCACAAGATCCTTGCGGACCTTTCCTGGAGGTATCCCGGGGCCACGAAAAATGAGGGGAACCTTGAGCCCAGCCTCATAAAGATTCTGTTTTTCCCGGGGAAGCGGGCTCCCATGGTCGGTAAAAAAAACCACAATTGTACTTTCAAATAAATCGTTCTTTTTGAGTGCGGCGATGATCGCTCCAACCTCGGCATCAACTACTGCAACCTGCTCATAGTGTCGCGCGATGGCATCACGAAACACCTTGGTATTAGGATAAAACGGAGGAACGTCCACCGTGGCGGGATCAACCCGACTCTGCGACGGAAACTTTGCTCCGGTCTCCCCTCCCAACTTTCCGCCTTTCAACTGAATTTGTCCGAAAAACGGCTTCTCCTTAAGCTCTGAAATCCACTCAAGATCACCGGAAAAATGGGACTTCGTTCCGAACTCATGCGAGTAAAGATGAAGTCTTGGCTCATCAAAATTATAGTCATCCTTCGCCTCATTAAAGGTCACGTATCCCGCTCTACGAAAATGCGCCGGAAGAGTGCGGATCTCCTTCGGAAGCGGCTTCTTGATCATGGTGCGGTGGTGATGCAAGCCAAGCGAAGTTTGCATCATTCCAGTGATTAAAGCCGAACGCGTTGCCGAACAAACAGGAGCCGGCATGTAAGCCCTGTCGAATCGCGTTCCTTCGGCCGCAAGAGCATCAATATTCGGAGTCGGCACCGCCGTGTGTCCGTAACACCCCAACCAATCCGACATGTCGTCGACATAAATCCAAAGGACATTCGGCCTGGAAGCTCCCAGCAATGGCAGGGCAGCGAGAAGGAAAAGTATAAATCGCATTTACTAGGAAAGTATCGTCACGGGGAGAGCGGCCAAGACCGAAAGCCGGAGCTTTCGACTACTTTACTTTTGAAGAGACCACCTTCCCATCGATAATAACCCCGGTAGTGTGCGTGGTCATTTCAAGAGGATCACCATCAAAGAGCGCAAGATCAGCATGCTTTCCTTTCGCAAGAGACCCGATCTTTTTTTCCAGTCCCAAAATCTTGGCCGGCTGGATGGTGCAGGCAGCGAGTGCCACCTCCTGCGGGAGACCATAAGCGGCAGCCATCGCGGCCTCGAAATGAACGACGCGAGTTTTGGGAACGTAGGTTTCATATCCGGACTGGAAGGCAAAGGGAATATTGGCTTTGTGAAGCTTCGCTGCGAGAGTGAAGGTCATATTTTCAAGATCACCATAGGGGCGCCCCATCGTGGGGTGAACTATGACCGGAACTCCGGCAGCTTTGATTTCTTCGAGAAGCAGATAAGCCTCGGCGGCACCATCGAGAATCAGATCGAAGCCAAATTCTTCCTGTAAACGAAGGGCTGCAGCGATGTCCTGATGACGTTGAGCGTTAATGAGGAGCGGAGTCTTTTTGTTGAGAATATCAACAAGCACATCGAGGCGAAGATTAGGGGCCGGAGCATCTTTCTCCTTATCGGCCTTTGCTTCTTCCATCTTGAGGCGGTGAGACTGACCTTTCATGAGCTCTGCCCGCAGCATCGCAATTGCCTTGGATCGCGTGCCGGGAGATTTACTGAGCGCCTTGGAACCTAAGGTTGAAGCAACTGCCGAAGTAGGAACGAGAGTGTCCTTCACGGAAGTAATCGAGGGCACATTGGTCTTCACCACCATGAGTTGTCCTGACATGAGAGTTCCCGGAGCATGGCCGGTATGAACGGTGGTGACACCCAAATCACGAAGCCATTTCACGAGGGGATCACGA
>Ga0066605_10001624_pt1 | contig 14774 bp, 14 predicted proteins | sample SaaInlLV_DNA_10m_FD_60385 | JGI IMG/M metagenome (GOLD analysis project Ga0066605, IMG submission 60385) | Marine microbial communities from expanding oxygen minimum zones in the Saanich Inlet - SI075_LV_DNA_10m | ecosystem: Environmental > Aquatic > Marine > Unclassified | place: British... | reverse complement strand
GTCGTTTGCACCGGGTGATGCCGGACAGGCCAGGTTATAAATTTCGTCAACCTCTACGTATAGTGGAAAGGTCACATCGTGGCGCATCAGCTCGAAGTGTGGGCTCTCTATCAGGTCAACAATATTGTCTTTTTTGCCGGTATAGAAATTGTCGACACACAGCACATCGCTGCCTTCCTTGACTAACCGGCGGCATAAATGCGAACCCACAAAACCCGCGCCGCCTGTGACCAAAATTCGTTTTCTAAGATGCATTTTCAGTAGTCCATAATTCGATTTTTCCTAGGGTTCGATTGATCTTTCCTGAGGCCCACAAGACCACGCTAATCGCTTGTGAACACAGCGTCGATCAAGCCTTTAGCACCTTTTTCGAAATTTCCCGATAACGGCCGCGGCTATCCACGATGAGGCTGGCATGTTGGTGAATAGAATCGTAATCAAACGCATCGTGATCTGTAGCAAGCACCACACAGTCGTAGTGCGCAAGTGACTCGGCGGTGAGTTCAACGCTGGTCAGATCGAACTCATACTGGCGCATTTGTGGAAAGCACGGCACGTAGGGATCTGAGTAATCTACATTCGCACCTAGGTCCGCCAATAGCTGCATTATTTCGGCAGAAGGCGATTCGCGCATGTCATCCACATTGGGCTTATAGGCAATGCCGAGCACCAGTATTGAACTGCCGCGAACGGCCTTGCTGTGATCGTTGAGCCCCGCTGCCACTTTGCCCACCACGTAGCTGGGCATGTTGCTGTTAACCTCACCCGCAAGCTCAATGAAGCGTGTGTTGACCCCATACTTCTTTGCCTTCCAGGTCAGGTAAAAAGGGTCGATCGGGATACAATGGCCACCCAGCCCAGGGCCGGGATAGTAAGGCACAAAACCAAAGGGCTTGGTGGCGGCGGCATCGATCACCTCGTAGATATCGATGCCCATTTTGTCGGCGACCACTTTCATCTCGTTGACGAGGCCGATGTTTACCGCGCGGTGAATATTCTCCAGTAGCTTGGTCATCTCAGCGACTTCAGTAGAACTTACCGGCACCACAGTGTCGATCACGTTCTCGTAGAGCGCGACGCCCACTGCCAGGCACTGGCTGGTGCTGCCACCCACTACCTTGGGAATGGTGCGCGTGCTGAAATTTTTATTGCCCGGATCTTCCCGCTCGGGGGAATACACCAGAAATACTGACTCGCCAATGGTATGACCAGCGGATTCGATACGTGGTCGCAATTCTTCTTCAGTAGTGCCTGGGTAGGTAGTGCTTTCCAGGGAAACCACTTGGCCATTGTGCAAATTCGGCAACAGGCTATCCATGGTGCGGGTAACATAGCTGATGTCCGGGTCGCGATGCTCATTCAGCGGTGTAGGCACACACAAGATAAGGGCGTCGACCTCACTTGCTCTGGCGAAGTCGGCGGTAGCGGTAAAACCCTGTTCTCGTGCGGCGGCCACCAACTCATCACCATAGTGACGGAAGTAGCTGCGGCCATTATTGAGGGATTCCACTTTGGCTGCTGAGATATCAAAGCCCAGCACGCTGTAGCCTGCCTCGGCGTAGCGTAAGCACAATGGCAGGCCCACATAGCCCAGGCCGACGATGCCAATTGCGGCTGTTTTGGCTTGGAGTTTATCGATGAGTTGTTGTTGGGTATCGCTCATGCGGCATCTAACGGTCTAATACGCGCAACTTCTTGCTTAATCGTTTCAGCAGCCTGCCAAAGGTCTAAAGCACGCTGTGCGCTCAACCAAAATTCCGGGGAGTTGCCAAACAGTCGCCCAAGCCTCAGGGCCATCTCCGGGCTTACCGCACGACGCTCGCGCAATAGCTCATTCACCGATTGGCGAGACACGCCCAACGCTTCAGCCAAGCCAGACACTGATAGATCGTAATCGGGCAGAAAGTCCACCCGAAGCATCTCCCCAGGGTGGGTAGGCTTTCGCTTCATCTGCATAGTATTTTGAATCGCGATTTCTAGCTCCTCGCCTCAGTGGGAGCCGCAAACTTCAACGTCGTAAGCATCAATATCCCTAAAACTAAAGCAAATGTAACGCGTAACGTGACACGGGTCAATCCTAATGAATGGTTCATCTAGCATCACAGCTTCTTTTCCGCGGGTGAGGTTACCGGCCCAATTTAGAGCCGCCGATATTCTCTAACACCGCCACAATTTCGAGTTCTATTCGGCTCATTTTGTCAGCCGAGTAAGCTTGTTAATCGGCTCATCACCGACTTTCAGGCTGGATACTGGGCCTGACCGGCGGCACCAACCCTAATGCCTTTAGCCTCACCTCAGGACAAATCTACCAGAATGCCAATTTAGGCTACTTCGTGGATCCTACCAAACCACCTATTGACCCTCCACCCATTGATCCGCCCGACACTGAAATACAAAATATTCCGGTGACACCACAGTGGATTTTGGGACTGATAATTCTGGAGGCACTGGGCCTGGGCCTGAACGCGCGTCACCGCATCGAACTTCGATAAAGGGTGCTGAAAGTCGCTGCTCACACGTCAGGTCATCGATCAATCCGCGGCCCTTCGCCCGGGTCGATTTCGGCGGTTGGGCTGCTCCGAGTAATTAAAAAATTCCTTGGCTATCTGGGAAAGCCCACGGCGGTCTCGTCTACCTGTGCGACGATCATCGTGGTGTGTATACATACAATCGCAACGCGCCGCTGGGCAACCTGGTACAGGGAGGCGGGGAGCCTCTCTCTCCAAAAACCGTTTACCTTGCAAGCGCTTGATCGCCGAACAATGACCGTTGCAGGACACGGCCGCGTATCGGCTGTTGGTCGATGATTTTACCGCCTTTTGGCGTAATGTCGCTTGGTAACCCAGCGCAGAACGAGCCATGGGTTTGCGCTTACGAGCGAACAACCGGAAGAAAAGCAGAATGCCCGCAACAAGGCCTCCTGCCAGCAGAAATGTCTCGAACATGGGAATCCGTCCCCCTAGGCTAAATGTGTCGCCTTAGTATACTTCAGTTCAGACCCAATAAATCAAAAGTAACCAGCAAAATTTGACGGCTGATCGCTAATAACTTTCGGGCGATTTTAATCGTTTGATTAGCTATTAATTCGTGGTCCTGGAGACACTCGACCCCCACTTTGGGGGGCGACCGGCCGCCGCAGGGCTGCAGACATCAGGCTTCGAACGGATGCCGCAGTACTATCGTCTCAACCCGGTCAGGACCGGTAGAAATGATGTCAATAGGCGCACCTACCACTGCCTCTATCTTCTGGATGTAGTCCCTGGCCGCCTGAGGCAGTTCTTCCAGGGATTGCGCCCCCAGCGTGGTTTCGGACCAGCCGGGCACCTCTTCATATACTGGATGTAGGCCTTCGTAATCGTCTGAATCAACCGGATTGGGGACAGGATTGCCGTTGACACAAGCATAACCAACACAGATCTGGATAGATTCCAAACCGTCCAGCACGTCCAGCTTGGTCAAGCAAAGACCACTTACCGAATTGATGTTAACCGCATTGCGCAAGGCAACGGCGTCAAACCAACCACAGCGACGAGGGCGGCCAGTGGTGGCACCAAACTCGTGGCCCTTTTCGGCCAGATGAGCACCAGTCGCGTCGAATAATTCAGTAGGGAATGGGCCTGAACCAACACGGGTGGTGTAGGCCTTGGTGATACCCAGCACATAATCCAAATACAAGGGACCGAAGCCGGAACCGGTGGCGGTGCCGCCAGCGGTGGTATTGGAACTGGTCACATAGGGGTAGGTACCATGGTCTATGTCCAGTAACGAGCCCTGGGCACCTTCAAACATAATTTTGGCATTGGTCTTACGACACTCATGCAAAATGGCAGTCACATCGGCAATCATGGGTTTGAGTTGCTCACCCATCGTCAGGGCTTCTTCCAGCACATTCTCGTAACTCAACGGCTCAGCATGATAATAGTGCTCCAGAGCGAAGTTATGATATTCCATCACTTCTTTGAGTTTGCGGGCAAAGCGTTCCTTGTCCTGCAGGTCACCCAGGCGCAGTCCACGGCGGGCCACTTTATCTTCGTAGGCGGGGCCTATGCCGCGACCGGTGGTACCAATTTTTTCGCTACCGCGCTTGGCTTCTCGAGCCTGATCCAGGGCCACGTGATAGGGCAGGATCAAAGGGCAAGCAGGAGAAATTTTCAGACGATCACGAACCGGCACGCCCTTCTCTTCCAGCTGGGCCATTTCCTTGAGCAGTGCCTCGGGAGATAACACAACGCCATTGCCGATCAAGCACTGCACATGCTCACGCAAAATACCGGAAGGAATAAGATGGAGTACAGTTTTCTCTCCGTCGATCACCAGGGTATGCCCGGCGTTATGACCACCCTGAAACCGGACTACGGCGCTGGCCTGGTCAGTGAGGAGGTCAACAATTTTACCCTTTCCCTCATCACCCCATTGGGTGCCGAGGACGACTACGTTTTTGCTCATGGAGTTGCTCTACTTACGTATTGTGCCGTCAGAAGACGGGAAAAATTAACGTCGTCATTGCCGCCTCGCGGAGATGAAGACCTAGATTTCTTGTACTAACCATTCACCATCACTGTGCACCAGCGCTCGATCACAACGGCTATCGGGCTCGGATGAAAGGTTATTAATTACAATCTCGCCCTCAGCCCGCAATTGAGCCACTTTCGCCAATAGTTCAAGGTCATCGCTATCTGGGATGCTGATAGCACCCTGCCTCTCTTGAGTCGCTGGTAACAAGCCCATTAACGACTTGAGGTCAGTGGCAAAACCGGTGGCGGGACGTGAGCGACCAAATACTTCACCAACCCCGTTGTAACGGCCACCATTGGCCAATGCCTGACCGCGGCCGGGCACATAGGCAGCGAATACAATGCCAGTGTGGTAGTGATAACCGCGTAACTCAGCGAGATCAAAATAAATGGAGAGATCCGGACACTGGCGGCGAATATCGGTCGCCACATGCTGCAGGGCATCCACCGCGATCAGCGCCTGAGGCACCCTGTCGGCAAATAGCTCTCTAGCGGCGACCAGCACTTCGTCATCCCCGTGCAAGTCCACCAGGCCAATAATTAAGGTGGCAATATCTTCAGGAACATTGTCCAGTACCAGCAACAGATCGGGCACCGATTTACGCTGCAGGCAGTCAAAGATAGCGGCTTCCTGAGCTTCATCCAGATCGGCGGTGGCAAGTACAGCCTCGTAAACGCCCACGTGGCCCAAATCCAGAGTATAAGCCGCATCCAGTTCGGCCGCGTCCAGGGTAGCCAACATCAGGCGAATAACTTCCACATCGGCCGCCAGACTATCGTCACCATATAGCTCGGCACCCAGCTGAATGGGTGACCGGGAAGCCATTAATGACTTGGGGCGGGTGTGCAAGGTGGAGCCTGCGTAACAAAGGCGGGACACCCCCTCAGGTGCGAGGCTGTGGGCATCAATGCGGGCAACTTGCGGAGTAATGTCGGCGCGCACACCCATGCTCCGACCGGAGAGTTGGTCAGTAAGCTTGAATGTCAGCAAGTCCAGGTCCTGACCCAGGCCGCTGAGCAGGGAGTCAGTAAATTCCACCAGGGGTGGAATTACCAGTTCATAGCCCCAGCTGCGGAACATATCCAGCAGGCGACGGCGTAGCTGCTCTACAGTGGCGGCCTGTGCGGGAAGAACTTCCTCAATCCCGTCGGGCAATTGCCAGCGATCAACCGATGTCATGTATAGCCTTCAATTTACCAAATAAAGCAGAACAACCCCGAACAGCATACTGCCGAGACCGATCTTACGGATAACACGATCATCCATCTGCGCCACCATAGCCAGCATATTGCGCCAGTGGTTGGGGCTGATGAAAGGCATCGCGCCTTCAATGATAAAAACCAGTGCCAGGGCCACCGGGAGCACATGCCAAAAGTCCACAAACTCCCCTCAGAATTGGCCAGACACAAAAAACCGTGGGCCCGGCGTTTGTGGCTCAAACGACGAATCCCACGGTTGCGGGATGCTATCACATTGGAGGGAGTTAGTACCTGTGTTTTTTGGGTACATTAACAGGGCCAGCTCCCCGCTCTCGCGGGGAGCCAATCAAAGCCCTGCAGCGGTAGCAGCTATTTACCGCCCTGTGAGTCCTTGAGATACCGGAAGAACTCGCTGTCAGGCTGCACCAGCAACACATCGCCCTGGCCCTGGAAGGACTCTTGATAGGCTTTGAGGCTGCGGGTGAAAGAATAGAATTCCGGATCCTGGTTGAAGGCATCCGCATAAATACGGGTTGCTTCAGCATCGCCAGAACCACGGATCTGTTCAGCGTCGCGATAGGCATTAGCCTTAATTACCGTGACCTCACGATCAGCAGCAGCCTCAATACCTTCGGCCAGCTCCTGACCCTGGGAGCGGTGCTCACGGGCTTCCTTTTCACGCTCGGCGTTCATCCGTCGATACACCGATTCGGAGACATCGGGTGGCAGATCAATCTGCTTGACTCGCACGTCTACCAGTTCGACCCCTAACTCAGTCAGGGCCACGTCGTTCAGCAAGTCGGCCAGGTCAATCATCAGCTGGTCGCGTTCGCCGGAAACTACTTCCTGAATCGTTCGAACGGCCACCTGGTTTCGCAGACCGTCGTTGATACGCTGGGACAACAAGCCCATGGCCCTGGCTTCTTCGCCATTAGTCGCGGTGTAGAACTTGGTCGTATCTTTCACCCGGAACTTGGCGTAGGAGTCCACAATCAGTGCTTTTTGCTCCTGGGTGAAAAAACGCTCCGGCTGGGAGTCTACGGTCAATACGCGCCCGTCAAACTTACGCACGTTGTTGACGAAAGGAATTTTCCAGTGCAAACCGGGTTGAATATCCGGATTCACGACTTCACCGAACTTGAGCAATACGCCGCGTTCAGTTTCCTTCATCACGTACAAAGAATTGCTTCCCACGAATACTAGCAGGGCAACAATGATCATAATTGTCATATTACGGCTGGACATGATTAGCGACCCCCCCGACGAGTGGAACTGCTGGACGCTGCGTCTCGGCGCAGCTGTTCGGTAACGGCATCAGTGATTTCACGCAGGCTGGCGCTGTCGATATTAGCAGCTCGGCCGCCGCGGCCCTGGCTTTGTTCAGCTAGCTTATCCAGAGGCAGGTACATCATATTGTTGCCCCCCTCTACATCGACCATCACCTTATTGGTGTTGCTGTATACGCCTTGCAGCGCGTCCAGGTAAAGTCGCTCCCGCGTGACCTGCGGGGCTTTCTCATACTCGGCAAACAGCTTGTTGAAGCGGTCAGCCTCACCCTCTGCATTGGCGATCACCTCTTCCCTGTAGGCGCTGGCTTCTTCTATTTGGCGCTGGGCTGAACCTCGCGCTTCAGGCACCACGGCATTGGCATAGGCCTGGGCTTCATTCTTCACCCGCTCCTCGTCCTCGCGCGCCTTAATCACGTCGTCAAAGGCCTCTTGCACTTGTGTGGGCGGCTTGGATTCATCGACGTTAACCTTGCTGACCAGAATACCTGTCTCGTACATATCCAGGTATTCCTGTAGCCGGTCGTCAACATCCATACCAATTTTAGCTCGACCTTCGGTCAGCACCAGATCCATGCTATTGCCGCCTACCACATGGCGCAGAGCACTCTGCGCAGCGTGCTGCAGGGAACGCTCTGGTTCTCGAACCTGGAGAACAAACTTCTTCGGATCATTGATCACATATTGGACCGATAGACGCACTTCAACGATGTTCTCGTCCTGGGTCAGCATGATCTCTCGCAGGCTGGCCGAACGCACCTTGGTGGTATTGACCCTGATCACTTCATCGATCAGGGGCGGATTCCACTGCAGACCGGGCTGAACGGTGTCGTAGTATTTACCAAAACGCAGCACCACGGCTCGCTCCTGCTGATCGATCTGGTAAAAGCCCATTAGGCCCCAGACGATAAGCGCGCCAATGGCTATCACACCAAACATGGTACCGGAAAATAATGCTCCGCCCCCGCCGCTGCCACCACTTGCGCCAGAAGAGCCCCCAAAAATGCCGCCCAGTTTTTCCTGCAGCTTTTTCAGCGCTTCGTCCAAATCAGGCGGTCCTTGATCACCGCCACCCCAGGGATCTTTCGGCCCCTTGTTATTACCGCCACCGGGTTCATTCCAGGCCATAATTAGTTCCTGTTTTCAAAGTCGAGAGAGTCTATCAAATTTTTGTACGTTACTGTCATCCAGTATTTCAAAACAACGGCTCCGGGCCCTTCTTCATCAGTCGGTTCCAATCAGCCCGGGGCAGGCGCACCTGCAGGTGGGCAACGCCGTCGTCGGAATAATTTTCAGATTCCACGGCACCCAGTCGATAAAGCGCTGCGCGCAGCCCACCTTGATCCGGGGCAATTTCCAACTGTTCATCAACCATATCCTGACCAACCACCTCGCTGACCGCTTGTAACAAAAGCGACACACCGTCGCCCGTAGCAGCGCTAAGCCATACCCTTTCGGGAACTCCGTCGGCATTACGGTCTATACGAGGTTTTTGTTCCAGCAGATCCAGCTTGTTGTAGATTTCCAGTCGCGGTATTTCATCGGCACCGATTTCCTGCAGCACCTCGTGCACCTGGTAAATATTGTCTTCGCGCTCATCACTGGCCGCGTCAATCACATGCAGTAGCAGATCAGCATTGAGCGTTTCTTCGAGTGTCGCCTTAAATGCCTCTACCAGCTTGTGGGGCAAATGGGCAATAAAGCCCACTGTGTCTGCAAGCACAACGGGGCCCACGTTTTCTAGTTCTAACCGTCGCAGAGTCGGATCAAGGGTGGCAAACAACTGGTCTGCAGCATACACACCAGAATCGGTAATGTAGTTGAACAATGTCGATTTACCGGCATTGGTATAGCCCACCAGCGAAACGGTGGGAATTTCCTGGCGTTTTCGCGAGCGGCGCCCCTGATCGCGCTGTTTGCGCACCTTTTCTAGCCGCGCGGTAATCGATTTAATGCGAATCCTGAGCAAGCGACGATCGGTTTCGAGCTGGGTTTCACCCGGACCGCGCAGTCCAATACCGCCTTTTTGACGTTCAAGGTGTGTCCAACCCCGCACCAAGCGGGTGGCTACATGTTGCAATTGTGCCAGCTCAACCTGCAATTTACCTTCATGGGTGCGGGCGCGTTGGGCAAAGATATCGAGAATGAGGCCAGTGCGATCCAATACGCGACACTCTAACTCCTGCTCCAGGTTGCGTTCCTGGCTGGGACTGAGAATGTGATTGAACATCACCACCTCGGCTTCCTGCAGATTGACCTCGCCGCGAATTTCTTCCAACTTGCCAGAGCCTATGAAGGTGCGCGGATGTGGAGCTGTGCGGTGACCCATGATGTAGGCAGCCGGGTCTCCCCCGGCCGAAAGCACGAGCTCCTCGAATTCGCGGGGGTCTTCCCGCTCTGATTCACTGTCGAGATTCAGGTGAACGAGCACAGCGCGTTCCCCGGACTCGGGTCGGTCAAAAAACAAGGCAACCTCTATTTTGGAAACCGGAGCGACCGCAGACACGGCCGCCGGGAATATTCCTAGCTCTCACCATCCTCTTCCGGCGGATGCTGCATGGGCAGCCGCACCACGCGGCCTGGAACCACGGTAGATATCGCATGTTTGTAGACCATCTGGCTGACGGTGTTCTTCAGCAGCACGACAAACTGGTCGAAAGACTCAATCTGGCCCTGCAGCTTGATGCCGTTAACCAGATAAATGGAAACTGGTACGCGTTCCTTACGTAAAATATTCAGGTAAGGGTCTTGTAGCGTGTGCCCCTTTGACATAACTCTTTCTCCTGGCAGGCTCAATTGGAGCCGAAAAAACCTAAAAGTTGGCCTTCTTCTCTGCACTGTCCCTGCATTCGCTCCCCTTGAAGCACAGCAATGCGAGCTTGAGCCCTCGTTACTACTGAACGCAGTATAGAACATCCAGAGGAACCTACATTGGGGCATCCCTCAAATAGTTCAAGGCCACCACCAGCGGTGCTTGGCCTTTGAGCTTCCCGGCGATCTCCTCGCCCTCCTGTTCGGGCACGGCTAACGCACCCTCAGAACTCCCCAATGAAGCATCTGACAGCAAAAATTCTTCAACGTTCCCGGCCTGATCGGTGTATATCCACCCCAGATCCCTCCACTTTCGCAACCAGGTAAGCTGGCGCTTGGCAAGTTGACGGGTGGCGATCACTCCCTTCTCTACCGCCTCTTCCAGGGGACACTGTGTGTCCAGGTATTGCCAAAGTTGCCGGTAACCCACCGCGCGTATGGCGGGCAGGTCAGGACTCAAATCGCCGCGCTGGTGCAAGTCGCGCACTTCAGTAAGGAATCCCGCCTTCATCATCTGCGCAAACCGCAGCGCAATGCGCTGATGCAAGACCGCCCGATTCTGGGGGCATATCGCCAATTGACGAATGTCGAAGCGCTCGAAAGGGTCCAGACCAACTCCCGAGTCGCGGTGCCACTCAGTCATCGTCCGACCACTGCTCTGGTAAAGCTCCAACGCCCGAACCAGTCGCTGGGAGTGATTAGGGTGGATACGCTCGGCGGACTCAGGGTCTACCTCCGCAAGCCTGGCGTGGATCTGCGACCAACCGACCCGAGCCGCCTCAGCTTCAATAGCTGCGCGCATATTCAGATTGGCAGAGGGCATATTTGCCATGGGCTCCAGAAACGCCTTGAAGTACAGCATGGTGCCGCCAACCAGCAATGGCGTTTTACCCCTGGCAGTAATCTCGTCCGCCAACCGATTAGCATCGGCGGCAAAATCAGCCGCTGAATAAGGCACGGCCGGATCGCGAATATCTACGAGATGGTGAGGGTAATCGGGTTTGGCGCTACCGATATCCAGGCCGCGATAGACCAGCGCGGAATCGACGCTGACCAGTTCACAATTGAGTTCTTCAGCCAAGGCTATTGCCAAATCGGTCTTGCCAGAGGCGGTAGGCCCCATCAGGCAAATCAGGGGCGGCTTTGAGATCAGGTCTGGCATTGCTGGCTAGCGGCCGCGCAGGAACAATTTGTCCAACTCATCCAGTCTCATCTGGGTCCAGGTGGGCCGGCCGTGATTGCACTGGCCTGAGCGTTCAGTTTCTTCCATATCACGCAGCAGGGCGTTCATTTCAGGAATAGTCAGACGCCGGTTGGCTCTCACCGACCCATGACAAGCCATCGTCGAAAGGATTTCGTCCATGTGCGCTTCAACACGTTCAGAGCTACCAAACTCGATCAGGTCAGCAAGCACGTCCCGCAATAATTGCTCCACGTCGGAATCGCGCAAAGCCACTGGAATTTCTCGAATCACCAGCGCCTCCTCACCCGCCACGCCTACTGACAGCCCCAATCGTTTGAACAAATCCTCATTTTCGCTCGCCACCTGCACCTCGCGCTGACTCACGGCTATCGGCAGGGGCACCAGCAGGGGCTGGCTGCGGATACCCTCTTCGTCCCGCGCCGTTTTCAGGCGCTCATAGGTAATGCGCTCGTGGGCGGCGTGCATATCTACCAGCACCAGGCCGGCGACATTCTCAGCCAGAATATAAATACCCTTCAATTGCGCGAGTGCGTAGCCCAGCGGGGGCACATCTTCCGCGCTACCCTGCGTTGGCAGCTGGGGATGTAGCTGCTGATAAGCTGCCAGCTGTGCGCTGCCCTGGGCTGGGGCGACAGTATTAGGGGCAAAGCGTGAACCAAAGCCGCCGCCTGGCTGAGTTTGTAACGGCGCGTCGGCTACCGCTGAGCCTTGCCCCGCCCCCCAGGCCAGTCCACCCTGAGCGGAAATCTCACCGGTTTGTGTATTAATAGCCATGCCATCGCCCGTGCTTAGCATGTTTGCTGGCAACGGGTCAGCCGGGTTGTCGGCAGTGGGGCGCACATCGGCCAGCGCTCTGTGCAGACTGGAAAAAATGAAATTGTGCACACTACGCCCATCGCGAAACCGCACTTCGTGCTTGGTGGGGTGTACGTTAACGTCTGCCTGGGCAGGGTCGACCTCCAGATAAAGCACAAAGGCCGGATGACGACCGTGGTAAAGCACGTCGCGATAGGCCTGCTTCACCGCATGAGCGATCAGCTTGTCGCGAATAACCCGGCCATTAACAAAAAAGTACTGCAGGTCGGCCTGGCTGCGGGAGAAGGTGGGCAGGCCCACCCAGCCCCACAGCTTGAATCCACTAGCTGCGTTCTCAATGTAAATGGCCTGGTCCATAAACGCAGGGCCACACACTGTTGCCACCCGGCGCTGCTGCTCCACTTGGCCGGTTCCTGCTTTCAACTGGTGAATACCACGACCATTATGGCGCAGGCTGAAGGCCACATCGAAGCGCGACAACGCCAGGCGCTTTACCACCTCTTCCAGGTGATTAAATTCGGTTTTTTCGGTGCGCAGAAATTTACGCCGCGCGGGTGTATTGAAGAACAGGTCACGCACTTCAACCGTAGTGCCCTGCGGATGCGGTGCAGGTTTTACCTGTACTTCCATGTCCCTGCCCTCACAGGCAGCGGAACTACCTTCGCTGCCCTGCTCAGAGGCATTACTGGTCAGCGTCAGTCGCGAAACAGATCCTATGCTAGCCAGGGCCTCGCCGCGAAAACCGAGGCTGCCCACGGCTTCGAGATCCTCCAGGGACGTAATTTTACTGGTTGCGTGGCGGGCCATCGCCAGTGGCAGATCATCAGGATCAATGCCATTGCCGTTATCGCGGATACGGATCAGCTTCACACCACCCGACTCCACATCGATATCAACCCGTGTAGCACCGGCATCCAGGCTGTTCTCGAGAACCTCTTTCACTACCGACGCAGGGCGTTCGACCACTTCACCGGCTGCTATCTGGTTGGCCAGCCTAGTGGAAAGGCGTTGAATTTTAGGCATAGTTTTTTGATCACCCCACCAATGGCACAAACGTCACCCGGGCGCAGGCGGGGATCCAGTATCCGCCGGGGTGAACGGGAGATGTTACTGGATTAGAGGTAGGTGAACCACCGAAAGACGCTAAGCCCCGACTATGCAGGCGTGATAGGCGGTTTTCGCATCAAGTTGCAGGGATGGTGAGCTTCTGGCCGATCCTGATGGTTGAACCGCTAATGCCATTGGTGCTTTTGAGGGTAGAGAGGGACACATTGAAGCGTTGCGCAATACCGGACAGAGTGTCGCCCCTGGCAATAGTATACTGGGTACCTCCCTGGGCTTTGTTCCAGGCCACCAGGGTACCGGAGGGCGGATGCGCTAACAGGTAGCTCTTAATGCCGGAGTGAATCGCCCTGGCCATCTTCTTCTGGTAACTGCTGGTGGCAAGCCTTTTCGCCTCGGTTGGATTGGAAATAAAACCGGTTTCCACCAGAATCGAGGGGATGTCCGGTGACTTCAGCACGGCAAAGCCGGCCTGCTCTACATTCTTTTTATGCAGCCGCGCGACATTATCGACGTTGCGCAATACCTGAGCACCCACCTGCAAACTGGTATCGAGCGTAGAAGTCATGGACAGGTCAGCCAGCACACCCGCCAGCATATCGTCTTTATCAGAAAGACTGACACCACCCACAAGGTCGGCAGCATTTTCTCGCTGTGCCAGATAGCGCGCGGCGGTGCTGGTCGCACCTCGGGTGGACAGGGCATAAACAGAAGCGCCATTGGCCTCTTTGCGCTTAAAGGCATCGGCGTGAATAGATACAAACAAATCCGCCTGGCGCTTGCGAGCCAGGTCGCGACGACCTTTCAAGCTAACGTAGTAGTCCCCTGAACGAATCAGAGTGGGTGTAAAGCCAACATCGGCTTTAAACAGGGCATTTACTTCTCTGGCGATGGCCAACACAACGTCTTTTTCGCGACGGCGTCCCGGGCCCAGGGCACCGGGATCTTCGCCGCCGTGGCCGGCATCGATGGCGATAATAATGTTTCGTTTACTGTCCTGAGTGGCGGTTTTCCTGACCGCGGGTTTCGCGGCAGTTGCGGTTTTATCATACAAATCGACCACCAGGCGATCACCAGCCTGCTGGTTTGCCTTCAGCGAAAAGCTGCGCGGATCCACCGAGGCACTCATGTCCATCACTATGCGCAGGTCATCACCATCGCGAGCGGCTGAACGGACCTGGCGAATCGGCGTATCTGTCAGCGTGAGGTCGGAAAGGTTGGTTTTAAGGCGAGTGTCTTGCACATCGAGAACGATACGCGTCGGATTTTGCAGGACAAATATTTTATGTTCAGCGGGGCCTGTGAGGTCAAATACCACGCGCGTGTGGTCAGGTGCGCGCCACAGTCGCACCTCGTGCACGTCCCCCGCAATCGCGGTGGTCGCCGTCAGGAAAAAGCCCAGGATCGCCACGATCCATGCCCTGCTCATATCACTCCCGCGCTTGATGCGCTTGTTATTTAGGTAATGCTGATCAGGCGTCTGTTTGCAAGTCCTGTAACACCGCCTGCCCCCTGGCAGTATTCGCATTAAAAGCAAGCTGACGTCCCATCCCCTTGCGCTCTATGTTAATCACTAAATCAGCCGGGGGCAAAATGCCCAGACCTCTGCCAGGCCACTCCACCAAACAAATTGAGTCGCCTGTGAAATAATCACGGATGCCCATAAACTCAAGTTCCTCAGGATCACCCAGACGATATAGATCGAAGTGGTAGAGGTTTAGTTCCGCAAGTTCATAGGGCTCTACCAGCGTATAGGTCGGACTCTTAACCGCACCGCTATGACCGAAGCCTCGAACAATGCCGCGACTGAGTGTGGTTTTACCCATCCCCAGGTCGCCTTCAAGGTAAAGCACTGACCCTGGCTGCAAAGCGCGGGCCAGC
>Ga0066605_10001611_pt1 | contig 14830 bp, 12 predicted proteins | sample SaaInlLV_DNA_10m_FD_60385 | JGI IMG/M metagenome (GOLD analysis project Ga0066605, IMG submission 60385) | Marine microbial communities from expanding oxygen minimum zones in the Saanich Inlet - SI075_LV_DNA_10m | ecosystem: Environmental > Aquatic > Marine > Unclassified | place: British... | reverse complement strand
AGTGATGATTTAGTCCCTATCAATTTCCATAACGAAATGTGGAGTTATTTAAACGATATTTTATTTTAATAATTCCAAATCCTCACCAAAATAGTTCGATTTTACTCCCCTCTGCTCCACCTTTTATTCCCAAGAGTAATTTATTATCCTCGAGAATAAAATTTACTAAAATCAACAAAATACAATCCACGACTAGTACAAGAATTTAAAGGAATAACATATTGTTGTGTATTCATTGGCTGACTGAATACTTTTTGACCAAGCATATTTACAATTTTAATACTCCAATTATCTAAAATAGCAAGATTATCACAATCAATGGTTATTTGGTCATTGGCAGGATTAAGATAAATATTTAGTTTAATATATAAAATTAACATGGTTAGTATTTAAAGCCCCCTCTATTGACAACTAATTTGAAGAATTAGAAATTATATAAGTTGCTTACTTCTTGTTCAGTTAATGCCCGATTCCAAATTCCAACCTCATCAATAGAGCCGTCAAATGGACCCCAATTTCCGTTAGCTTGAACAGACATTCCAATTGAAATACCAGATGTCCCAAGTGTGTTTAACGTAATATTATCATTTGTTAAAGAGCAACTTTCAACTCCGTTAATGAATGTTTTTATTGTCTTATTAGCATACGTCATTATTACATTTGTCCACTCATTCTCATTTATAGTTTGTGCTGTTGCGCAATTAAAATTAATTGCAGGACTCGGGGATTGTTGTAAAATTGTTCCTTTTAAAATCGAACCTCCATTGTCACTGCCATGTGCAATATCTAATTGCCATGCCTCTCCGTTAGGATTACTATATCCTTCTTCAAATTTTCTTAATATTGTTAAATGTTGCGGACTGTTTGATGCACCATCAGAGGTTCTGTAGACCCAAGCACTCAAGGTGAAAGATTCAAAATTAAATTCACTGCTATGTGGAATATATATATAATCTCCTCCATTATTACCTGAATCCCAATCAGCAACTTGAAAATTATAAGCAGAATTATCATAACCATTTCTGTCTTCAGATAAAGTTGCTCCATTAACAGTTCCATGATGATCATTACCGCTTTCATCATTTGCATTTCCATTAAAAGGGTAATAAGCAATTAAACCTTCTCTTGGAATTGTTGAGCCTGAACCGTCATCAGATTCCAAGTCATCTATCTGGCTTTGAAGATTAGCAATTAGGGTATCAATATAAGCCTTTGTCACTGCATCCTGAGCCTCTGTGGGGTCTTGTAAATCTTTTATCTGTTGACTATTTGCAGAGTTGTTTTCAGCAAGTACAGTTTCTAAATTAGGCGTTGTTGGTGTGCTGTTGCCGCTGTTTGCTGCATAAAGTGCGTAAGGAACGCTGAGCAGTTGTGTGGTTCCCATAGCTACATAACCATTGCCTGTATCAAGCTCTATGCCTAAGTAATAACTTCCCAATGACCAGTCTATTTCTGAAAATACGCCTGTATTGGCTGTGCCTTGTCCAATGACAAGATTGACCTGTCCTAAATCATCCGTAGGAACATAGTGTGTCTCTGTGAAAATAGGCACTGCGGTTTGAGAACCCTGAATGACATTAAACTTAAAATACACATTGGTATTTACAATTAAATCTCCGGAGCTGTTTCTAACTGTAGCTTGATAATTAAACCCCTGTGGAGCTTGAGCTTGTAGTTGTGTGAGTGATGCTATGGCTAGGCATAGAATGGCGTAAAACTTTTTCATTTCTTAATGATTTTATAAGTATTGGTTTGTTTGGACTCTTTTGTGGTGACTGTTACAAAGTAAGTGCCTGTTGTGAGTGTTTGCACACTTAAGGCTTGTTGTCTTTGATGCGTTGTTTTTAGTATCTGTTTTCCGCTGACGTCTGTAATCCTTACCTCAAAGAACTGTTCTGTGGGATGGGTGATATAAATGGCTTCTGTTACGGGGTTTGGATAAACCTTGACTTGTAGTTGCAATTCAGGTGACTCTGTATTTAGGGTTGATAAATCTAAAGACGGATAATAGCCGTTTCCTAATTGTATGCTCCCATCTTCAGAGGTCATAGCCCCTACCAGCACTTCTCCTGCAGTATAGCTCAGTTTATTGGTGCCGTTTTCATAAGTAGCTCCTGCTGGACCAATCACCTGTTTTGAAATAGTTTGACTAAATCCTGAAAGGCTTACAAGCAAAATAGCTAAAGTAAAATAGCGCATAATTAAATTGGTTTATAGTTCTAATATAATAATTTTTTCTTAAAAACTCTAAATCCTCCCCAAAATAGTTCGACTTCACTCCCTTTGGCTCCAAAATTATTCTTAAAGATAAATTATAAGTGTTTAAAATAAGTAAGTCTCAAATTTTTTTCCAGTTATAGGCTTGCTTTCTAAATATTTTGTGCTAAACATTTTCACCAAATAAATATTTATAATTTTTTTGTTAGAATCCAAAAGTTAATCTTTGGTTAGTGATTCATTTGAGTTTAATATCTTAATTTTAACTATGGCTTTATTAACTTGTTGCATTACCATATATCCGATAATAGCAGAAGTAAGCCACTCAATGACTGAAAGAGTAGATTCTTCAACTACCATTTTGTCTGACCAAAAACCCCAGAGGTTCATAATTCCTTTTTCTTCAAAAAATAATAGAACTAATTCAACTGAAATAAGTCCAAGCACCCAACCAATTCCAAAATTTAAAAATTCCTTGGCAATATGATTAAAAAATGTTTTCATAATGTTTAGTTTATATAAAAATAGTTCAATGAATTAGTACAATTTTTGTATTCATTAGCTTGAACTGTAAATGTAGGTTTAACAACGTATTTAAGTTTAGGGGCTAGGATAAAATGATTAAAAACGAGAGTCAAAATTTACATATTAAATGTCAATTAAGACAAGAAAAATATTCAATTTTTCACACATCTTTTAAATGGCATTACTCTTAAAAATAAATTATTATCCTTGGAAATAATTCATTAATCCTATTATCACAAATAATAAAACATAAACAGCAAGTACAATTAGGCCCCATTTTAAGTTAGAGTTTTTGTTTAGATATGTGACCATTTTGTTGACATTGCTTCTATTGTTTTCTATGCCAAGCTTATTTTTAGTTATATTAAATAAATGCAACCAAGCTAAAGATAGTTGTAGTCTGTTTTTATTTTCATCTTCATCGTCCCAAAAACTAACCTTATTGAGCCTATAGTTGTTGTCTGCAAATTCCAAAATTTCTCTTAGAATTTTTGGGTTTGTTGGCAAAACAAAATTTGCAACTGCTTTGGCTTGTAATTTATAGACTTGTTGTTTTACTGCTTCTTCATGGTCTTCATCCCATTGTTCAAAATTTGTAGTGCCAAATATTTTACCTATTAACCCTTCCTTTGTATTATTGTTTCTGTTATCAATGCGCGCTTGAATTTCATTTCTTACCTGATTTTCAATCTCCCTAAGCTCCTGTTCAAAATTATTAACTGGATGCATAGTATCATTACTTTGAAATAAACTAATTTCTCTACCGCACCATTCACAAATAACATCTTTCTCCTTTACGGGGTTCTTACAATGATTACATTTCATGTCTAGTGCTGTTTAATTTATTGACTTAGGCTTTTACCACAATTTGAGCAGAATTTTGATTCTGGTGGGCATTGGTTACCACATTCACAGACTTTTGGTAAAACATATTCACAAGCATTACAAATCGTTGCATTAACTTCTAAATCAATTTTACATTTTGGACATGGGTTGTAACTATCACCACAATTTGGACAAAATTTATATTTAGGTGAAAAATCAACGGCACATTTATCGCAGTTTACTGTTTTCTCAGTAATTTGATTTGGTAAGGTTGTAGAATTGGTCTGAGCTGTACCACAATTTCCACAAAAAAGACTTATAGGTTGCAGAGCAGTGTTACATTTACTACAAGGCTTTGTAGGGTCAGATAAATTACCTGTATTCATCTGGTTTTGAACCATCCCTCCTACTTGATTAGCTAAAGGCATGGCCATACCAAGACCAACAACAGTACCCAAAATACCAGAGCCCCCAGAACCATCGACACCTTCACCACCACCAATATTGGTAGCAGCTGCCTCAGTGGTATCAAAAGTTCGTTCAACTTTATATACGTTTAACTGCTCGGCGCGACGTTTGAGTCGAAGTTTTTCCTCCATATCTTCAGACATAATACGGTGGTAATCCTCTACAATTTTTTTTACTCGCTCGTCTTCGTCAACTACAGATATCCCTTCAACACTAAAAAAACAAATCTCTAAACCATATTTAGACATAGCAAATTTTACTGCTGGCTGTATGCTATTGCTAAGCTCTTTAACCATATATTCAAGTTCTAAAGGACCTAGACCTAAGTCTTTTGATAGTTTCCATATTGCGTTTTTAGTTGATTCAGTTATAATTCCTCTAAATAATTTTTGCAATTCTAATTGATTGTATAGGCTAGATACTCCTACAATTTCAGTTAAAAATTTTCTAGAGTCTACAATCTTTACAGAATAACTTCCTCTACAGGTAATGGGAATTGGAACTTTAAAATTTGGTTCAACGATATTAAAAGGCATCAAGCCCCACTTAGCATCCTGTGAGAGGGCCTTGTTTACGTAAAAAACCTCAGCAGTAAAAGGGGTATCCCCACCAAAAGCAAGACCTATTACATCAGCTAGAAAAGGGATATTAAGGCTTGTAAGTGTATGAGTTCCAGCTCCAAAAACATCTAATAACTTACCGCCTTTAAACATAAAGGCATCTTGGCTTTCATTAACCACAAGCTGACTTCCAATTCTTAATTGATTTGAACGTTTTGAATTTCCATTTTCTGGAGACCATTTCCAAACAAGTTCATTATTAGGCCCTTCGTATTTTAGTACATCAATTATTGCCATATTGTTATGATTTTGGAATTGGAATTTTTAAGCTTCCGGATTTTGTGATTATATGTATATCCTTTAAGTTGTTCATTTTAACCCTTGTTCGAAATTTATAAACCAATAATTGTGCATCAATTTGCTTAGATTTGGGTTGAATTGGATTAATGGAGTTTATGTCATTTATAGTAACGTAAGGATCTAATGCTATAAGTTCTTTTGGTAACGAAAAAGTGATGTCGTTATAAATATAGCCTTCGTCCAAAGAAATTTCTGATTTTTCTAAAGCAGAAATCAATTCGCTTGATAAATCTGTTTTTAGTTTACCATGTTTTTCAGAGCGATCTTTTGCTGTTTGAAATTTAAAACCCTTCTCATCTATCCAAGAGACAATATCATCTGTAATAATAACACCTCTAAGTTTTACAATATCCTCAGGAACTATTTTTTTGTTTCCTAACCACTCATAAGATATCTCGAGTGGTTCTTTATAGTCCTTTTCTGAGTATGGTGAAAGAATATTTAATGCATCTGGCACTTTAAAAACTTGATAATTATCTTTGTAACTGTCTGTAAAATGAATACATAAGAACAAACGAACGTTTTCTATAGTCCGGTTGGAATTGTTAGTCATTTTAACACGTAAAGAATTCTTGGGGTCAATTATAGAACCCTCTGAAACCTCTATATCAATAAAAGGACGTTCTACAAACATCTCAGAGAAAATAGTTGGCAAATATTTGTTGCAAAAGTTTAAATCACCAGGTAAATAATCTTGCACCACCTGGTTGCCTCGTCTAAAAAAGTGGCGTTTAATTTCTTCCAAGGCTTTTGAGTTGTTCCCAAGTTTTCTGTAGATGATTGCTTTTTGAAAGTTTGGACTAAAATTTCCAAAACCTTCCATTGTACTCATGTAAGTTTTAAGAATAAATTCAGATTCAACAGACCTGAAAATAGAACCTCTGATTTTAAAAATATTGACTAAATCTAGAAGTGCATCACTTTGTTTTGGATATAAGATTGAGGCTTCATCAAAAGATGTGAATGCGTTTTCTATTTCCCCTTTTTGATATTCTAGAATACCTTTCAAAACAAAAGCAGGTGCAGTAGATGAAGGGAATTTTTCAAAATAAGAAGCTAAAATAGTTTCTATTTCTTCAAATTGCGTGATTTTTTGTTCGTCATTAGATACAGCAGTATTATTCAATGAAAGCAAAGCAAAGGCTTTTAGTAAATTAGATTCTCGGTCATTAGGAGATAATTCCAACGCTTTATCACCAAACTCTAGCACTTTTGAGTAATTGGAGTTATATAGAGATATGTACGCTTGGTCTCTTTGAGCACAAAGCTTGTCCCATTGAGTCAAATACTTTAGATATATAGGGCTTGAAAATTTCACATACTCTAAATAACTTTCCTTTACTTTTTTAATTTTTTTTGAAATCTCTACTTCTCTTTCATAGCGGTCTCCTGCAATATTCATAGCATCTGTACCTGCTTTTACAAGGTTTAAACCTCCTCTGATAATATCTCCTTCTACTATTTGAATTCCTGAGCTCACAGCGACTCCGGTGACACTACCAAATTCAGAAAATGCAGTCCATACAGATTCTCCTATTTCCTTTTCTGCTTCTGCATCATAAAGGTTGTCTAACACTGGCAATAACTTTTGATAACAACTAATAACGTCAGGCGCTACACCTGTCATATCTTGTTTGTAAAGATATTCCGTATACTCTTGAACGTCTTTAACATTTTTTATCGCCTCATCTAAAGTGAATATTACCTTTATTGTAGCCTCAAGGTTTATGGAGTTCTTATTCGTATTTTTTGATTTCTCAAGCTGTTTATATAGTGGATCAAATTTTGAAACGGATTTTTTTGTTTCAGAGCAACCAATCAAAACCAAGCAAAAACAAAGTATGTTAAGAGTTTTCATAAATCAAAATTTTTATTATAAAAATAAACTTTAATATCCAAAATAATTGTCCATATATTGTACATTTGATTTATGATCGATGTTCTAAAAACAATCACACACAAAAAGGTTGGCTTCAAAATAAAAAACTATAACAACTCAAAGCGACTGAGTGAAATTATATCCGTTGAAACGGGTATTGAATTGAGTTACAATACCATAAGACGGTTTTTTGGAGTTGTGAAGTCCGTAAAACCAAGCAATCACACCTTAGATACTTTATCAAAGTTGAATGGTTATGAGAACTACAACGATTTTATAATCAACTTCAGTTATAAAAATAAATGGGAATCGGATTTTGATTTTTTTAAATTATTACAAAAAAATGAAGATGAACTTGTCTTAAATTATGTATTAAATAACCTACATCATAAGAGAACATTTTTAATAAAATTTGTACAACTCGTTAGAGAATTAGTATTGACTAAAAACTTTAGATTAATCTCTAAAATTTTCAATCTAAAACAAATGAGTGCTTCCAAATTTGTGTTTGAGGATATTGTTTATTTAGGAACTTGTATAGGTCCTTTGTGTCATCATATGGATCTCAATCAAAAAAGCGAGCAGCAACTTATTTTGAACAGAAATTTTCAAGACATAGTGATTTTAATCTATGTCGATTACGAAAATCTTCAAGTCTATTACAGTCAACTTATAAGTTTCATTTACAAAAACTCTAAGAGTAATGAGGTCAATGCATTCTGCGAAGGAGTTTTGAACCTAAATAAGTATTTGAGCAATAGCTACGAAAAAAAATATTTTAAACCTAAAAGTAAAGAACAATTTCACCCTATTTTGAAAAGTAGAATTGCAGCTCAAGAATTGTTTTGGCCAGGTGGTGACCTACTTAACATTCTTGAAGATTATTCAGTAAAAAACAAACTAAAAATACAAACAAATATTGATTACTTTTTTGAAATCATTTTTAATAGTATCGTAACCATGAATTTTGAGGTTATGAAATGGATCATAGACAATTTAGGAGATATTTCTACTTCTAAATCCTTTTACAAGTTTGAGCACTACGAAAATTTTGGGCTTATGAATTTACTTTATTATTATAAAATCAAGGATAGGAATACTTGCGAAATTTGGTTAGCGACCATTTCATTTAATAATTTCAACCGCTCCTATGAAATGATATTTAAGCAATATGTAAACATTTTCAAATATCATTTTTATAGCGTTGATAAAAAAAATCATCTAGAGGTTTACACAAAAGCAAGTGAAAATATGTACAAAGGTTTTTTCACTACATCGTATCTTTTAAATTACTTTTCGTCATAATTACAGTTCTTCTTGGAGGTTTTTTTTTGTAAATCCTCCCCAAAATAGTTCGATTTCACTCCCTTTGACTCCACGGCATTATTCCCTAAAATAAAATTTATTTTAGGGAATAATTTTTTGATTAAATTTATAACAAATTAACTATCGATAAACATTATTAGATGAATGGAAGAAACAATCACACAACATAAATTCAATTCTTTTGAACTAGAACTAATAGGATACTTAACAAGTATAATTAATGAGATATCACAGGTTGAATTTAATCTATGCCTTATCTATAATTCATTAATAGACTTAAGTATTAAAAAAAAGAATAATGATTTAGATACGGAAGAAAAAAGTAATGGAAAATATACTATGATAGACCCATATGGGTTCTTCTCACAAAATGATTCAAGAAAAACAACAACAATTGTAATTAATACAGGAAAAATAAATGAAAAATTTAAAGGTGTAAAATCTAAAAGAATGAAAACCATAGTCTTAATTCATGAAATTGGACACTATATTGCATACAACACACCTTTGTTTAAAGAACAAAAAATAATGACTTCGAACCCTAGAGAATTTAGAAGAGATACAGACTTTCAAGAATTATGGGCTCAAGCGTTTACATATAAACTTTTTCAATCATTTTCTGAAACCCGAGGTTTTCATTCATATAAATCATGCAGTAATGCAAACAAATGCATGAAAGAAATGAGTAAGCTAGCTGACAAACAACCCTCAAAATATAGGACATTTAAAACTCTTTTTGGAGAAGATGAGAACTCATTTAATGGAAATAGCTACAGAAATATAGATTTTAAAAAATTATTTTGTCAACTAAGCAAAACAAGAAATGAAAATCTATGGAGGGGGGAATATTCAGAATCTTTTAAAAATAAGTTTTAAAGTTCAATATCTTTTCTTGAATTCTTTTATCCAAATACTCATTTTTACCCTTTAGCCTTTCTGCTATTTTGAGGGCTTGTAAATGGTATTTTTTAATTTTCGCATTGTCCCATTTTTTAGGGGGTTTCTGTAAATTTGTGATACGGTCACAAAGTTTTACGATAGCCACTTCCCTACCTAAATTTAAAATACGATTTAAGCTATCATCTATTTGGTCTTTTTTATCAAGGGTACTGTCTTTAGTCAAGGCTAGAATACTCGTTGCTACTAAATTACCAAAATCGTTTTCAAGCCTTTTAAAACTGAGTACTGTGTCTTCCAAGACATCGTGAAGTAATGCCAACTGTATGGCTAGCTTAAGATCAAAATCTGGTTTTTGTTTGTACGCCATAAAAACCTCCATGGCAACATTTGATAGATGAACAATATAAGAGAAACCATTAGGCATTTTTTGTTGGCCGTGATGTTCAGCTGCAAAAGCAATGGTTTTTTGGTAAATGGATTGAATATTAGTATCATTCATATTTCAAAGATAAGAAACGATTCATTTCGATTAAATCTACACTAAAATAGTTCGATTTTACTCCCCTCAGCTCCACAGATTATTTCCAGGAATAATAATTTATTCTTGAAAATATTTTTTTTAATCTTTAAGAAGAAAATTTACATGGAAGTATTGATCACTCCATTGATTATCAAAAAGGGTTGTTAAGTTTGAGGGGAATGTTCCGTCACCATCTGTATTTCTTGAAAAAAATGGAGATGATGTCACAGTCAAAGGAGTAATTCTACTATCATAATCTGAACTTGCTAAATTAGAATCAAAATACCCAAACTTACTTGAACCCTCATAATTTCCGATAATGAAGTATTCATTTCCCGGAATCAAAACAAAATCATCAATTTTAATATACCTTGAATTTCCAATAACAACCCCAGTTGAAGCAGTTATCACTTTTTCCAAAACCAAAACATCATTTTTATAGATAGCTATTGGAACTGAAAAATTGGATGCATCTGGGCAAGAGCTGAACTCATCGAACTCATCATTTACTACAATGTTATGTCCTTCATCCCATGCACCTAATGCAGTTATGGTTTGTGTGTCACTTACGGTAAATTTAAATCCAAGCCAAAACCCTTCACAAGATACTCCAGTGTACGTTTTATTGTTATGGTTAATTGCAGCAGTTCCTTGTGGGGTTGTAAGTACATCAATTTGACTTTGCAAATTTGATATTAGCACATCAACCTGGGCTTGTGTGTACATTGTTGGTGTATCAGTCAAATCATTATAACTCCCACTAAAAGAGTTTACATTGCTATCCACATAATTTTTTGTAGCTGCATCTTGAGCGTAAACGGGATCGGCTACATTTTTTATTGAATTATTTTCTATACTAACATCGCCACTCATTAATATATCTGCAGGCATTAAAGGACCGTTGTTAGCTACAAAATAAGGGTTTGCATTACTCCCGTGAAGATTAATTGTGTGGTTAGCATTACTAGAATCTTTAAAGGCATCAGTTTCATTTGCTACGTTTAGAAGAAGTTCTGTTCCAGAAATGTTTTCTAAATCTTCGAAAACAGGCGTAAAATCTGATGTATAAACAGCGGTACCCTTTACATACCTGATTTTTGATATCCAACCATCAATTGAACAAGTCCAGCCTGGATTTGTTCCTATATTTATGGTATTTGTATCCATAAATTTTCCTCCAGAACAGGATTTTGATGCGGATAATTGTCCGTCAACATACCAATTTAGAGTTTCGCCTACTCTAACTAATGCAATATGTTTCCAATTACCAACCCAATCTGAAGCGGTATAGCTGAATGTTAGGTCTCCACATCCCATTCTGAGTTGTGGTTTTCCCTGAGATTGAATAGCCAGCCAAAAATTACTTTGATTGTATGATAGAATTCCTGCTTTATATCCAGCATATCCACCTGTATCCCAGGCATCAATTTTAATCCACATTTCGAAAGTAAAATCACCGGTTTCAAAAAACGCACCATTTGAATTATCAATGGAAAGATAATTTGAATTCAAATCAACAAGACGGATACTGTTTTGAGCAATAGATACGGTTGATATAGCTACAAGTAAAATAAAAATATAGTTTTTCATTGTTTGATAATTTTAAAGGATTCTGTAGTATTGTTTTGTGTGGTGACTTGTAGGATATACGAGCCGCTACTCATGTTACTAATATCAATTTGATCTTGGTTTGTTTCCATTACTTTCCTTCCCATAAGGTCAAAGAGTGCTGCTTTTGTTATGTTTTCTGCTTGTATGTAAACACGATTGGCCGTTGGGTTTGGATAAACGTAGATACTGCTTGTGGTTGGGCTTAGGTCTTCTATGGTTAGTGTAGCACCTGCTGCGCTTGCTGTAACAGCTTTAAAAGATACCGCTTCGTTAAAGGTATAGCTAACCGTATTGCTTACCTCATCTCTAGTTCCAACGTAAGATGTCCAAGACTCATCATCACCTTGTAGCTCCAAAACAAGATCCCCTTCCGCTATATTGTTGAGTTCTACGTCTAAATACGAAAAAGTTAGCGTACCGGTAAAATCCGTTAGCAGTGCAGTCGTGTTATAGACACGCGATACAGAGCTATTGTCTCCAGCAGTGACAGCTGTTGTTGTTCTAGAAATATCATTAGCGCCACTAATGACATAGGTATCAGACGGAGCAATCTCCAATCCGCCAAGGGTAACAGAGCTACCCGAAGCAATGGACACGGAAGATCCAGAATTAACGGTTAAAATTTGACTAAAAAGAAAAGGAGACAACAACAATACAAAAAGGACGAGCAAATGTTTTTTCATAGTATAAAAATATAAAAAAAAACGAAAAGTACATTTAAATAATTATTTAAAATAAGAAGAATTAAATCAGTCCCAAAATAGTTCGACTTTACTCCCTTTGGGTCCAAGGCATTATTTCCAAAAATAAAAATTATTTTTGGAAATAATTTATTCTCCCAACATTATAAAAGCTCCCCAATAGTATGGATGTTTGTATTTCTCTCGTATTTTTTGCTGAGCTTTGTTAAATGCATCTTTCTTAGTCATCTTTTTATCAATCCAATAATCATAAAAGTAAGTCATTAACTCTTGTGTTGCCTTATCATCTACTTCCCACATACTCATTATCAATGATTCTGCTCCTGCTACTCTTATTGCTCTTTGTAAGCCATATACTCCTTTCCCATTTTGAACATCTCCTGCACCTGTCTTACAAGCACTAAGAACAACCAATTCTGTTCCTCTTAAATTTAGCAAGGATACTTCGGATGAATTTAGCCATCCATTATCACCTGCAAGTATTTCCCCATTCATGGTATTCTCTGCTCCACTAAAGATTAATCCTGAACGTGTCATTGGATTAGCAACAGCCTTTTTGTTATCTTTAGATATCATATTAGAACGCTTTACCATATCCTGATCTTCAAAAAAGAAACCATGTGTTGCTATATGTAATATTTTTGGAGCTTCTATACTTTTAACTCTTGTTTCTGTAGCGTCTATTCCAGTAATAACTTCTACATCCCAACTTTTTGATTTTAAATTATCAGAAATTAAATCTACTTCAGTCTGTGTTCCCGGTAAATCTGATAACAACATACCTCTTTGCAAACTATCTAACTCATCTTGATTGATTGATCTTGATTGAGTTTCATTACTAGCAAGCACTACTTCATCCTTCTCAAGCAAGAAAGTCGGATTTCCTATAAGTACCGCATTTAAATTATCTGGTCTTTCATAAAGTTTAGTATTCTCTTTCTGATTTATAAAGTCCTCCACATTAGACACATGTACAATATCATATTTATCCATCAGAAAACTACTTGAATTAGAATCATACAGTACATTAGGATTAATCTTGCTATAAACTCCCTCTGAAGAGAAATAAACATTAGAAACACCTTCTAAGTAAGGTTCTAATTTACTCCAGAAATTTTGATAACATATATTACCTAAAACTATATTTCCATTACTAAATTCCTTATTAGATGGCCTTTCTTGTGTATAGTTGGAATAATAATTGTAAGTATTGTCAAAATCAGAATGAGACCCTAAATAAACTAATTTTGGGGACGAGTACCCTTTTTTAGTAATATAGGCGTAATAACTTTCTTCAGGTGATATATCAAATAATCCTTTAAATACATCAACATGAATCTCATCATAATTTAAATTTTCTATAACATCCTTCCAATAAAACCTCTTAGTATTATTAATGTTACCAGACGCACTTATCAATTCCCTTTCTTTATATTTAGAAAGATTAATAATTGAATCTCTTTCAATTGAAGATAATAGGCTTGGGTTCTCATAGGATTCATACAATGTGCCATTTAATTTTTGAACAGTTTCAAATAAATTTATCAATAAATTATCTTTAGAACTATATACAATATTTGGTATAATTAATTTCTTGCTTAATTCTCTTCCCTTTAGAAAATACCACAAGTTATATGTATGTTCTTCTAACGAAGAAACATCAAAAGAATATTCGAAATATTCTTTTAATCTATTTAATTTTGTTTGCAATAAAGATTCATCAAAACTATTCTCTAAATCGAAATACTTGTCAATCTGATAACTAATAAGTGATGAAAAATATTCTGAAGCTTTATTATTGTCATTCATAATATAATATTGGACAGCAATATCTTCTAGTGCATTGATATATATATCATTATTTCTGCCATGACAGTTATCAGCTAATAATAACACTTCTTGTAAAATAGAGAGTGATTTATTAAATTTATTAACTTCATTATAGAGATCGGAGATATTTGTCAGCCCAACCAGTACTTCTCTATGACATGGGCTAAACACTTCTTTGCTAATTTCTATAATTTGTTCTTCAATAATAATCGCTGAATCAATATCATTTCTTTTGTAATGATTATCTGCTAAACTACCTAAAGCTAGAGTATAATAATGGCTATTCTTTCCTAGTTTATTTTCAAATATAGATAGAGCCTCTAAACAAAAATTCAAAGACTTCTCTAAATCTATTTCTGCACCTACAGCATCAAAAACTATATTATCCTGATATATTATTGAAAGATAATAAAGTGTTAAAGCTGTTGAGGTATGATTTTTACCATAAATAATCTTATTAATTTCAAGTTGTTCCTCATACAATTTTCTAGCTTGCTCAATATTACCCAAATCTTTATAAACACCCGCTATATTACCTAATGCAGTTGAATATTCCCTTGAATTCTTTCCAAATAAATTTTTTCGAATTTTTAGCGATTTTTCTTGTAAAGAAAAGGCTTCATTATCAATTCCAAGAATATTGTAATAATTAGCTGTATTATTTAAATTTACAGCATACTCATATGAATTCTCTCCAAAAAAAAGTTTAGTTTTCTCCAATGATTCCAAAGAGTATTCCAAACTACGATTATAATCACCTATATCATTATATGAAGCAGCAACATGAGAAAGACTAGATAAATATTTTTCACTTTCAGTTCCATAAACTTCTTCATACAATTTTTTTAATCTCAAAATTATATCTAATGCCTCTTGATAATGACCTGTTTGATAATATGAAGCATATAATGCATCTAATATTAATAAATATTCTGGATCTTTCTCAGTATACAATTCATCACCTAATTTTAATAAAACATATGAGATCTCTAACTCATTATTATACATTTCTAATGCATTATATTTATCCCATATATCATGAAATTTATTTATTAGATATTCTTTGTGAGATGTTGTGTCAATCGTATATATTTTATGATTATGAATT
>Ga0066605_10001605_pt1 | contig 14867 bp, 14 predicted proteins | sample SaaInlLV_DNA_10m_FD_60385 | JGI IMG/M metagenome (GOLD analysis project Ga0066605, IMG submission 60385) | Marine microbial communities from expanding oxygen minimum zones in the Saanich Inlet - SI075_LV_DNA_10m | ecosystem: Environmental > Aquatic > Marine > Unclassified | place: British... | reverse complement strand
CAGGTCCTGATGTTATGGCCCTGCGGTAGCCTACCCGACAAATAGTAAAGGCATATGTCCAAAGACGAATTACAGCTCAGCGTTCTTCGAATGCTAGAGCAAAACCCCCAACTCACCCAGCGCCAGATGTCAGCCGGGCTCGGCATTAGCTTGGGCAAGACTCACTACATTGTGAAGTCACTGATTGATGTAGGTCTTGTTAAGTTGGATAACTTTCAGCGCTCTGATAACAAGTGGGGCTATGCCTATCTGTTGACGCCCAAGGGGATAAAAGAGAAGGCTGCGATCACGGTACGTTTTTTGGCGCGCAAGCAGGATGAGTTCAGGCGGCTTGAGCGAGAGATAGAGATGCTGAAGTCTGAGGTTGATGCTGAGACTGATAGGGTAGAAGTCCGATGATGGCTATTATCGCCTGTTTGATAGACCTACCAGAGGCCATGAACAGTTTTTGCATCGGCCGCTAACATAAAATTTTTAAAAAATTTAAAGCATTAATAATTTAAATGTACGACGTTTTTAACGCAGCCTTATTAGATTTACAAATCGTACTAATTTAGCTCTGTGGTTTAATCTAACGACGAATTAATTTATTGTGGGATGTGATATGATTTTTGTGACAGGTGGGGCAGGTTTTATCGGTGCTAATTTTGTGTTGGACTGGTTCCGGCAAAGCGATGAGCCAATAGTCAATATCGATAAACTGACTTATGCAGGAAACTTGAAAAGTTTATCCTCTTTACATAACGATAGACGGCATATTTTTGTTCAGGGTGATATTGGGGACGTTGCTTTGCTCACGAAATTGCTCGAAAGATATCAGCCCCGAGCTGTGCTCAATTTTGCAGCAGAGTCTCATGTTGATCGCTCTATTCATGGGCCGGAAGCTTTTGTAAAAACCAATGTGGTTGGTACTTTTCATTTACTAGAGTCTGTTCGTGCTTACTGGAATAATCTTGAAGCTCAAGCGAAAGTAAATTTTCGGTTCCTTCACGTCTCCACTGATGAAGTATATGGTTCCTTGGCTAAGGAGGAGCCTGCTTTCAGTGAAACTCACCGTTACGAGCCTAATAGTCCTTATTCGGCCAGTAAAGCGGCGAGTGATCATCTGGTACGAGCCTATCATCACACCTATGGACTGCCGGTTCTAACAACAAATTGCTCGAATAATTACGGTCCCTATCATTTTCCAGAAAAACTGATTCCTCTTGTTTTCGTCAATGCTTTGGCTGGTGAAAAACTACCGGTTTATGGCGATGGTCAGCAGATTCGCGATTGGCTGTTTGTTACGGATCATTGCTGCGCGATAAGGCGAGTATTAGAAGCAGGTGTCTCGGGCGAAACCTATAATATTGGAGGCTGGAACGAAAAAGCTAACCTCGATATTGTGCACACAGTTTGTGATTTGTTGGATGAATTACGTCCTCGACATGATGGTAGAAAATACAAGGAACAAATTGCCTTTGTAGCGGATCGTCCTGGGCATGATAAGCGTTATGCTATTGACGCCCGAAAAATCGAACGGGAACTTGACTGGAAACCAGCTGAGACCTTCGAAACGGGTATTCGAAAAACAGTTCAGTGGTATCTGGATAATCAGGAATGGGTAAACAATGTCCAGTCGGGCGCCTATCGTGAATGGGTTGAAAAGAATTATACGGCATAAAACGCATGAAAATACTTTTACTAGGTAAACGAGGCCAAGCAGGATGGGAGCTTCAACGCAGCCTTGCGCCCTTAGGAGAAATAGTTGCTCTTAGGTCAGGCAGCCAAAACTATTGTGGTGACTTCACAAACTTGCAAGGCTTGGCGGATACCGTTCGACGAGTGAAGCCGGACATTATCGTTAACGCGGCCGCTCATACAGCGGTGGATAAGGCTGAAAGCGAGCCTGAATTAGCGCGGATAGTTAATGCTTATGCTGTCGCTGTGTTAGCGCAAGAAGCAAAATTGCTTGATGCTTGGCTGGTACATTATTCAACGGACTATGTGTTTGATGGTAGGGGCGTTAAGCCTTGGACCGAAGCTGATGTCACGGGGCCCTTAAGCATCTATGGTGAGACCAAATTGGCCGGTGAGCAGGCTATTCAAGATTCAGGTTGTAAACACCTTATTTTTCGCACTAGCTGGGTTTATGGTGCCCGTGGTAATAACTTTGCTAAAACAATGCTGCGTCTTGCCGCAGAGCGTGACAGTCTGACCGTGATTAATGATCAAGTGGGGGCGCCGACGGGGGCTGACCTGCTGGCAGATGTTACTGCCCACACGATACGCAGTGTCCAGAATACACCCGCATTAGGTGGGTTATATCACCTCGCCGCGGCGGGCGAGACAACGTGGCACGGTTATGCACGTTTTGTGATAGATTTTGTTCTTAAAATGGGCTGCGAGCTCAAGACTAATCCTGAGTCAATTGCGCCGGTGCCTACTAGTGCATTTCCCACCCCCGCACAGCGACCCAAAAATTCACGACTGGATAATTGTAAATTACAAGCCAACTTTGATTTAACCCTCCCTCATTGGCAGACCGGCGTTGCTCGGATGCTGACTGAGTTTTTAGAGAAATAAGCATGAACAAAAGAAAAGGTATTATTCTTGCGGGTGGATCGGGAACACGGTTACACCCAATTACCCTTGGTGTATCCAAGCAGCTGCTGCCAATCTACGACAAGCCAATGATTTACTATTCAGTATCGGTGTTGATGTTAGCCGGGATGCGCGAAATTCTGATTATTTCAACGCCAGATGATTTATCTAGCTATCGTGCGTTGTTGGGAGATGGAAGTCAGTTCGGTATTCAGCTTAGTTATGCGGTACAACCGTCCCCAGACGGCTTGGCACAGGCTTTTATTATTGGGGAAGAGTTTATCGGAGAGGACAACTGTTGTTTGATCCTTGGTGATAACATATTTTATGGTCAGCATTTCTCTGATAATTTAAGGGCCGCTAATGACATTGACCACGGGGCAACAGTGTTTGGGTATCACGTCTCTGATCCAGAGCGTTTTGGTGTGGTTGAATTCGATAAGAAAGGCAAAGCTATCAGTATTGAAGAAAAACCGGAAAAACCAAAATCAAGCTATGCAGTGACGGGTCTATATTTCTACGATAGCCGGGTGATAGAAATTGCCAAGAGTATTCAGCCATCAGCTCGTGGAGAACTTGAAATTACCGATGTAAACCGGTTCTATCTTGACGAGCAAAGTCTCAATGTTCAAATGCTTGGCCGTGGTTTTGCCTGGCTAGATACGGGTACTCACGAGTCGCTGATGGAAGCCAGCCATTTTGTTCACACAGTTGAAAAACGCCAGGGCTTCAAAGTTGCGTGTTTGGAAGAGATTGCCTTTAACAAAGGTTGGCTTAACTCAGAGCAACTTATGGAACAGGCCGAGCGTTTAAAGAAAACGGGTTATGGACAATATTTATTTAGTTTGCTTAAAGAAGGAAAGCCTTCATGAAGGTTATATCAACAAATATTTCTGAAGTGCTTATTGTTGAACCTAAGGTGTTTGGTGATGATCGAGGATTCTTCTTTGAAAGTTTCAATCAGCAGGATTTTAATGACGCCGTTGGGCAAGATGTCCAATTCGTACAAGATAATCACAGTCGCTCTGCAAAAGGTGTCTTACGTGGTCTTCACTATCAAATTCAACAGCCACAGGGAAAGTTAGTGCGTGTGGTACGCGGCGCTGTGTTTGATGTCGCAGTTGATTTACGTAAATCTTCCGCCACGTTTGGGCAGTGGGTAGGGGCAGAACTGAGTGAAGATAATCATCGTCAGCTTTGGGTACCTGCCGGTTTTGCACATGGGTTTATGGTGTTGAGCGAGAGTGCAGAATTTCTGTATAAAACGTCGGATTATTACGCTCCTGAATTTGAACGATGCATTATTTGGAATGATCCCGATATTGGCATCAATTGGCCAATTGATGATGAGCCTCAACTCTCTGGAAAAGATCAGCAAGGTCTTTCGTTAAACGACGCTGAGGTATTTTCTTGAATCCACATGCGGCACAACCTACTTCCTTATTCTCATTAGGGAAAAGTATCTGGACAAACCGTCATCTGATACAAAAATTGGCTTGGCGAGAAGTTGTTGAGCGTTACAAAGGCTCAGTTTTGGGCCTATTTTGGTCGTTTATCAATCCTGTACTTATGTTGATCGTATATACATTTGTTTTTTCTGTCGTATTTCAAGCTAAATGGGGTGTTGGTGATGCAGAAAATAAAACTAGTTTTGCTTTAATATTGTTTGCTGGGTTAATCCTACACGGGTTCCTTGCAGAAGTGTTTAATCGGGCGCCGAACCTCATCTTAAATAATGCTAATTATGTCAAAAAAGTAGTTTTCCCTCTGGAATTATTACCTATAATTTGCCTGGCTTCGGCGTCCTTTAATGGTGCGATTAGTATTACCGTATTGCTTATCGCTTCCGTTATCGTGAATGGCTACTTACCGTGGACTGTCATGTTTATCCCTCTTGTGATACTCCCTCTTGGAACTCTGGTTCTAGGCTGTGCTTGGATACTAGCTGCACTGGGTGTGTTTGTCAGGGATGTAAGTCAAACTATCGGTATTATTACAACAGTGATGCTATTCATGGCGCCGGTATTTTTTCCTTTGTCTGCTATGCCGGAAAAATTCCACCCATTTATTTTAGCAAATCCACTTACGTTTATTATAGAGCAGGCTCGTGAGGTTTTGATTTTTGGGCGTCAGCCAAATTGGTCAGGGTTAGCTGTCTACATGCTTATAGCTTTCGGGGTGGCTTGGTTGGGCTATGTTTGGTTTCAAAAAACTCGTAAGGGATTTGCTGATGTCCTCTGATGATATTGCGATTCGTATTCAAGGCCTAACTAAAAGCTTTCAAATTTATAATGCTCCACAGGACCGACTTAAACAGTTCTTCATGCCACGTTTGCTTAAATTTTTAGGTAAATCAGACAGGAGATACTACAAGGAGTTTAAAGCTTTAGAGGGCGTTTCGTTTGAAGTAAAAAAGGGCGAAACGGTTGGAATTGTGGGCCGTAATGGTTCAGGGAAATCTACGCTACTTCAAATGATTTGTGGAACCTTAGCGCCTACTGATGGGCAAGTGGAAACGCACGGCCGAATTGCTGCGTTGTTAGAGCTAGGATCAGGGTTTAATCCAGAATTCTCTGGCCGTGAAAATGTGTATATGAACGCTACAGTACTTGGCCTGAGTCAAGAAGAAGTAGATGATCGGTTTGACGAAATTATTTATTTTGCCGATATCGGAGATTTTCTTGATCAGCCAGTTAAAACGTATTCCAGTGGTATGATGGTCCGTTTAGCTTTTGCAGTTATCGCGCATGTAAATGCTGATATTTTGATAGTAGATGAAGCTTTGGCTGTCGGTGATGCATTCTTTTCTCAAAAGTGTATGCGGTTCTTACGTGAGTTCATGAAAACGGGTACAGTTCTTTTTGTGAGTCATGACACTGCAAGTGTTAAGTCCCTGTGTAGCTCTGCAATTTGGCTGGAAAAGGGGATGTTAATACAAGAAGGTAGCCCCAAAGATGTTTGTGAACTCTACCTTGAAGCGTTTTTCGAGGCACAGCAAGGGAAAAGTAGCACAACACGTCTTCGAAAATTAGAAAAAATACGTAGCCCAAGTTCAGTCAAAGATCAAAGATTGGAGTTCATTAATGCTAGTAACTTACGTAATGACATAGCGTTATTTGAGTTTGATTCAGATGCGGCGTCTTTTGGAAAAGGTGGTGCTGAGATTTTGGGAGTACAATTACTTGATGGCTTTGAACATTTACTAACTTGGATTGTAGGGGGTGAGACGGTCATCTTTAGAGTTTTTGTTTATTGTCAGGAAAACCTCACCTCACCGATTATCGGTTTTCATATTAAAGATAAGCTAGGTCAGACGTTATTTGGTGATAACACATTCTTGACGTATCAAGATCAACCAGTTGGTTGTTCGCAAGGCGACGAAATCGTAGCCGATTTTGTTTTTAATATGCCACTCTTGCCTGCAGGCGAATATACTGTCTCGGTCGCAATTGCTGATGGGACTCAAGAAGCTCATGTCCAGCATCATTGGATCCATGATGCGTTGCATTTTAAATCTGAGTCCAGTAGCGTTTCGACAGGACTCGTTGGTATACCGATGCAAGAGATTAAAATGTTTAAAAAAAACTAATGTCATAATTAGTAATTTAGTAATTTAGTAATTTAGTAAATTAGTATGAATATAATTATTTATTACCTAATTGAATATATATTTGAAGGAAAATCATGCATCCGTCAGCACTTAAATTAGGAGAGTTGTTTTTTAAAGTTTACTGTGAGGACTCTTCAGGTATTACTATCCTTGATGTAGGAGCTCAAGATGTCAATGGGTCATTGCGTGATGTACGCCCCCCAGGGTCTAATTATATCGGTGTTGATTTCTGTGAAGGAAAAGGTGTCGATGTACTTTTAGATGATCCTTATGTACTGCCTTTTGATAGTAATTCTATTGATGTGATTGTCTGTAGTTCAGTACTTGAACACTCTCAATTTTTTTGGGTTATGGTTTTGGAAATGGTGCGAGTTCTTAAACCAAGCGGTTTACTGTATCTAAATGTGCCGAGTAATGGATATGTTCATCGCTATCCAGTTGATTGTTGGCGGTTCTATCCTGATTCGGGTAAGGCTCTTGTAGACTGGGGAAAGCGAAATGGCTATATCCTTTCTTTACTTGAGTCATTTATAGGAGCTAAAGAATGCGTCTCGGTAGAAAGTGATGCTTGGAATGATTTTGTTGCGGTAATTTTAAAAGGTGACATAACAGGTTTTAATAAAAATAAGAGAATAATTAAAAAAATAGATGACTATTCAAATGGTTATTGTGACGATCAGAATGTATGCCTAAATCCAAGTCTATTTACAGATGATTTTAAGCTAATTGATGAAAAAGATCGTGAACTTGCAATGGTTAAAATCGAGCTAGCAGAGCAACTCAGTGAGGTTGCGGTACGAGATAGTCAATTGTTAGAACTAGAGTGTGAATTAGCGGCTCGAGATAGTCAGTTATCAGAGCGAGACCGTGAGTTAGCGGAACGAGAAGGTGAGTTGTCAGAGCGAGACCGTAATATAGCGGCACAAAATAGTCGGTTAGCAGAGTCTGAAAATGAAGTAAAACTACTGTCCAGTGCGTTTAAAAATCACGTAAATTTTACGAGAAAAATGGTCAAGAAAAGGGACTTTGATCCGGCGTGGTACCTAATGCAAAATCCGGATGCTAAGGTTGCTGGTAGTGACCCGTGGGAACACTATGCTTTCTTTGGGGCGCCAATGGGTCGATTGCCAGTACCTGATAAGTTTATTCATCGTAATTTAAAAAGACTACGGCTAATAGTCAGAGTATGGCGCTATACTGCTAGAAGCCTAGGAGGCGTGTATCCAGCTTTAAAAGTTGTACTAGCTTCATTAAGGAACGGAGGGTTTGCTGGCGTCAGACGCTTTTTAATTACTCAGGATACTTTAAGGGAAAAGTCAGATAAAGTTGAGGGTGCCTCGCCAGAGACATGAACTAAAGCTTGCTACTTGTCAAATGGCCGTCTCACTAATAATTACGAGCTTTAGAATAGTATGGCTTACTGAAAATTAAATGTTTGAAGATATGTAAAGGATTTCTCATGTCACCTAGGGATTGGTTTTTGGAAAGCAAAAACCTTGCAGGAGAGCAGCGGTACAAAAAGCTTCAAATTGTCCAAAAATTCCGTGCAACTCTATAAGTTGATACGTTAATCCTGGGGGTACTAAATTAAAATTATAACCGCTAAGTATTCGATTTAGATTTATCGTCAATGTGAACTTGTAGATCTAGTGGTACGGTTAGGTTGATAATTTAACAAGAAATACCAGGACCACATCTGATCGTTAACTTAACTAGTATTAAAAGACTTGTTCTGTAAATTCTTCACTGCCAGGGGCTATTAGGGTGCCAAAGGAATCTGTCCATACCCATTGCTAAGGTTGCGTCTGCATTTCTGGACAGTTCTTACGTAGATTTCATGTAAGAGACTGCCTAAGCGTTTCTCGGGGCTGCAAGTGCTTTTTTATATTCACCCAAGGTCGACACTGTCTATTCACTGTCAACTTTTACAAGCATGGTAAATCCCGTCGACCGTTTGGCTTGTATTACTGTAATCGTTAAACCACCAACCTGCCGAGTAATCTAAGTGTAACCTTTGACTTTCAAGTCAACTTTTATAGCGTTAAATAATTTATTGTAAAAAAATTTTTAATTTATTGAGACATGATATGACAAAAAATAGTGCAATCGCAGTAATCATCCCGTTTTATAATGGCTCTAAATATATTGAGAGGGCAATTATCAGTGTATTTAAGCAGACCGTTAAAGCATCTGAGTTAATCGTGGTAGATGATGGGTCAAAAAAAGACGAACACGAATTTATTAGTGCCTTAGCGTCTAAGTATGATTTTAAACTTATACATAAGGAAAATGGTGGGCAGGGTAGTGCACGCAACCGGGGGGTAGCAGAATCGAAATCGAAATATATTTGTTTCTTGGACCAAGATGATTTCTATTTGCCCACTCACAATGAAACTCTAATTGATGGAATCACTGATGACCCGCTTTTAGGTTTTGTTTATGCTGATTTACATGAAGCAGATGGTAACGGTGACATAATAAGATTAGCAATGGTTAAAGATCATGCTGACCACCCGAAGACTGACATTTTCACAATGATCAAGCAGGATATGTTTATTTTACCATCCGCATCACTAATATTGCGCGAGGCTTTTGACGATGTTGCCGGTTTTGATGAACAATTTACTGGGTACGAAGATGACGATCTCTTTTTGCGGCTTGTAAGAAAAGGATACAACAACATTTTTATTGATAGGCCAGTAACTACTTGGTGCATCAATATGGAGAGTACTTCTTATAGTATAAAGATGTCCAGAAGTAGGTTTAAATATTTTAAAAAATTGTCCAACTTATTTCCTGACGATGCTGCGAAATCGCGATTTTTTATGAGGGACCTACTCATTCCTAGATTTGGACATCTTTTTGTGAGTGACTATACCGTCGCATTGAAAAATGGTACAGAAATAGAAGATATTAACGAATATCGAGGTTTCATTCGAGAGTATATGGTGATTTTGCGGTCACGCCAGGGCATTAGTAGGTCTTATATATTTAAGATCTTTTGCTTACTGACCTTGCCCTCTTTTATGTTGGCTATAGCCTTTAGAATGACTTCCCTAAAAAGATTTATACTTGATTAATATTTTTAATATAGGTTGATAGATTAGTATGAATAAAATCGTTGCAATCATTACTTCTTTCAACCCTAATTTAGAAATACTCAAATTTTTATTGAAAGCGATTGAGCATCAAGTTGCACATATAGTTATTGTTGATAATGGGACTTCAAAAAAGGAAATTCGGGTTATAAAGCAATTCATTCCTGATAACTGTATTTTAATTGAGAATGAATATAATTTCGGCGTTTCAGAAGCGATTAATCGAGGTGTGCTTGAGGCGAAAAAGTTATGTGCCAGTTATCTAGTGGTTTTTGATCAGGATAGTAGGCCAGCGCAGGATATGATCGAACAATTACTCTCGGTCATGATGCATAATAAAAAAAAGGGAAAAAAGGTGGCGGCTGCCGGGCCAAAATATACTGATGTAAAAGGCTACGAAACAACACCCTTTACTAGGTTGGATGGTAGGCGGTTGAAAAAAATAACATGTTCTGATTATGAAACTGTATTCGTAGGTCATCTAATCACCTCTGGTTGTTTTATTGCAATGGATGCTTTGGATGACGTGGGTTATATGGATCCGGGGTTGTTTATTGACTATGTTGATACCGAGTGGTGTTTACGTGCGACTAATAAGGGTTATATGTTGCTGGGCGTTGGGGCTGCAAAAATGCAACATGACCTAGGTGACGATGTGGTTGAATTTTGTGGTCGTACCATCCCTGTGCATTCGGCGTTACGTAACTATTATTTAATTCGAAATGGCATATGGATGTTATGGCATCCACTAGTTTCAGGGAATTGGAAACTTATGAATATGATTCGATTACTCAAGATCTATATTATCCTTTCGCTATTTATTGGACCCAGATTTAGGAATTGGAGAATGATGACTATAGGTATATGGCATGGAATAATTGGCAAGATGGGAAAATATAAAGAGTAATTTCCCAAATCAAAGGGATGATTCACGGTGCCATTAGATTGAGTCGGCTTGAGACAATAGCTTGTCATATTTCTTCGCAAGAAACGTTAATTTTTATTGATGAAGGTTGTAAACCACAGTAATAAAGGACCTTTCTAAGTTAACGGTACTGGCCGCTGAGTTAATCAGGTATAAAAAATCATGCTGATCCGGGAATGCTCATAAATGAGCAATTATTGCTTAATCGCAGCCCGTAGACTAAAAACGTTGGTGAGATCCCTACTTCGTTCCTTGCCATATTTTTAAATGATTATTTTTATTTGAGAATAAAGTTCTGCTTCGGTCTGCCGTGCTTCGTCTTTTCTTTTAGGGGTTGTAACTTTGGCTCTTCTGAAGTGAGCTTTTTCGAAATTGGTTGGATTCATCTCTCCATTTGGAGTACGTGTGTTGTTGCTTTTTGTACCCTAGGATCTGGGTTGTATTTTTTAGGACCGGGTAATTCCCTTAGTAATTTATTTTGGCTGAGTGAAGGGCTGGTTTTCTATTGTTTCCTACCATTTTTTGACCGTAATTTTTCGATTTTTTTTCAAATAAATCGAATTGGATTCTCATATGATAGTTCAAGGATCAACACCTTTGTTTGCAATAATTCTCTGCACTCATAATGGTGAGCGCTACATCGGCGAACAGCTTGAGTCTATTGCGCTGCAAACCTATTCAACATTTGTAGTTTTTATACATGACTGGGGTAGTTCCGATCGAACATTGGAAATTGTATCCGAGTTTGCCAAAGCCCATCCGCGAATGGTGGTAGTGCAGAGCCACTCTGCAGCCCCCGGGCCTTGTGAGAGTTATTTGGAGTCCTTGAAGCTGGTTCCTAACCCTAAAAGTTTCGATTATTTCTTATTTTGCGATCAGGATGATTTTTGGGTTTCTTGTAAATTGGAGCGATTGGCAGAAACAATTCTCGAAACTGGTGCAGATTTGATCACCCATGATGTGGAAATCGTCGATTCTGATCTCCAAGAAGTTCATGATTCCTTTTATCGAGCTAGCAAGTATTTTAATCCGCCATATGCTCATAACATGTCTAGAATCATTGCTAACCCAGTACCTGGTATGTCGATGTGTTTTTCGAAGCAAGTTGCCATTGCAATCATAAAGTTGGAAATGTCGGTATATTCGTCAATCATAATGCATGACTGGCTTGTTTTATTAATAGTGATTTCCAATGAATATAAATCTGTCTTTATCAATGAAAGGTTAGTTAAGTATCGACAGCATAATTCAAATATAATGGGTTTCGGTAAAAGGTCGGTTAGCGATATTGTCTTGCACTTGCCATCATATTTTGGACGCGTGAATAGTCAATATACTTCTATTGAAGATCATATTGGTAAGCGTATCAGTAGTCCATACGTACTCTTGAATGTTTTGGTAGACAAATCTCTTACCTTCCGTTACCGAATTTTCCTCATTCCAGTTGTCGTATGTATTGTGCTTCGCCGTTTAGCGGGTAGAGTGTATAACCTATTTGATAATTCGCGTAATTGAATGTTTATTCGGCTGAAGCGCTACTCTATAAAGTTTTAGGATAGAAGGAAACAACTATTAAAATTGCAATAATTGGCATAGTCGGGGTTCCCGCGTCCTACGGAGGTTTTGAAACCCTGGCAGAAAAACTCGTGGACATTAAAGAATGTCAATTTACCATATATTGTTCTAGTAAGTTTTATAAAAATTCCCCTAAGAAATTTAAAACTGCTGACCTAGTGTACATCCCAATTGATGCTAACGGAGTCTCCAGCATCTTTTATGATCTAGTATCTATGGTGCATGCTATTATTTCTGGCCATAGAAATCTGCTTGTTTTAGGGGTCTCAGGCGCAATATTTTTCCCTATTCTTAGGTGCTTCCCAAACATAAAAATTATGACGAATATAGATGGTATTGAATGGCAAAGGGGAAAGTGGACGAGTTTTGGTAGGAAGTTTTTGAAATTTTCAGAAGCCTTAGCAGTAAAATTTTCGTCTGGAGTCATCTCGGATAATAGTGCAATCACAGGGTATGTCGAAAAAGAATATCAAAAGAACTGTAAAACAATTGCCTATGGAGGTGATCATGCATTGAAAGTCACCCCTAATTTAGATCTCGATAATCTTTTTGATTTTTCATCTCCCTTCGCATTATCTATTTGTAGAATTGAGCCTGAAAACAATGTTCACTTAATTTTAGAAGCTATATACGGGTCAAATTTACGAATGGTATTTATCGGTAACTGGGGAAAGTCTAGTTATGGCAAGGAACTGTATATAAAATATTCAGAAAAAACTAATATAACTCTATTACAGCCCATTTACTGTTTGGATACTTTACATGCCTTCAGGTCATCTTGTTCTGTTTATGTCCATGGGCACTCGGCAGGCGGTACAAATCCTTCCTTGGTCGAAATGATGCATTTCTCAAGGCCTATAGTAGCATTTGACTGTCCTTTTAATAGAGCCACTATGGAAGGGAAAGGCGATTATTTTTCTAGTTTTGACGGCTTGTCGGAGAAGCTTTCTGATCTAAATAGGCTATCAGATGGCAGCGATTTGGCCGAAATTGCAAAGCGCAGATATACCTGGGAGATAATTCGTAAACAGTACCTTGAACTTTTTGGGGTGAAAGAAAAATAAATTTAAGTATTGATTTCAGATGGAGTGAGATTTATTAGAAGTGCCTTGGTTGGTATCCTTATTGATCAAACAGATGGTGGCAAAGTTAAATTCCACAATTTAGCACCGTATTTAAGCAGTATTAAGCTGCATATGTAAAGTATCTTATAGCTTAACACTAGGTTCTTCAATTGGTGCCCCATTCGATTTTATAAATACTAATTCAACTGGTGTCTCCAAATGTTCTCGTCGGTAAGATTTCTGCTGCGGCTGCTGAAGAAGAGGGGCCTTGAGATCAAAGAGGCGGGGCAGAGCATCCAGAATACTTTTGAAGATCATTGTCGAACAATTAGTTGCTAATAGGGCTAGCGCTCGAAAATCAGGTAGGGTAAACCTCGCTCTGCTAAGAATGCACTTAACCATGGCTTAGGCGCACATTCTTCAATGTGTCTCTCCATTCCTTTGTTGTTAAATCATTTTCCCGAACGTAAATCCTATCATCATGAGCTGGTCAGTATTGGGTATCCTGAATCCTAGGGGAAAGGTCAACGAAATTTTAAAAGACCTTGCTAAGGCGATAGGTATGTTAGGCGAGGCAAATGGATTGCTCGAGCGTTGCATGAAGGCCATGGATGTTTCAGTCCCCCGAGCGCTTCTTTGGCAGAATATCAGCAAGATGAAAAGCTATATAGCTAATGGAACACCTAATGGATGATAACTACCCTTCTGCAATTTTAAGCTTAGCTGGTACTAGTCATTACGAGGGGAGAAGTCACATAACACCGACATGCTGTGCTCTAGCTTTTCTTTTTCTCCGCAACGCCTTTGCAAACTTGAATGCATGCCGGACGACAAATTTGTAGTACAGCCCAAATGCTCCCAGCCACAACATAAACGAAACAGCCTCATTCTGTGGCCATACCCTTTCCAAAAAGATACCTAGCATAGCCAAGCTAGTTGCCACCATGATAATGCTGATCAGTGTTTGGCGGTGAGACAGCCCAGCGCGGGTCAGAATATGGTGCAGATGAGTTCTGTCCGCATGAAATGGTGATTTGCGCTTTGTGACCCTTCGCAACATGGTACTCATCATATCCATCATTGGGATAGCTATAAGCCACAATGTGGATGCCGGGTTCACAATGTTGCGTTCACCCTGAGAGAAGTAGATCATGGCAATAGCAACAGCACAGCCCAAAAATGTACTACCAGCATCACCCATAAAGATCTTAATCTTTGATTTAAAGGTAAGATTAAACAGCATAAATATACTGATGGATGTGCAGAGAAATGCCATCAGTGCTATTTCATTTTCGGGCGCATATCCTTGGATTAAATAGAGAAGACTCAACATAGCGACCAGCGTAAGACCGCCTGCCAGACCATCGATACCATCCATCATATTGTAAGCATTGCAGAGGCCGGTAATGGCGACAGCGGTAAAAGGTATGGCTAGTAACCCTAATTCTATATTGCCGAGCCCGGCAAGATTGCCCAATGTGGAAACCTTGACCCCTATGCTGGCAATGGCCAGACCTGAGATCAGCTGCAAAATAAGTCGGTAAACAGGTTGCAGAGGGTAGCGGTCGTCAAGCACACCTATGGATGTTAGTAGGCCGCATATAAGTGCCACACTGACAAAGGTTTCTGGAAGGTCAAGAAAGGCAACGGAACCTATAACAACTGAGAGATAAATAGATATTCCGCCGACCAATGGAATAGCGCCGGAATGAACTTTGCGCCCTAGAGGGCGATCTAGAAGGCCTACAGCATGAGATAGTGGAATTAGCATTCTGGTGATAAGAATACTAAGAACTGCGACTCCGGCAATTGATGGCAAGTAATGCATCATGGTGCTGTACTCCCTGTACGACCCAATTCAAGTATTGGCTCCGCCTGCTGGGCTCGAACCAGCGACCCAATGATTAACAGTCATTTGCTCTACCAACTGAGCTAAGGCGGAATCGTGTTACTACTTGTTGGCGCGCATTTTAGGCACCTCTACCAAAGGAGTCAACAGTTTCCGGCCCTGT
>Ga0066605_10001596_pt1 | contig 14904 bp, 14 predicted proteins | sample SaaInlLV_DNA_10m_FD_60385 | JGI IMG/M metagenome (GOLD analysis project Ga0066605, IMG submission 60385) | Marine microbial communities from expanding oxygen minimum zones in the Saanich Inlet - SI075_LV_DNA_10m | ecosystem: Environmental > Aquatic > Marine > Unclassified | place: British... | reverse complement strand
CAGACTCCAGATTAGATAAAAATTCCTCAATATCTGAGAGAAGATTTTCGTTACGACTCCATACACGCAGAAATGTTGAATCCAAAAAATATATATAACTATCATTCGACATTGGTCCAAACCGAGACTCAAGATCAATCTTTGCACCATCTGTTACTGGAGTCATTCCATGATCTGAAAAAAGAAACACATCACCATTTGGATTATTAGAGAGGTATTGTTTGGAAACTGTGGATATGGTTTCGCCCAGCCATGCTAGATGCTCTTCATACTCTTTAGACCACATGCCACAGGTATGAGAAATGTTATCAAGCTCCATAAAAGATAAAAGTAAATTCTTATTTGACATATCTGTATTAAGAAATTCTTTGGCGACAATTAAGTCTCTTTGATTAAGTCTAACTCGGCTTTTTTTAGCCAAAGCTGCATCAACTATCTCAAAATTATTTGCTTCTAGTAAACTATCATCTTTAAAAGACGCAAAATTATGAGCTCCTGATGCGGTAAAAAAATGTAAATACTTAAAGGGAATATTGCCAACAAATTTATTAAATAGCTTTTTTAAAATAATAATTCGAAAAATAGCATTTGGATATTTAAAATATCTAAGGAGATCAAAAGGTCTAAGGAGCTTGTTTATAAATGAAGGTTTTGCATCAAAATTTGGAGCCCATTCGTTAAAATAACCAATATCATCTGGTGACTTGCCGCAAAACATCTCAGGGTAGATGTTGTTACTAAATCCTATGGACGGTTTGACGGGAGATGAAAGAGAATTCTTAACAACATCAAGACGCTGGCTTTCGTTAAATTGCATTCCATCTACAAAAATTAAAAGTGTATTTTTATTAATCATAATTTATTATCCTCTATTGCGCTCATACCAACTTTTCATGAATGCATATGCTACATCAGAAATAGCATTTTGTCTTTCACTAAAGCTGTTGCTATCAATTTCTATAATTTCTCCTGAAGCGCTACTTAAATATGCAATAGCTATCGATAAAAAAACGCTCGCTTCTTCTTTATCCTTTTTATTGTCGGCGGTATAGAAGGCAATAAGAAACCCAAAAAAGTTATATCTTGTAGAAGAAAAAAGCCAATATAAAGCTTTAAAAAACCCTATAGCTCTCAATAGTTTAAAGAAATAAATCAATGTATTATGCTGCATCCTAACCTCTTTAAGGAATGAAAGCTTAAAAATATTATGTCTTTTGCAAAGCTTTATATAGCGAGTAAGACTTGACGGATCCCCATCCCAACTTAGCTTAGGTGATATGATTCGTAATAACTCCATATAGCTTTCAATGAGAATTCCTTGATGTAAATCAATGACGCTTGGTTCATATTCAGGATTTAACTTAACATGCAAGGCTTCATTAAAAATCGATATTCCACCAATTTTTGCAAGCATATCATGCGGCAAAGCCTCTAAATACTTGTTGCGACTTGAATAACCTGAAATCAAAATATCAAAATGTGGCAATAAAATGGTGGGTATATCGAGTAAATTGCGGGCAACTAAAAGCCGCTTATGACGACTTATTTCGTCGTCATTAGAGAGTTCACGATAAACAAGCCGAAGATTTTTTAAATAACTCCAAAGTCTCACTACAATAATCCAACGTAAATTACCAAGGTCGATATTAGTTACATTAACTGAGGGAACATTACTACGCACTTCGCGACCAAATAACAATAATCCTCGTTCTACAAACTCAAAACTCCATAGAGATGGCGGTATTAATTTAAGCTTCTGCAATGGCACCAATCCGTAGTCAATATCAAATAGTGGCGACCTCAAACCAAAGGACTCGCCTAATTTACTTAGCTCAATCTGAAGTTTTGATTTCCATGGACTTAGAATCCCGTTAGTCACTATAACAAACTCATAATCACCTAGGATATCAATACCCAGCTCGTTATTTATGAGCGAAATTTCATTTCGGGCTGTACTTCCAATAAGATATATAGAAATTAAATCATTTTTTGGAATTACTTTTACCAATAAATCTAATATCTTTTCCAATTCAGAAATAACATTCATATTTTTCAGACTACTAAGATCATACTTACTTTTGGGATAATATATGGAATTCATACGCGACTCCTGCTAATTAGAAAGCCCATAAATATTATTGCAAAAATGTTTAATGGAAAGGTGGCCGGTGTCATACCGAATATTCCAGAAATAAGGAGCCCAATTAAACCACACTTTACTACTTGTCGAGTCAGCAATTGCTCGTTATTTAATCCAACATGCTTTATTAATAGTGGAAAAGTAAACATTAAAAGTGATAGTGCTAAAATAAATACTCCATAATCAGCCAATAATTGGAAATAATAATTGTGTATCCTATAAAATGCAATTTCTCCAGAGAAGCTTGATGCCGGGCCAAGCATACCAACACCAATCCCAAATATTACAGATGAGATATCAAATTGATCGAATAACACTTGGTACTCATCTAAGCGAGCATTTGTCGATCCTGCTCTGTAAGAAAATGCATCTAGTATTATGTAGCCTCCAGCTAGAGCACATAAACATATACTCATTACAAATTTTCCAAACACCCCAATTCGAATTAAAATTAGATAACAGTTGCTTAAAAAGAAGATGAGTAATGCTCTTCTAGAACCTGTTAATATAAGTGGTAGAAGGAAAGTTATTGAGTGAAAGAGAAAAATAGTGATGCCTTTTCTTGAAAGAAACCTCTGAAAGACCAATAAAGAAAAAATCCAGGACACATAAATAAATGTTCCATTCATATTTGGATTATTAAGAAGGCCTCCAAATCTACCACTGCTATAGATGGTGAAATATTGCATAAGAGAAAACCCATCTCGATAGAAGCCCAAGATTGTTACTAATATAGTTATACCAAAAAGACCTATAAAAAAAATACCTGAGTTTTCACTAGATCTAAAAAATATAACCAAGAAAAAAAATAAAAATAAGTATTTGAAGTGAAGTACATATGCAGCATATCCTAGGGCAGCATTACTAGCAGTAAAACTCATAATAGCCGAAGATGTTAAAACCAACATCACCAACAATATAGCGATTGCCTCAGACTGATTAAAACGATTGCGCATCAAAAGGCAAAGGGAAGTTATCCCTATAAATACTGAAATAATAAATGCAGATATTTCAATTGCCGAAAAAGGATTAAATCCACTTTTTTTAATTAAATTCAAACCAAACATTAATCCAATAATAGCTAATGCAGATAAATTTTTGATTAAAGCTGTCACAAGATAAAGGCTTTAAGATAGTACCTAATATAAAACCAGCGCCAAAAAATACCACCGTATTTTTTGTAAAATATGTATCGTTGCGCGACTGGTTGGCATTTTTCAGATCGCAATTTAGCCCATTTATCTTTTATGCTTCCGCGCAATTGAAGTGGTGGATTTCTTTCACAAAAACCCAATACCTTAGGCAATCTCAAAACCATTAATTTTTCTGCCTTAGCTGCCCTCAGACCAAACTCTAAATCAGCTCCTCCATGGACAAAATAAGAAGCTAAGAATCCTATTTCATTTAATACATCCGCACCAATCAGGCACCCATTCATATTTACAGTATCAACTTTTATCGGGTCTAAAGCTCCACGAGTATCAGTTTGGAAAGACAAAGGGTTGCATATACTATTCCTTACGAGCCCACCATAGGTTAAGCAATCACTATTAGGATCTTTAAAATCTCCTGTAATGACTGTAGACTTTCCAGGCACTTTAGAGCTTATTCGAGATAAAGCATTTATTAAAGAAGATATTGCATCTAATTGAAATGTAACGTCATCATTATATGCAAATAAATAATCGAAATCTAAAGTATTAGATATATTTTCCCAACCAAGACGCATGCCTCCAGCCCAATATAAATTTCCATCACCTTTTATAACTCTAACTTCTGGGAACTCTTTAGAGATCATATCCAATGTTCCGTCAGTCGACCCATCGTCAACAATGATATGTGTAAAACTAAAAATTTTTTGATTATCGATCTGATTATAAAGGGAGGTAAGTGAGGATCGTGTAAATTCGATTCTATTATGACATGTAGCTAGTGTGGCTATATTAATCATTAAGCACCCCTTTAAAAGGGCGAAAGGAGCTAACCTTTTTCTTTAAACCCAAGAGCTCCAAAAAATGTCGATAAAATCCGAATTCAAATACTATATATTTCATATCACTCAGCAGATAACTTAAATCATTCCGCTTAATCGCTGATAAGAAAAATTTTTTTTTAATGTGATACCGGTATTCATTTGCAAAATGTTTATAAAAGTCAATTCCAAAAGTATTGACAAGATCATCTTTCCAAATTCGGAGCGAGCGATTAATGCCTTCCATTCTTCTTCTAACATTAAGTGTCATTCTATCTAAATCATTGTTTGTATTAGGAATTGCTATTAATCCAAAGAATATTCGAACTTCTATATTTTTTTTTATGACTATGCGAATCCATAAATCATGATCCACACCAGATTTAATATTTTCACAATAACCTCCCACTGATTTTATTAAACTAAGAAGGTAAACTTGACTTCCCACTGGAGGGGTTACCCCAAGAAGAAATAGATCCTGAAGGTTTTTTACTTCTTCGGGGTAAATTATAGTTTTCAAATCACCACTCTGTGCTATTAACATTTCAGGTGCATTCTTTTCAATTGAAGATAATACCAATTCAATAGCATCAGGATGCCATTGATCATCATCATCGCAGAAAGTAAAATACTTACCTTCTGCAACTTTAATGGCCGTATTTCTTGCAGCTGCTAGTCCTTTATTTTCACTATGACGAATGAACTGGATAGAATGATTTTTTATCAGTTCTGTGAACTCTTCAGGTGGGGCAGAGCTAGAACAATCATCAACAACAATTATTTCGACAGAGGTATTTTTGATACCTACAAGAGATGTTAATGTTAATAAGACTGAGGGCCAACGATTATAAGTCGTTACGCAAATACTTAATTGAATATTATCCATTATGAAGCTATCTTAATATATATTTTAAAGATATCAGACATCTTTTGAAATATTCAAGAGGGTATTTGTATACTAAAAACCTATACTTAAAAAGCACATACATTGTTTCCTTTATAAAAATAGCCTTTTTTAGTTTGCTACGCTTTTTTGTAGTAATCCTGTTAGCGCTCCCAAGCTCATAGTGACTTAGTACTAAGGGAACAAATGCAATGCCTACATCAAATTGAAAAACCATTCGACGATAAAGGTCTGAGTCGATCCCACGTGACATTTTTTCATCAAACCCACCAGCGAGATGGATATCTTCTTTTGCAATCATTACTGAGGATGTGTGAATAAACCCATTTCGATATACCAGCCTAGATTTCCAGTCGTTTGGCAATATTTTGGTAAGTATTCGCCCCTCAGAGTTGCGAACTGAGCCACAAACAATTTTACCTATGGATGCTTTTTTATATTGTTCGATAAGAACATCAGAAGTTAACCAAAAATCATCATCATCCAAAAATGATATATATTTTCCTTTAGCGTTGCGTAATCCCAAATTTCGAGAATGTGCTAACCCACAATTTGAAGCTTTTGAGATGAATCTTATTCGGTCAGGGTACTCTTTAATAAGCTCATCAATAAGCTCTGAAGTATTGTCAGAACTACAGTCATCAACAACGAGAATTTCATAAGATTTAAAATTTTGCTTTAAAGCTGCAAGCAAACAACGCTTAAGTAGCTCTGCTCTATTAAATGTTGTAATGAGAACGGTTACATTTATTTTATTATCCACAATAAAACTCCTAAAGATGTCATTAAAATTATTGAGTAGTATTATAGTTACTATTTGAAAAATTTTAAAAATAAAGCCAAAGATCTATATTTTGATAGGCTCAAAAGTTGGCTTAGGCGGTTTAACTATTGTGTTACTAGGAACATCCTTTGTAATTACAGTATTTGCACCAATTATTACATTGTCTCCAATGCTAATACTTCCAACAACAACAGCCCCTGGACCAATGATAACGTTATTGCCAATAGTTGGGGTCAAAGATTTTGATAGGCCAGCACTTCCAATTGTCGCATTTTGTAAAATTCGAACATTTTTCCCAAACTTGACGGACTTACCTATTACAACTCCTACAGGATGAATTAGTCGGACTCCCTTAGGAAGCTTAAAGGTTACTACACAGCAAAAATATACTCTACTATCACGCTGAGATATTGAATTGATAATACCAAAAAACTGCCGTTTCCAAAACAAGTTGTGATGATAGAGTAGGCTGTTTAACAATTTATTCATTTACTATATTTTAAAATGCTTAATCTTTGGCAGATAAACAAACTATATAACAGTTTTAAGTAATAAGCAGCGACTGTTGCAATAGCGGCGCCAATTCCTCCATATGTTGGAATAAGAGTGTAGTTTAAATATACATTAAATATTACAGCTATTATATATCCATACAGTATATGTATTGCACGATCTTTCAGTACAAATAATTGATCAAATTGCATCGTTAGATAAATTGATATGAGACTCAATACATGTATCTTTAAGATATTTACTGACTCGTTAAATTCAATGCCATATAAATAAAAAACTATAAACTCTGAAAAAATAAATGTAAAAATAGTTACAAGCAATCCGATTAATAAAAAGAAAATGGATATTGAATTGAAATTTACTACAAATAATTTTGGATCTTTTAGAGTGCTAAATCCTGAGAATAACCCTATAGTCACTACCGAGGGTATAACATACCAAATTGAACTTATTTTAACAGCAGCGGCGTATATACCAAGTGATTCAGAACCTGATATATAATTGAGCATTATTGAGTCAGCATTTAAAAACATTGCAATAAAAAAACTAGAAACGAATAAGGGCAAAGATTTAGATAATAATGTTGTAGCTGTAATTAAGATTGTTTTGTTAAACCTTACTTTTTCCCCACGTCTTAAAAAGATACTCACCAAAATGAGGATATATATAAAATTTTCTGCCACATATACATAGAAAAAATACTTAATTTCATAGTTATTAATGACAAGGAACACTTTAAAAATGGAAGATATTATTATTGATAAAATTGCCCCAATTGATACGAACTTTGACAAATTCAATGCTTTAAAAAAATACTCAAATGGTAAAAAAATATATGCAAAAAAAGATAGGAAATATATAAAAATATAGTGTTTTTTCTCAGGCATTAAATCATAACTATCAACTACAAAGTAGAAGATGCATAAAAACATCAAAGTTGCTATTGTATTCACAGCAATGGTTGATGCCAATACGCTTTCCACCGATCGCTTATTGGCTATTTCTTTAATTAGGATATTTCGATGAATAAGAGTGGTAAAACTTTTAAACAAAGCTCCAAAAGCAATTACAAAAGTTAATACCCCATAACCATCTGTGCCAAGGTACCTCGCCACATATATACCTACAAAAAAAGAAGATGTTAAGCGTGTAATCTTATCAACAAAGATCCAATTTAAATTTACAAATGATTCTTGCATTGAGAGATATAATTTTTTTGACCTAGTCAAGCATTTATCCCAAAAAGTTAATAACTCTTTAAATATTTTAATTACGGACATAGATAGTTTATGTTAACTGTAATATTTATTATACCAGTCTATAAAGAGCTTCACGCCTGTCTCTATTGGAGTATTGGGCTTAAAATTAGTTGCTTTCATTAAAGCGCTCACATCCGCATAAGTTTCCTCAACATCACCAGGCTGGAGTGGCAACAACTGTTTTTTAGCTTGCTTGCCGAGTGCTTTTTCAATGCATTCAATATAATAAAGTAACTCTACAGGTTGGCTGTTTCCAATGTTATATATCCTCCAGGGGGCGCTTGAGGATGCTGGGTCAGGATGTTCACCTGACCAGTCAGAGTTGGGCTTTGCAGGTCGATCCAAAGTTTGGACTACACCCTCAACAATATCATCTATATAGCTAAAATCGCGTCGATGCTTGCCATAGTTAAAAACTTTTAAAACACCACCCTCACTGATTGCCTTGGCGAATAGCATAGGTGACATATCTGGTCTACCCCAAGGACCATAAACAGTAAAAAATCTTAAACCAGACGTTGGCAGTTTATAAAGATGGCTGTAACTATGGGCCATTGCTTCATTGGCTTTTTTTGTTGCCGCATAAAGAGATATTGGATGATCGACATTGTTTTTCTCAGAAAATGGTATGGCCTCATTGGAACCATAAACCGAACTAGATGATGCATAAACCAAATGTTCAACCTTGTTATGACGACAGCCCTCAAGAATATTCAGAAATCCAACTAAATTTGAATCCGAGTAAGCATGTGGATTTTCGATAGAATATCGGACCCCTGCTTGAGCAGCAAGATGCACCACTCGATCAAATTTATAGTCTCTAAATAAAGCTTTAATTTTTTCAGAATTAGAAATATCAATCTTTTTAAAATTAAAATTTTTAAAAGGTTTTAATTTGACAAGTCGCGCCTCCTTGAGACTTACATCATAGTATTCATTAAGATTATCAATTCCAAAAACGGTATCACCACGCTCACAAAGATACCTACTGACATGATATCCTATAAAGCCTGCGGCACCGGTTACCAAGATTTTCATTTTAATAATTTTCCTAATTTCACAGTTTATATTTCATAAAGTATCAAGAGCCAATTATAAAATTGTAGTAAGTATTTAAAAACTAAATTGATCTTGAGAATTATGTATTTATTTTCTTATTCTATCGTAGTTTGTTTTATACCATTCATAAGTATTTTCAAGTCCTTTTTCAAGGCTAATTGTCGGTTTCCAACCAAGCTTCTGAAGGCGAGAGTTATTCATCAACTTTCGCGGAGCGCCATCTGGCTTTGTATTATCCCACTTAATGATCCCAGTAAACCCAATAATATGCGCAATAGTTTCTGTAAGTTTTTTTATTGAGCAGTCCTCACCACTTCCAATATTGATGTGAGAAAGCATAGGCGTCGATATTTTTGAATAAGTTACAAAATCTAAATTCATTAGATAAATACAAGCTGATCCCATATCATCGACATGCAAAAACTCCCTCAATGGCATTCCGGTTCCCCATGCAACAACCTCCTCATCTTGATTTAATTTGGACTCATGAAACCTTCTTATTAATGCAGGGATTACATGGCTATTTTCAGGATGATAATTATCTCTTGGTCCATATAGATTTGTTGGCATTACGCTTCTGAAGTCTGTTCCATACTGACGGTTATAGCTTTCACACATTTTAATTCCTGCAATTTTAGCAACTGCATAAGGCTCATTAGTAGGTTCTAAATAACCATTTAATAACTCACTTTCAGGGATTGGTTGCATCGCAAGCTTTGGATAAATACAAGAGGAGCCTAAAAAAAGTAATTTTTTTATGCCTGATTCATAACTTTGGTGGATAATATTGCTTTGTATCATTAAGTTTTGATATATAAAATCAGCAGGATATGTGTTGTTAGCATGAATTCCGCCAACCTTAGCTGCAGCTAAATAAACTTGATCAAACCTATGATCGAAAAAAAAATCTTTTACCTGAGCCTGATTTGTTAAATCAAGTTCTTGTCGTGATGCAGTTACTAATTCAACATCTTGATTTTGAAGCTGGCGACATATTGTCGAACCAACCATCCCATTATGCCCTGCTATAAAAATTTTACTCATGGCTTATTCTAGTTGAAGCGAAATATCATATCCATGATCTTTAAGAAGTTTGATGCGTTTTGCCTCTTCTAAATCAGATTTTACCATTTCAGTGCACATATCTTGTACAGTAATCTCTGGGATCCAGCCTAACTTCAATTTTGCATTAGAAGGGTCACCCAACAAAGTCTCAACCTCTGCTGGTCTAAAATATCTTGGATCAACTTTAACAACTATATCACCTACATTGATTCCAGGAGCATTGCTACCAGAAATTTTTGTGACAACCCCTTCTTCATTTTCCCCAGACCCCCTAAAGTCTAGCTCAATACCTAGTTCTGCTGCAGACCATTTTATAAATTGACGAACTGAATATTGAACACCTGTAGCTATTACAAAGTCCTCAGGGCTATCTTGTTGTAACATCATCCATTGCATTCTTACATAATCTTTAGCATGACCCCAGTCTCTAAGTGCATCCATATTGCCCATATATAGGCAACACTCTAATCCTTGCGCAATATTACTGAGCCCGCGTGTAATTTTTCGGGTCACAAATGTCTCACCACGACGAGGTGATTCATGGTTAAACAAAACTCCATTACATGCATAAATACCATATGATTCTCGGTAGTTAACAGTTATCCAATATGCATAAAGCTTTGCAACAGCATAAGGGGACCTCGGATAAAAGGGGGTGGTTTCTTTTTGAGGCGTTTCTTGAACTAATCCATAAAGCTCAGAAGTTGAGGCTTGATAAAATTTAGTTTTCTTTTCAAGACCCAAAAATCGAATAGCCTCCAAGAGACGAAGTGTACCCATGGCATCAACGTCAGCTGTGTATTCAGGAGAATCAAAGCTTACAGCCACATGGGATTGTGCGCCAAGATTGTATACCTCATCTGGCTCTACCTCAGATAGAATTCGCGTAAGGTTTGATGAATCAGTAAGATCGCCGTAATGTAAAACAAAGTTCTGATTATCCGTATGAGGGTCCTCGTAGATGTGATCTACTCGTTGCGTATTTAGAGATGATGCTCTTCGTTTTATGCCATGGACCTCATAACCCTTTTCCAAAAGAAATTCTGCTAGGTAAGAACCATCTTGGCCTGTAACACCTGTAATTAATGCTTTTTTGTTCATAAATTATTTACTCTATTATTTGTAAGTTGCTAAAATTAGCTTCAACTTAGTTATTTTATTAGTTTTTTCACTCTTCGTATATTATAAAATTTCATTATACTCAAGCCTAAGGAGTTAGGTTGAACCCCATTAATTAATGTTTTAAGCATTTCTAATTAACCACGATGCATAATTTCGTATATATTTATGGAAGTTATTACTATCACATACCACATTTAAATCGAACCATTTAAAAATATCATGCTGATCATTAAATATAATGTCAGGTTGAGAGCTATAACTAATATAATGAGGTAAATTTACATAGTGGGTTGAAACCTCATCACAAAAAAAACTATTCTCATAAAAGTGGTCCCATGCTCCCATAAGCTTAGCGCCCCAATTATCATTAACAACCAAACCTAATTCAGATATTGCCACTCTTTTAAGACAATCGTTAAGTGTTTCATTTTTAAAAATTCTAGAGCCAGGTGTAAAGAAAAAACCTTTTAAGGGCTCATTTTTTCTCTTTCCTAACAAAATTTTTCCATTACAAATCAAACATATATCCACAGATACTAAGGGAGTATTTTCAATTACTTTTTTGAAAGTGGGATTATCTAACATCTTCCTGTTTAAGTCTTACTCAAAATTATTTATCTTATGTCTAGTTATTTCCATAGAGATCTCTTGAAAAACATTTAGAAAGTACATCACTTAAACAATCATCCATGCGATTTGCAATGATGACATCACATGACAATTTGAATGAATTCAAGTCTGAGATAAGCCTTGAACCGAAAAACTCTTTTGAATCAAGCTCTGGTTCGTAAATAATTACATCTATACCTTTTGCCTTAACCCTTTTCATAATGCCTTGAATTGCAGAAGATCTAAAATTATCGCTACCCTCTTTCATAACGAGACGATAAAATCCAATAGTTTTTGGTTTAAGCTTTAAGATTTCTTCAGCAATAAAATCTTTACGAGTTGTGTTTGAGGATACAATCGCTTCTATTAATGTCTGCGGCACCCTATCATAATTTGCTAAAAGCTGCTTAGTGTCTTTTGGCAGACAATAGCCGCCATAACCAAAAGATGGGTTGTTGTAACCATCACCAATTCTCTTATCAAGGCATACGCCATTGATGATACTCTTAGTATCAAGATCATGCGCCAGCGCAAAAGAATCTAGTTCATTAAAAAACGATACGCGCATGGCAAGGTAAGTATTAGCAAATAACTTGACTGCTTCAGCCTCCTGCGAGCGAATAAATAGGGTTTCAATATCAGTCTTCTGAGCGCCCTGCACTAAGAGATCAGCGAACACCTTACTATCCTTAAGCTGGCTGCCAACAATAATACGTGATGGGTGAAGATTATCTTTGAGGGCGTTGCCCTCTCGCAAAAACTCAGGAGAGAAGATGATGCGATTTGTTGCATGCTTTTCTTGAAGTGATTTTGTATGGCCCATAGGGATGGTAGATTTGATGACGATAAGCGCATCAGGATTTAACTCAAGCGCTTCATTTACAACACTATCTACAGTTTTAGTATCAAAACGATTGGTATTTGAGTCATAATTGGTAGGCGTAGCTACAATCACAAAATGAGCGCTTTTATAGGCGGCTTGCTTATCAAGAGTTGCTACAAGGCTTAATTCTTTTTCGGCAAGAAAATTTTCAATCTCTTTATCAGCTACTGTAGACTGCTTGTTATTGATTTTTTCAACTCGTGAAGGATCTATATCAAGAACCTCGACATTGTTGTGCTGAGCAAGCAGAACTGCGAGTGACATACCTACATAGCCAGAACCCACAACAGTAATATTTATTTTATTTTTCAAATTTATTCCTTTAATTTAATTCACTCTAAAAAATTTATAAAGAAGATTTTTTAGGCTCCGAAAACACCAAAAAAACTACTTTTTAAAAATGTTACAACCTATATTATGAAGTTTTTACACTAAAAATATAATACCTTAAAAGAACCAATAAAATACCAAGCATGCCTCCCAATAACGCACTAAAGATGCAAATTAAAGATCGATTAGGTTCTGATTTTTTTTCCATAACCACAGGAGGGTCAATGTAATCAAAAACATAATACTTATTAGCTTCAATTAAAGTTAATTTTTTAGTTTCTTCTTGCAATAGTTCGGCTAAGACTTGCTTGATTTCAGATAGTCCAGTCGCTGAAATTTGTTGATTAAGATAACTGACAGCTTTTTCTGAAGCTGTTTTATCTTTTTGTCTATAAAAATTATTAACTTCATCAACAACTAATTCAACCCATTGTTTAGCTATAAATGGAGATTGATGTTTGATTGATAAAGTAATGAATCCAGTTTTTTCATCTTGACTTAAACTTAAGTGCTCGCCTACAAATACTTTAAAGCTTTCTTGTGCGCTTGGAATTTTTAGCTTTGAATAAGAATAGTCTCTAATCCAGGTATCGCTATTCATGTCATAAATATTTTCATCAAAAGTCAATGTATTTGTTTTAAGATCCCATGATTTCACGGCCATAAGATCTGGCAGGTCGATATTTATAAGCACATTGTTCTTGAAGAAGCTTAAGGAGGTAATTTTTTTTATTGCTTTTAAAGCATTACCTTCGTCAGTCTGAGAGGGAAGACTTAATCCTGCGAGGCCTGCAAGACCACCATAACCTCTAAGGGCTCCGGCAATATTTGTAGATGGATTAGAAGGGACAATTAAAGTTTTAGATTCATATATATTAGGAAGGTTCAAGCTATAAATAACCCCAATGGTTGACATTAGAGCTATAACAAAAGTAATGATCCATTTTCCGTGCAAAAGAACTCTAAAAAGTTCTAAAAGATTTATCTCACCTTCAGAATTGCTCTTTTGTTGATTGCTGTGCTTTTCTTGCATAAAAGTCATTTTGTTATTAGTTAAAAAATTCTTTATAAAAATCCGATTGCCTATTATATAGCACTAGCAGATTATTTTATTATGTTTTTTTATAATCAATACTTTACAAAAAATAAGAACTTTATCTATTTTAACTTGGTCAATCTTATATAAAGCGATGTGACGTTCTTTATGAAAAATACATGGTACCCGAGGCCGGACTTGAACCGGCACGATATTTCTATCGAGGGATTTTAAGTCCCTTGTGTCTACCAATTCCACCACTCGGGCAAGTTAATAGATACCAAATTTTTGTGACATTATACTTTTTTAAATTAAAATGTCTTCAAATTAATGGAGGCTGAAGCCGGAATCGAACCGGCGTAAACGGCTTTGCAGGCCGCTGCATAACCACTCTGCCATCCAGCCTAATTAAGCTTTTGTATTGTATACAACTAATGAAATTTAAAAAAGTTATTTCTTAAAGGTATTTAAGCTATAAATAAAGCCTGTGTGGATCGTTATTATAAGTGACAGAAATAGCAATATATCAGCAATTAATAGTACCAACATATTATTCATCCCAAGCCCTAAAAGATAGATGCTTATAGTAAACAACTGAATAGTTGTTTTTATTTTTGCTAAAAAAGTTACTTTTGTGGCATCAGATTTGTTTTGTCTTGCATTAAAGTCTCTAAGAGCTCCAACCCATATTTCACGAGTAATAATTAATGCTGATACAAATGCAATATAATAACTAGTAAGATTTACAGATATTGCAAATAATAAAAAAACAATAAGAATTTTATCAGCAATAGGGTCAAGAATTTCTCCAATTTGAGAGACATGATTGAACTTTCTAGCCAAATAACCATCAAAGTAATCTGTGATGCTTGCAATGAAGAACAATACAAATGCTATCCAATACATCTCTGTTCGAGTTAAAAGAATAAATATAAATGCTCCAAGAGCCATTCTGGATATGGTGAGTAAGTTTATAAATATAGCCATTAAGTTTTATAAGAGATAATTTGTAGAGCTATTTTCTCATTAATGCCACTAATAGTCATTAATTCATCAAGCTCAGTATTTTTAATACTTTTAATATTTTTAAATTTTTTGAGGAGATTGGATTTTGTTACTGGGCCAATCCCATCAATCTCGTCTAGAAAAGATTTCTTTATGCTAAGTTTTTTCTTTTTTCTTTGTGCTGTTATTGCAAACCTATGAGACTCATCTCTTATCTCTTGAA
>Ga0066605_10001572_pt1 | contig 15049 bp, 11 predicted proteins | sample SaaInlLV_DNA_10m_FD_60385 | JGI IMG/M metagenome (GOLD analysis project Ga0066605, IMG submission 60385) | Marine microbial communities from expanding oxygen minimum zones in the Saanich Inlet - SI075_LV_DNA_10m | ecosystem: Environmental > Aquatic > Marine > Unclassified | place: British... | reverse complement strand
GAGATAGTGGACTTTATATTAACTCTAGCGCAGATGGACAGCTTGATATTGTCGCGGACACAGAAGTACAGATAGCCGCTACTACAGTCGATGTAAATGGCATTTTAGATGTCTCAGGAAACATCGTAGCAGGTGGCACAGTTGATGGTGTTGATATTGCAGCAAGAGATGGCGTACTAACTACCACTACAACTACTGCAAATGCGGCGCTTCCTAAAGCCGGTGGTGCTATGACCGGAGCTATAACAACTAATAGTACCTTTGACGGACGCGATGTAGCTACTGATGGCACTAAACTTGATGGTATTGAAGCTAATGCAGATGTAACAGACGCAACTAACGTAACTGCTGCTGGCGCTTTAATGGACAGTGAACTAACAGCTATTGCGTCTGTTAAGGCATTAAATCAAGGCGTAGCCACTACTGACAGCCCTGCCTTTGCTGGCCTTACTGTAGACACAACCACCCTAGCAGTTGACTCCACTAACAATCGCGTGGGTATAGGGACTGCATCGCCTAGTGCGCCTTTGCATGTTCAAAAGGGTTCGGCAGGTTCCTCTGCTTTTCCTTCTGGAGATTGGGCAGCAAAGATATTTAATCAGACTGACGCATCTACAGAGCATGGATTAGTAGTTGCTAACCGCTGGCAGAATGATGCTTCTACTGCCTTTGAGGTTGGTGGTTTATACGATGATGGCGATGGTTTTGATACATGGATGAAGGTAACTGGTGCCGGCAGAGTAGGCATAGGACAGGCCGCCCCGTCTAGCCTTTTACATCTTGGCGATGCAGGTGCTGTTAATCCGCAATTGTTTATAGAAGCCACAGACCCATCCAATGTCCCAATAGGAGTTACTTTAAGCGTCAACAGCACTACTGGGGATATAGACCTACAAAACGTGTCGCCAAGTCCAAACCCTAAACTCAACATTAATTCGGCTACTACTACTTTCCTGCGTTCTGGCGCAGAGAAAATGCGTATTAATAATACAGGGGTGGGTATTGGAACAACTAGCCCCTCAGAAGATTTGCACGTTGAGGGTCAGTGTCTGGTGGCTAGTTCACAGCAATATGGAGCCTTCGTATCTAGAGTAAACTTAACTGGCGGCTCTTATGGTATTGGGCTTTATGTAAATAATACTTCATTGGGAGGAACAGGAACTACAGCTCTTTTCCAAACAACCAGTTCTGACAAAAACGTGAGTTTTACCAACGGCAGTTCAACTTCTATTTTCGCAACATTTAATAAATACAATTCTACGGCAGCAGGTCATATTAGAATGACCAACAACGTACTTCAGTACCAAGTGCTTTCTGATGCAAGAGCAAAAGAAAACATCGCAGATGCTGGGGATGCAGGAAGCAAGATAGACGCAATCCAAGTCAGGCAGTTTGACTGGATAGAGGGAGGGTTACATGAGGAGTTTGGTTTTATTGCTCAAGAGTTAGCCCCTATCGTTCCTCTAGCTGTTGGTGGTGACCCTGATGGTGAAGAAATGATGGGCGTTGATGCAAGTAAACTAGTGCCCTTGCTTATAAAAGAAATTCAATCATTACGCGCTAGAGTAGCAGCGCTAGAGGAATAAATCATGTCAGTAACTTGGACAATCTCAACACTAGAACGCAACACTGATGATGGTGTTGTAGTAGCACACTGGCGAGCTAGCGATAGCGAAATAGTAGGCGAAGTAGAACACTCAGGTAGCAGCTATGGCGCTTGCGGCTTCACCCCTGACGCTGATGCTGACGGCTACACAGCCTACGCTGACATCACAGAGGCTCAGGTTATCGAGTGGGTAAAGGCTGACGTAGACGCTGACGCTGTAGAGGCAAGCATTGCAGCACAGATCGCAGACAGCAAAGCACCAGCGATTACTGCTGGAGTGCCTTGGTAATGATTGATCCCGTCACGGCCATCAGCATAGCCACTAACGCGTTTGGTACTATCAAGCGCATGGTAGCTGCTGGTCGTGAAGTAGAGGATACACTAGGACAGATAGGGCGCTTCTACGGTGCTGTGTCTGACCTTTCAGAGCATAAGCGACAGGCTGATAACCCTCCCCTGTTTAAAAAGATCATTGCCGCTAAGTCTGTCAATCAAGAGGCGATGGAGACATACGCTCGGACTAAGCGTACCCAGCAGATGGAACGCGAACTCAGGGAACTCTTGATGTATCAATATGGCAAGGATGGCTATCAGGAACTTGTCGACCTCCGCAGGTCTATTGCCGCCCAGAGGGAAAAGACAGTCTACCTTCAAGAACGAAAGCGCAAGGCATTCTTCTGGAATAGTATCCAGATCACTGGGATAGCTATACTTGGCTATGCCGTTTACTTTGTAATCGCACTAATATTGGGAGCCCTCAATGGCAACGGTTAAGGAAGCACTTTTAAAGCTGGAGGCTCACGAACGTGAATGCACAGTAAGAATGAAGGCTATCGAGGAAAAGTTTGAGCGTATAGAAAAACGACTCGACGACGGCTCTGCTAAGTTTGATCGTTTTGATATGGTCGCTAGAGGTATGTATGTACTTATTATTGGCCTGTATTGCGTGGAGAAAATGTACTAATGCTTAAACTACTACTTGGCCCCATTGCAGATTTAGCTGGCGGGTTCCTAAAAAATAAAGCTGAACAGTCAAAAGCAAAGCACGAAGCCAAAATGAGCGTGATTCAGAATGATTCTGACTGGGAAGCAAAGATGGCTGATGCTTCTGCATCGAGCTGGAAAGACGAATTTTGGACAATTGTGTTAGCGATACCCATCTTTATGGTTGGTTGGGCGATTATCACTGGGGATATGACCGTGGTGGATAGAGTAAAAGAAGCGTTTGCCGCCCTTAACGACTTACCAGAATGGTATCAGTATCTACTGTTTGTGGCTATTTCCGCTAGCTTTGGCATCAAAGGTGCGAGCAAACTAATGGGTATGCGTAAATGAGGTACTTTAATCGGGCTGACTTCGACTGTCAGGAGACCGGCAACAACGAGATGAGTGACGATTTCTTGATAAAACTTGATGAGCTACGCCATGTGTGTGGTTTTCCCTTTATTATCACCAGCGGTTACAGAGACCCCAGCCACAGCATAGAGGCGCGAAAATCAAATCCGGGCACCCATGCACGCGGGATTGCCTGCGACATCAAAGTGTCCAATGGTAGTCAGTCGTATGCTATCATTAAGAACGCGCAATCAATGGGATTTAATGGTATAGGTGTAGCGAAAACCTTTATCCACGTAGACACTAGAGATACTACCCCCGTAGTCTGGTGCTACTAGAACGTACATAGGTGTTATATGCCGCTAAAGAAGTTACAGCTAAAGGCCGGAGTAAACCGCGAGAATACTAGGTACACCAGTGAAGGTGGATGGTATGAGTGCGATAAAGTACGGTTTCGTCAAGGCACGCCGGAAAAGATAGGTGGGTGGCAGCGTATATCTACGTCTGTATTCGATGGAGTATGCCGTTCTTTATGGAACTGGGTAACTCTGAGCGGCCAAAACCTCGTGGGGGTAGGCACGAACCTAAAGTTCTATATTGAACAGGGCGGTCTGTACTACAATATAACTCCCATACGCGCTACTAATACGCTGACTAACCCGTTTACCACCGTATCTGGTTCGGCTACTGTGACTGTTACAGATGCAGCGACGGGCTACACGATTGGAGACTTTGTTACGTTTAGTAACGCTTCCGCAGTTGGCGGGTTGACCCTCAATGGCGAGTTCCAAATCCAAACAGTGGCTTCTGGTTCATACACCATAACAGCTTCTAGTACAGCTTCTAGCGCGGCTACGGGTGGGGGTACTGTAACTGCTGTTTACCAGATAAATATCGGCCCTGCGCAAGCCACCCCTCTAGTAGGTTGGGGAGCAAGTACGTGGGGGTCTGGAGCGTGGAGCACGGGTGCATCTTCTACAGAGTCCATACGGATATGGAGTCAGGCTAACTTTGGAGAAGATTTGTTGTTCTCGCACGGTGATGGCCCCATATATTTTTGGGACGCTAGTGGTGGAGTAAGTAATGTGGGTGTAGAGTTATCTACCCTATCGGGCGCGTCTAATGTACCCACTACGCAAAAGTTTATTTTAGTGTCTGATATAAACAGGTTTGTATTTTGTTTTGGAGCTAACACCTTGGGTAGTGCTACCCAGAACCCTATGCTTATTCGGTGGTCAGATCAAGAAGATGCTACTAACTGGACTCCCGGCGCAACAAACCAAGCAGGCGATCTCGTACTGTCTAATGGCTCAAGAATCGTGGCCGCCAAACAAGCACGTCAGGAAGTACTAGTGTGGACTGACTCAGCTTTGTATTCACTACAGTACGTGGGCGCTCCAGTGGTATGGACTGCGCAGTTGGTAGGAGAGAACATATCTACCGCTTCTCAAAACGCTGTGGCATACGCCAATGGCGTAGCATACTGGATGGGTAGAGACAAATTCTACATGTATGATGGCCGTACTAAACCCCTAAAGTGCGACCTACGTAAGTTTGTGTTTAACGACTTTAACGAAGAACAGTACGACTCCGTGTTTGCAGGAACTAATGAATCGTACCATGAAATATGGTGGTTCTACTGTTCAAGTGATTCTCTGGTTGCTGACAGGTATGTAGTGTATAACTATCTAGAACAGGTATGGTACTACGGCACTATGACGCGTAGTGCGTGGCTTGACTCTGGACTACGTACCAATCCTCTAGCAGCTACATACACCTACAACTTAGTAAATCAAGAACAGGGCGTAGACGACAATGAAACAGGGGTTACAGCAGCTATCCCTGCCTATATTACCTCCGCGCAGTTTGACTTAGACGATGGACATAAGTTCGCGTTTATATGGCGTATAATACCTGACATACGGTTTGATGACTCCGAAGCAGGGTCTCCCAGTGCTACTATGACATTGCTCCCCTTAACAGATTCTGGTGCAGGGTATAACAACCCCACGTCCGTAGGAGGGTCTAACAGCGGCTCAATAACGCGCACCGCAGTGCTACCTATAGAGCAGTTTACAGATCAACTATATACTAGAGTGCGTGGACGGCAGCTATCAATCAAGGTAGAATCTAGCGATATTGGAGTTACTTGGCAATTAGGTTCTCCCCGTATAGATATGCGACCTGATGGCAGACGATAATGGCTGTAGACAATACTAGGTATGACGTACCGTTTCGTGCTCCGGCGCTACCGTATCCTCCGCAGGTATACGACCAAGAGTCGTTTGAAGAGTTTAACAAAGTACTGCGTATTTACTTTAACCAGCTAGATAACGCACTGAGAAACGCTATGGCAGTTCAAGAACCCTACGAGCTACAAGTATCAAAAGGTCAGGTAGCTGGGGCTAGTACCATATACAAGTTTGGGTTTAATCCTGACATAAATGGCACCCAAGAGACTGTGTGGGGTACTGGCGGTAACTACCCTTACCTTACATCTGCTTCCACTGTGTATATAAGTAGTTCTAGCACTGCCGATTCTAACGGGGGTACGGGAGCTAATACTGTAACTGTAGAAGGTGTGGACGGCAGCTACAACGCCAAGAGCGTAACTGTTAATATGAACGGCCAGACTCAGGTGCAGGTAGGTGATGCTAGCTCGTGGTTACGTGTTAACAGGATATTTGTAGCTACCTCTGGTAGTGGAGGCACGGCTGCGGGAGACGTATACGTAGCTAATAGCGGAGTAAGTTCTGGAGTACCCACAGGAGTTACGTATGCACACGTCATACAGGGAGATAACCAGTCTCAGATTGCTGCTTACACAGTTCCTGCCGGACACTCTCTGTACCTAGACGACGTTACGTTTACCTCTGCAATATCCCTAGCAAACAAACACGTTACTGCAAGTTTTGTTACACGAGACTTCGGTTCTAATACGTTCCGCACACGCATAATACAGACCATGCAGAGTTCCTTGCTAATGCTACCACTCACGTACCCGTTCAAGATAGAAGAAAAGACGGATATAGAGTGCCGAGCGTTTTCCGATACTACCAACGTAGAAGTGGGGGCGTCTTTTCAAGGCATCCTCATAAAGAACTAGGTGGTTGGTGTGGGGTTGAAATTCTATATACTTACCGCTGAAAGCATACAAGCCCTAAAGAGGCATTTTGCTCCAGATTTTAGCGCGATACCCGTAGAGCAAGCGGTAGTGGTTATAAACACTTTGGATGCTAACTATGAGCGCAAAGCTGTGGAGTACTGTAGGGAGCAAGGAATAGAACACCACGTCACGGTTAGTAACGGTACCCCTGCTAGGGGTAAGAATTCGGTTATGGAGGTGTTTTTATCTTCAGATAACGACTACTGTGTTTTAGTAGACGGGGATGATTTTTTAACCAAGCATGGCGTCTGGATGTACAATCACTTAGCCACTACAGACACACCCCCAGATGCAGTATGCCTAGTAAACCAATTCTCATATCGTCGCTACGGAGAAGGAGGAGTTATAGCCTGTAACCCGTTTACGTTGGACTACGATAAAGAACTTTCGATTGACCTATATAAAGAATTTAAAAACAATAGAACAATAGGATACAAAAAAGCCGCTCACTTTGCTCGACTACATAAAAGCTATTATAAGAATCAACGAAAATATAGTGAGGGTAACGAAGTACACTGCCGTGTTACATGGTTTAGTCGTAAGGCTGCTACGTTTAAGTTTGACGAAAGTATACGCATAGGAGAAGATACCCTACACATGCTACGTTTAAAGCACGAAGCAATTAAAAATGGCTTACGTTTTTACTCCACCGACGAGCGACCCGCTACCTATGTCTACGACGAATGCACTTACGGTATTGTTGCTAGAGATTCTAAGTTAGGGACTGACTATGGCTGGATGGATACTTATTTAGTTGCCCTAGGGCGTATGAAGAAAAAAGGCCAGCTACATGCAAATACCTTACTTCCAGAGTTACGGATACACTATCCCTCAGACTTAGCTTACGACGATATAGCAATAGACACGTCATTTGTCCATAAGTTACCGGAGTGTGATTTTGGATTTCCTAAAAATGCTACTGAAGAATCAGTGCGCAATGCGTATTCTTTCCTACTTAAAAACGCGTTACTACGAAAACGCGAAGCTGCGTAGAGGATTATATAATGTCATACGCAAACTACTACCCCTCTAATTACCGCCCAGTATCTAGGCCGACTACATACACCACGTACTATCCTACAAATAGCGCAGGGTTTAGTAATTTTGGTACTCCAGCTCCAACTCCTGCGTTTGCTGCGTCGGGGGCTAATATAGTAGGTGGCCCTAGCACTGGAGGGCAGTTTAGCGGGGGCAGCGGGACTGGGTTTAATACCGAAGCGCCCGAACAAATTAATGTACCAATACCGGAAGAAAAAAGAGCTGAGATAGATAGGCAGTGGTTCGTACGGCCCTATACAGGGAGAACGTCTTACGCGGAATGGAAAAAATATAGGGATTACCAACGCGGCGGGCGTAGAGTAGCTCTGGCTAAGTTTAACATGGGGGGTAACACCGGAGAGGTTATTGGCCAGCTTATAGGTAGGAAGCCTCTACGTCCCGCAGATCAACTTGCATTTGCTAGGGAAATAAGTGCGTACGCGTACGGCCTACAAAACGAAGTTCTTACCGATAGGTTGCTAGATGTTGGGTACACTAAAGAAGAACTAAATAGGATGAATTTCGGCAGTGGGGTTGATGTCGAATCTTTTAGAACTAGAAACTACGGGTTTGACTACAATAAATGGAAGTCTAGCCTAACCTCTGCTAAGGCTGACAACGCGACGGAATTTTCTGGCCTATACAGTAGAAAGTTTCAAGCATCGCTAGAGGCTAAAGATAAAGCGTTTAACGTCCTAAAAGACAATGACCCCTCTACGTTCGCTGCGGTATATGCTGCTGCGGACTTAGACACAAAAAACAGATATCTGTACAGCGAGTACAAAGACGGTAACTTGTCAGGGAGCGACTATAAGGAATCTGTAGTAAATAATTTGGCCCTAGACGGTAAAAAAGTAGCTGTATTTGATGGTCAGTATTACTACTTAGAACCCCCAGAGGGTAGCGCAGATACGGGGTTCCGTGCAGACGGAGGAGAGAACGGGTCTAATAAGTTCTACAAAATAAACTTTTTCCCTTCTGACTTTGCAGCTAACAGCACCTCTAGGATGAAAGATGCTGGCATGGGTACTCACCTACTAAGAAGTGATACCCCGATGGGCCTTGTGGTGGGAGTAGACGACTTAGGACAGCTACTAGTCACAGACACTGCTCCTAATATTACGTCTGCCAATGCGTTCTTAGAATATGGAATAGGCACAAGAGGGGGACAAGTATCAGACCCCACCAGAGTATCAGGACTGGACGAATTTACGGCTATACTCCGTACTGGCGCGTCAATACTTACCGGCGGTGCTTCAGAGGCGGCGTACGTAGCGTACAAAGGTTTAAAAGGCGACACTTTAAAAACTGAAGACTGGCTTAAAGTAGCAAGTTACGCATTCCAAGAGTTTGGCCAAGAGTGGTTATCGAAACAATCCGCTAACGGCCAAGAAGCTATGGCAAATGCAGATGTAGTTGCCGAGCAAGCTGTAACCGATGCTGCTAATGCAGACCCCTACTTAACCTCATTCCAAGCCGAGGCCGTGTACGATACAACATACGAAACGGCGATGGCTAATAGCGGAGTGGCTACTACTTTCTTAGGAGTTGATTTAGCTACTATAGCAGAGATTTCCGACGCAATTCCCACCGGAATAAGCCCAGAAGACCTTTCTAACAGTGATGTATATAGATATATATTAGATGCGGTAGATACTCTACTTGGAGGGGACAGGGCGACACAATTTGAAGAAGCGGAAATAATAGCTGCTTTAGAAGAGGAAGTTAGGCAGGACACCTTAGCCCGTGAAGCAGCACAAGCAGAAGCAGAAAGAGTAGCTGCTGAAGAAGCAGCGGCACAAGCAGAAACAGAAAGAGTAGCTGCTGAAGAAGCAGCACAAGCAGAAGCAGCAGCACAAGCAGAAGCAGAAAGAATAGCTGCTGAAGAAGCGGCGGTACAAGCAGAAGCAGAAAGAGTAGCTGCTGAAGAAGAAGCAGCACAAGCAGAAGCAGAAGCAGAAGCAGAAAGAATAGCTATTGAAGCAGAAGCAGAAGCAGAAGCGGAAAGAATAGCTGCTGAAGAAGCAGCACAAGCAGAAGCAGAAAGAATAGCTGCTGAAGAAGCAGCGGCAGCAGAAGCAGAAGCAGAAAGAATAGCTGCTGAAGAAGCAGCACAAGCAGAAGCAGAAGCAGAAGCGGAAAGAATAGCTGCTGAAGAAGAAGTAGACACTTCAGTTATAGACCCAGAGACGGGCGAAGAAGTTATAGCTACACAGCCGGATCAAGTGGAAACTGAGCAAGAACTGCCTGATGCTCCTGAAGACGAACAAGAGCCTATAGAAGTTGATCCCTTTGAGCCTGATATAGATCAGCCTGAACTTGAAGAGCCTACTGAAGCCGAAGCAGAAGCAGCAGCAGAAGCAGAAGCAGCCGCCGAAGCAGAAGCAGCCGCCGAAGCAGAAGCAGCCGCCGAAGCAGAAGCAGCCGCCGAAGCAGAAGCTGATATTAGCGACGTTGAAGGGATTGCGCCAGAAGAAGACCCAGACATTGACCTAGACGTACCCGGACGTTACGAAGATAATCCTGAATTTGATCCTGATTCTATGGATAACACCGTGTTGCAACAGGTATACGATGCTATTCTAGAAGAGACAGATGCCGACGTACTAGGAGGGCTGCTCGAAGAGTACGAAAGAATGGGTGGAAATCACTTGGATGAAGTGTTAGCCGGTGTCCCTACGGAAGAGGTGTATGCAGACTATCCCCCAGAAACTATATTCGTAGAAGGAGACTTTGATGCGTACGAGAGCGAAGATGAGTTTAACGACCAGTTCCCTGACGGGTGGCTTGGTGGCTCTTTTGATGATGTAGATGCCGATAACGATGGTACGGTAAGTAGTCAAGAAATTTATGACTGGGAGCACAGAACTCCCGATACAGATGATCCCCTAGAACCTGATTTCGGGCTGGTAGATGTACTTGACGGCATAGAGGAGGGTGACACTCTAGAACCTGTAGAAGTTGAAGAGCCTGTAGAGGTAGAAGAGCCTGTAGAAGTTGAAGAACCTGTAGAAGTTGAAGAGCCTGTAGAGGTAGAAGAGCCTGTAGAAGTTGAAGAACCTGTAGAAGTTGAAGAACCTGTAGAGGTAGAAGAACCTGTAGAAGTTGAAGAACCTGTAGAAGTTGAAGAACCTGTAGAGGTAGAAGAACCTGTAGAAGTTGAAGAGCCTGTAGAAGTTGAAGAGCCTGTAGAAGTTGAAGAGCCTGTAGAAGTTGAAGAACCTGTAGAGGTAGAAGAGCCTGTAGAAGTTGAAGAACCTGTAGAGGTAGAAGAGCCTGTAGAGGTAGAAGAGCCTGTAGAAGTTGAAGAGCCTGTAGAGGTAGAAGAGCCTGTTACTGGTGATACTGGTGATACTGGTGATACTGGTGATGGTGATGGTACTGGTGATGGCGATGGTACTGGCGATGGTACTGGTGATGGTGATGGTACTGGTGATGGCGATGGCGATGGTACTGGCGATGGTGATAACGGCGGGTTTCAGATACCTAACTTAAATAGGCCCGCTGCAAAGGAAGAAACCCCGCAGAAAAAAGACAGTAGAGACCCAACAGACATAGACTACATGTATGACTTCCAGTCTATATTTGCTAATCCTGAACAAGCTAGGCGTTTCGGGCGTTCCTACGGGAGCGATACACCTATACGTAAGGCTGAAGGTGGTCTACTAGAGGGGAACAGCGGGGCTACAGAGGCCGCAGAGATCCTAGGTAAAAACATAGAGGATATTACCTCCGAAGACATTGATTTTGCAGTAGATTTAGTAGCGCAACAAACGGTTTTATCTGCCCCAGAAATGCAGTATGATAGCAATATTAATGATACGGTTGACTTCAATATGGGCGGTATGCTACGGCAACGCAAAAGAGTCTCCCGTGATAACTACACAGACGAGCTTTTAAAGTTGTTAGGAGAAGGTTAATGGCAAGTTGGTTCAGCGATATAATAGACGGCATCGGGTCAGCAATAGACATCGGACAAGATTTTATTGACAGTGATCTTGGCGGAAACCTATTTAATTTAGGGTTGGGGTACCTAGCTAAAGATGAGTTTGCGACTAAAACGCCTCAAGTAGGGTATCAGGGCAAGATTCCAGAATATACTGCTGTACGAGACCGTGTGCCTATGCCCGCTCCTGTTGCGGGTCAAGTTCCTAGACGGCCCGGCGAATCGGGGCGTAGATACTTTTCTGACACTATATTTGCACAGACGCCCGAAGATAAGGTTCCTCTTACGCTTGAACAAGCTAAAACGCTAAGTCAAGACTACGCACAAGAGTTGTCTACTAATCCGATAGCTACTCAGGACGAAGTGCTGTCCAAAAGATTCTTAGACCCTAACGCCCCTGTACCCGTAGATGCTAACACCCGTACAGACACCAATGATACCGGCTCCCAAACCCCCGTGACTATAGACCCCGTGATTACTATGGCGGCAGGTGGTATAGCCTCCGCGCACAAGGGTTACTACCTAGGCGGTAAGACTGACGGCATGGCTGACGAAGTTCCCGCAACTATTGATGGTACGCAAGAAGCCCGTCTTAGTGACGGCGAGTTCGTTATTCCCGCTGATGTAGTAAGTCACTTAGGTAACGGCAATTCTGATGCAGGTGCAGAGCAGTTACACGGTATGATGGACGGTATACGTAAGGCACGGACTGGTAATTCCGAGCAGGGTAAACAAATAGACCCTAACAAGTTTATGCCTAAGATGGCTCAAGGCGGAATTGCACAGGCATATAACAACGGCGGCCCCGTACAAAAATTTAATACCGGCTCCCAAACCCCCGTGACTATAGACCCCGTGATTACTACTGGTGGTACAGGTACTGGTGGTACAGGTACTGGTGGTACAGGTACTGGTGGTACAGGTACTGGTGGTACAGGTACTGGTGGTACAGGTACTGGTGGTACAGGTACTGGTGGTACAGGCGGTGCTACTGATGGTATATTTGATACTCTCATCGAAGAAGGTGGTGCTGACGCAGGGTTTGAGTCCTCCCTATCTAGCTGGGCGGGCGACTACGTTACCGACATGCTGGGTAGAGGTGCGGCGCTAGCAGATACTGGGTATGAAGCCTATACAGGGCCACTCAGTGCCGGAACATCAGACTTACAAGAGCAGGCGTTTACTACCGCAGGAGAGTTAGATGCGGACACCGCTAACATGGGCATAGCTAGTTTCGGCGCAGACCAAGCGCAACAGTATATGAATCCATACCTTATGGCCTCGCTTAACCCTCAGTTGGACGAAGCCCGTAGGCAAGCAGAGATAGACCGTGTAGCTGCCGCAGGCCGACTTACTCGCGCAGGTGGTTTCGGTGGTTCTCGTCAGGCTATTATGGAATCAGAAGGGCTACGCAACCTACAAACAAACCTTGCGGGCATAACAGGTAAAGGGTATGAAACCGCGTACAATGTAGCGCGAGATCAGTACAACAAAGAACAAGCCGCCCGCAATAAGTATGGGTTTGATGTTATGGCACAGCAGCAGGGGCTTGGTGCCGTTGATAGGGCCATTGAGTCTGAAGGTATGGCCGCAGACTACGCGCAGTTCAGAGAAGAGCGAGACTACCCCTACAAGCAAGTACAGTACATGCAGTCGTTGTTGCAAGGCTTACCCCTCGAAGCACAGTCAAACTATTATACTGGGCCTAGCAGTGCAGGCGAACTGGCCAAAGGCACCGCAGGCGTAGAAGATTTATTAAAATTACTAGGGATAAACACATGAGCAATTTCAGTACCAAGGTAGACCGTACCGTTAAGGCGTATCGAGGTAATCCCGAAGTCTTAGATGAAAGATATAAAGTCAGTAAAGACTTGGCAGACTTAATCGCCTACCAGCAATTGATGGAAGAGAAAGACGCGTTGTCCAAAGCCGTTATGCTTCGAGAGGGTAAGAAGCCCTCGTCAATTAAAGATCAGTACGAAAAAAGCTTAGTTTCTGATAGTAGGGACAGCATGATGAATAGAGCAGCCATAGTTGGAAATATACCTCAAAATTTACAGGGGCAGGGTATTGCCAATAATCCACGTCCTAACATGCGAAATATGGCGCAAGGCGGAATCGTAGGGTTTCAAGCCGGTGGGGGTACTAGCCAGTCGGCGCTCCAGATACTTAATCAAACAGCCCAGCCTCCGCAGGGTACTTACGCAGGCCCCGCCCTTACGCCCAAACAAATGACCGCTATGGCACTTAAACAGGCGCAGTCGAAATACGGTGGTACAGGTGGTACAGGTGGTACAGGTGCACGCCCCATAAACAAAACTACAACTACTTCTACCACTTCAAGTAAGAGTGTGGATGATCGCCTAAAAGAGTATGGGGTAAACAAATCCGATATTAATAAAGAGATTTTGCGTAGCGATACTAAAGAAGTGTCAGACGCTATGGGGCCAAAGGCAATTGCCGCGCAACGCGAAATGGCTAATAAGGATATTGAGGAGGAGAAGACCAAGGAACGTGATCGCCTGACAAAACGCTACGAAGGCGTCGGTATCCAAGCTGAATTACAGAGACAGATAGACGAACAGAAAAAACTTGACGCTTCTGCTACAGACCCAGCTCAAATGAAAAAAGATGACAGGAATGCCATACTGCGTGGCATGGCTCTAGGCGGTGTTCGAGGGTCTACTATAGCCCAGAATAAGTTAGCGGCCAACAGAGCAAAAGGCGATCAAGAACGTGTAGACCGCGTAAGAAAAATGACTAATCAAAAGAATGCAACTACGTTAAGTTTACTTAAAGATGCAGACGCTGGGGCTGCTGACGCGTTTAAGGTATACGCAGAGATGCAGAGTAAAGCGTTTGATAGCCTACAAGGTCTAAGTAGCGCAGATATTGCTGCCCGAGAACAGAGGTTTGCTAACGACATCAAGTACGACCAAGGTAAGATGGGAAACATATTACGTGCAGTACAAGCGCAAGTAGCTGAAGATACAAGAAAACTAACGCAAGAATCGTTAACCCTCCAACAGCTCAATGGCATGATTGTATCGCAAACAAACTCTATGACGAAGGCTAAGGATTTGGTATACGACGTCCAGAAGTTAGAGAGACAGCGTGCAAATTCTATAATCAACGATACTAAGAACCTAAATTCAGAAGAAGGTCGAGAGCTTATTGCGGCTGCTAGGGAACAACTAAAGATATTAGATCAACAGGTAATAGATTCTAGTCTGATGAATTCAAAGTTAATGGATAAAATGACTTCCCTACTAGAAAAGATGATAGATCAGTAATAGTCCTTAAACACCATGTAACAACGTAGTGTGGTTACTAGCATTTCACTGGTATACTACTAGCATAAGACAGTGAGTAGTGTGTATGAATCAAATAGACGTTCTAAGCGCCCAGATAAGAAGGGCTAAAGCCGCTAACGACTTTGCATCAGTGCAAGTATTAGAGCAAGAACTTAACAGAGTATACTCAGAAGAGTCTAGCTGGCTGCCGGACGCAATAAACCGCGCTAACGATGCGGGGGACACTGCAAGTGCAGGATTATTACAACAACAACTAGACAGTTTTAACTTGTCTCCCAGCCCCACTACGCCTAATACTTTTGCGCCTAGTACTCTTACTCCCGCGCCAACTACCGCACCCGCCCCTGTAGAAACTATAAACGAGGACGCGGGAATACTAGAAAACTTGTTAGCGGGCACAGCAGCGGGCGTAGTTAATCTAGCAGAAACCTCTGCGTTAGGTTTAGCTACTTTACGGGAAGAAGAAGCCGAGCTTCGGTCTCGTGAATTTATTCAAGGAGTTGGTGACGCTTTAACCCCCGACGCGGGTAATCCAGATGACTTTAGTTATAAATTAGGAACCGGCATAGGCTCTGTAGCCGGTGCTATAGGAGTCACTCTAGGTACTATATATGGTGCGGGTGCCTTGGGAGCATCAGCGGTTG
>Ga0066605_10001569_pt1 | contig 15060 bp, 13 predicted proteins | sample SaaInlLV_DNA_10m_FD_60385 | JGI IMG/M metagenome (GOLD analysis project Ga0066605, IMG submission 60385) | Marine microbial communities from expanding oxygen minimum zones in the Saanich Inlet - SI075_LV_DNA_10m | ecosystem: Environmental > Aquatic > Marine > Unclassified | place: British... | reverse complement strand
GTTGCAATCATCGACACGGCTGGTCGATTGCAGACTCAGCAGAACTTGATGCAGGAACTAGAGAAGATCCATCGCGTCATCGGGAAGCGCATCCCCGATGCTCCGCACGAAAGTCTGCTGGTTCTGGATGCGACCACGGGACAAAACGGAATTTCGCAAGCATCGAAGTTTTCAGAAGCAGCGAAGTGTACTGGCATCATCTTGACGAAACTTGACGGGACAGCCAAAGGTGGAGTCGTCGTCGCGATCCGTAAGAAGATGGGTATTCCGGTGAAGTACATCGGCGTCGGGGAACAGATTGACGACCTGCAACTCTTCTCGCCAGATGATTTCGTTGAGGCTCTGTTTGAAGAGGTTTAGAGCAATCATGAACGAGGCGTTAAACTAAAGCTTGTGACCGTAACTAAAGTTTATTATCAACCACGAAAAACACTAATGACACGAAAAAAGAAATGGAATTTTAGTAGCCTCGTGTGGGAATAGGAGTAGCTAGATTCTTCTCTTTCGTGAATTTCGTTCTTTTCGTGGTTTAAATAGAATGCCACGTTATGTGCTTCAAGCTAACTACTGAAGAACTTATCCTGTCAATCATGTTCATCCTGTCTATATGCACTTCTGAATAAAGTCGGATTGTTTAGCGGAACTCACCTCCATGGCACATGCTTACACACCGGGACTACAGATTAAAGATCGAATCGGGTATCGCATCTCGCGTGTCCTCCCGATTGATGGAGAAGTTCTCGTTGAGCAAGGTGAGCAAGTCCAGCCAGATCAGATCATTGCCCGCACCGAACAACCGGGAAATATCTATCCAGTCAATCTGGCAAACCAGTTGGGTATTACAGCTGGTGAAGTTCCCGAAGCGATGAACTTCCAGATCGGTGAGCATGTCACCGAGGGAGAGCAACTCGCGATTTCGAACGGAATCTTTGGTTTCTTTCGCAACAGCTGTAAATCCCCTGCTACAGGGACGATCGAATCGATGTCCAACATTACCGGACAGGTCATCATTCGCGGCGCTCCCATTCCCGTTGAAGTCGATGCTTTTGTCGCTGGCAAAGTGGCTGAGGTTTTACCGGGACAGGGAGCCGTGATTGAAACAAACGCAGCTTTCATGCAAGGCATTTTCGGCATCGGCGGAGAGACACGCGGTACGCTAACGATGATTTGCAAAAGTCCCGATGAAGACCTGACGCCTCAAAAACTTTCAGCAGAACATACCGGAGCGATTGTCGTCGGTGGCAGAAGAATTCTCGGCGAGACAGTTGCTCGCGCGAAAGAACTCGGAATTGCAGCCATCATCGGGGGTGGCATTGATGATCAAGACTTGAAGGATATCCTCGGATACGATTTGGGAGTCGCGATTACAGGTTCGGAAGAGATCGGATTGACGTTGATTGTCACCGAAGGTTTCGGACAAATAGCGATGGCGAAACAAACATTCCAACTCTTGCAGTCACTCGCTGGAAAGGTCGCTTCAGTGAACGGAGCAACACAAATCCGTGCCGGTGTTCTGCGACCAGAGATTGTCATTCCATTAGAAGATGTCACAGCTGTCGATGAAACGGCTCAAAAGGTTGGTGGAGGTGTACTCGAAATCGGTTCGCATGTCCGCTTGATTCGTGATCCGTACTTCGGAGTCTTGGGCAAGGTTTCTGACTTGCCGACTGAACCGCAAGTATTGGAGTCGGGCTCTAAGGCTCGCATCTTGAAAGTGAATTGTGAATCCGGTGAAGAAGTGACCGTCCCAAGAGCAAATGTTGAATTGGTAGGAGACCAGTCATGAAGCGGCATGTTTCGTTGTGGTTCTTGCTGACACTGATCAGTGTCGTGGGCAATTTCTCAGCAAATTTCGTCAATGCTCAACTAACAGCACCGCTCAGCGTGGAAGCTCAGGATCATCCATTAGATGACGGAACCAACTTAGATGTGATTATTAAACTTCCTGAAAACGTATCCAAAGATATCGAATACGTCATCGAAAAATCGGCAGAGTACAACGGGTTATATACCGAAATCGCAAAAGTGAAGCCGACAGCTGAACAAGTTCAAGCAGGTCAAATTGAATTCACGAGCACTAAAAACTTTCGCGGAGAAGAATACTGGTTTCGCGTCGCTGCTTCTCAGAAGATCGATGGAGAGCTTCAGAACTCAGCCTTTGTGGCGACTCCCCAAGATTCACCCGGCGTTGGCTCTTTAGAATTTTTGGATGGCGGTCGTATCTGGCTGGCGATTATTACCGTTTTAGTCTGCGGATCTGTCATTGCATTCATCATGCTCGCCAGGCAAGGTCGAGAACTGAAAGTCAGACCGATTGCAGGCTTGGAAGCGATCGAAGAAGCGGTCGGTCGCGCGACCGAAATGGGCAGGGCATGTCTCTTCGTGCCAGGCATCCAGGATATGAACGATATTCAAACGATTGCCGGGTTGACCATCCTTTCCAAAGTGGCTGAACAGGCAGCGGAATATGATTGCCTACTGGAAACGCCAACTTCAAAGTCATTGGTCATGACCGCAGCGAGGGAAACCGTCGCGACGGCGTTCATGAAGGCTGGTCGTCCAGATGCCTACAACAATGATCTCATCTATTATGTGACCGATGAGCAATTTGCTTACGTTTCGTTTCTGACCGGAAAAATGGTGCGAGAGAAACCAGCCGCCTGTTTCTACTTGGGAGCCTTCTTCGCGGAGTCTCTTATCCTGGCTGAGACTGGTAATTCCGTCGGAGCAATTCAGATAGCTGGTACGGCACAACCGGCTCAACTTCCGTTCTTCGTCGCTGCCTGTGATTACACATTGATCGGCGAAGAATTCTTCGCAGCGAGTGCATACCTCTCTGGTGATCCAGATCAGTTAGGCAGCTTGAAAGGTCAAGACGTCGGCAAGCTTATTGTCGGTGGACTGATTCTTCTAGGAGTCTTCCTCGTCACAATGATGGAAGTGACAAATTCTCCAATGATCGCGAACGCTGCAAAATTCTTGATGGATACTGTTCTGCAGTCTGTTTAATTCTGGGAAGTGCGGTCAATCGAGATTGACGAAAGTTCGATCACACAAGCAAGTGGATTATTGTGCGTTCATCCACGCGCTCGCGCGCTGTGCTTGTATTTGATTTCCGTCTGAATGTCACACTGCGTCAACACGGTCTACGGAATTAAACAAGCGGTTGATGCTTCTTTCTGACGTAGAACATGATGAAGATGCCGCAGAGGATGATGCCTCCGCTGTAGAGTTGGGAGATGGTAAACATTGTTCCGAGTTGCCCCATTTCGTCGGCTCGGAGGAACTCAATCTGCACTCTTGTGAACGCATACAAGATGCAAGCCAAGGCAAAGACATCACCGCGATACTTGCGATACCAGAAGTAAATCGACGTCACGAACGCTAAGACGAATCCGTTGATTGAACTGTAAATCTGCGTTGGATGCAAAGAGAACGTGGCTGTCGAGTTGGGATCAACGAAGCCTCTGGCTGCGAGTTCAGCGAAAGTGACACTTCCGGCAGGGAATTGTATCCCCCAAGGCAAATCGCAGCGGTCACCATAGCAGCAACCGTTCAATAGGCAGCCGATACGACCGAAGCCGATGCCGATGAATATCGCGGGCGCCATGATGTCTGCGAATTCAAAGAAATCGACATTTTTTACCTTACAGAAGAGCAGGAAACCGAGTGTTCCTCCAAGCAGACCGCCAATCTGCACAAGGCCGCCTTCAGTTAAGTTGATCGCTGCGAATGCGGCTTCCTGAAGATGATTGGCATCTTTGAAAACATGTTTCCCGTACTGAATCAGGTACGCGATTCGACCTCCTAGAATTCCAATCAGCAGTACCCAAAGTGCGGCATCGAAGATGATTTCGGGATTGTGTCCTGCTGCTTTCGCTCGGACTGAGGAGAACCACATCGCAGTTGTGAAGCCGATGAGCATCATGGCTCCGTATCCATAGACCGGAACCCAGTTTGGAAGAATCTTCAGAAACGGAGCGAGACTCAAACCGATAATCGCGCAGCCCCAGAAGAGCCAGTTCATGGTATCGCCCAGGAACTCTTTATCTTTAATTAACCAGTGATAGCCAAAGATGAGCAATCCCAGAAAAATAGCAACCCAGCAAGCCCCGAGGTACGGAGGCTGATTGGGGAGATTGGTCCACAAGGACCAGGGCTGTTCAATCCAGATTCGAAAGAGTGTTTGGCGCATGTGTGTATGTGTTACGTGGTGTTTCCCCCAGTGGATTATCGGGGGCTAAGTGCCAATTTTCGTAGGGTGGGTGAAGTTCGTCGATTAAACAGACGGTGGGTTACGCAATTGAGTTCTTTTTCAAATTGAACTTCTATTACGTCACGTCGTTGAGAACGTAACCCACCGATTTCTAGATCGAATTGCTTCACCCACCCTACGGTTAAGGATTCTTTAATGTGATTCTACGGTTATCGATCAATCGTGTCTGCCCCACATATGTGGCGATAAGGGCGACCATTTCTGGTTGCGGATTTTCAAGTTCGTTGAGACTGTCTGGATCACGAATGACGGCATATTCAGGGCGAACATCTGAATAGGAGTTCAGATGTTTGAGCATTTCCTGTTCTATCGTAGAAATATCCGTTTCGCCCGATTTGAGTCTCTGCTCTCCCATTTCCAGTGCTTTGGAAAGACAGAGTGCCGTTTGTCGATGCTCGGTGCTGAGATATCGGTTTCGGCTGCTCATTGCCAGACCGTCCGACTCTCGAATGGTAGGGCAGATGATCATTTCGATGGGCATATTTATGTCGCGGACCATTTTCCTGAGGATTGATTGCTGCTGATAATCCTTTGCTCCAAAACAGGCGACATCTGGTTGAATGATGTTGAATAGCTTGGCAACGATGGTCGTGACTCCGCGAAAGTGTCCAGGACGGCAGTCTCCTTCTAAAATTGTTGACATGTCACCAACTTCCACCCAAGTGTCATAGCTTTCTGGGTAAAGAGCAGCGATTTCCGGCGTGTAGACGCAATCCACTCCCGCTTCCTGGCAGGCAGCGAGGTCATCTTCGAGCGGACGGGGGTATTTCCCCAAATCTTCCCCCTCTCCAAACTGCGTCGGATTGACGAAGATGGTTACCAACACGAAATCGACATGTTTTGAACATTCCTCGACAAGACTGATATGCCCCGGATGAAGTGCTCCCATCGTCGGAACGCAGCCAATTCGGCATCCCTGCTGCCGTTTCGCGGAGACAATCTCTCGAATTGCGTTTATTTCTCCAACAACCTGCATCGCTGCGTCCTTGACATTTTCGGTAGAGGATTACGTTGAGTAATTAGAGACTCAATTTGTAGAAACTCTTTTCATGGTTGAGTTTTCTGAAGAGGAAAATTGTAGCGATGAAGTGGTGCTCTCGCTGAGAATTTCTCTGAAAAGAATTGCGAATTCTCTCGATTGTGATCAATCACTTTCGTAGAATCAAACCAAGTGAACATTCGAACACATCAGCTACTTGATCGTAGCAAGTAATACAATATAAGGTCCATGCCGAGTATGACTGAAGAATCACAGACCGAAGTGCCAACAACTGAGGATCAAGAAGTATCGCAGGCAGTAGACCAGCCTGTTCTGCAGACTGAAGATCAACTTGTCACCCGTGCTCAGGAAGCACTTAGCAGTTGCAATTGGGTCATCGGCGAATGTGCCTCTGAATGGACGGAAAAACACTCCCGAGGTCGCACCGATGCTGATTTCGGTTCCATGATCGGTCTCAGTGGAGATCAGGTCTATCAACGCCGTCGCGTCTGGGAGACTTTCGCAGATGTTCATACAAACTATGACAATCTGAAATGGTCGCACTTCTATGTCTCACTGAACTGGGATGATGCTTCCGAATGTTTGCAGTGGGCGAACGAAATTCAGGCGACCGTCGCAGAGATGAAAGCATGGCGCAGATCACAGCACGGCGAAGATTTGTCCGAACCGGCAAACGAAGAAGCTCCATTTAGTGTTGCACCTGAATACCTGCAGGTTGGCGACAATATGATGAAGGAAGTCGCGGAGGTTGATTCCGAAGGACGTGCTCTCGTCGGAGCTGGTGTCAGCGGATCGGGTGGTGAGCGAGCAGAGACCGTCAATTCGGCAGCACGCGAATCTGGAAACTCAGACTACGCTCCATTCGGGAAAGGGGCACGAGGCGAAGTTGGAGAGAACGACAAACAAGAAAAAGAAGGACCATCTTCCGAAGAGATCTACAAACGAGCTTCCTCAGCTATCGAAAAAGTTGTCGTTGCTCTCAGTCCGGAAATGATTGAAGACTTCCGCGAAATGCCACTGGAACTTCAACAACGATTCGTCAATGCCGTTAAGAATTTGCAATCGCGAACTGCCGGGATGTCGTGAGATGGGCAAGGGGCTAGGGATCGAGGGGCAAGATATTGAAAGCGGAGAAAGTTTAGCTGCCCACTTCAAGTGGGCAAACCGTTGTGCTATCGAATAAAAAGCAACTCAAGATGGGGCTTATGTTGATCACAACTACGAAATTTCCGAACGAGCTTGCAATGAGAAAGTTCATCATAAGTGCTTCACTGATTCTGCTTCTATGCTCTGCGATCCATGGGCAGGACTTGCAAGAAGTAACCATCGTCAGTTCGCTGGACCAAAGTGAACAGCCAGCATTTGTGTTTATTCCGAAAGAGGTCTCAGAGCCGGTACCCCTTCTGGTGATGTTGCACACTTGGAGTGGTGATTACAAGCAAAAAAATCATATCAACATCGCGGTTGAGGAGTGCCGGAAACGTAACTGGGCGATGGTCTTTCCAAATTTTCGTGGTCCTAACTGGACACCGCAGGCATGTGGTTCTTCGTTAGCAGTTCAGGATGTTGTCGATGCCGTCAATTGGATGCAAAAAGAGTCTTCCATTGATGAGAAGAAAATCTACCTGACTGGCGTTTCTGGCGGCGGACATATGTCGATGTTGATGGCAGGCAAACATCCCGAAATCTGGGCAGGTGTTTCCGCCTGGGTCGGCATCAGCGATCTCTCAGCCTGGCACAAGGAATGTCAATCAGCTGGGCGAAACTACGCCACACATATCGAGAAAGTAGTCGGTGGTGTTCCTGGATCAAATGTAGAAGTTGATGCCCAGTTGAGAAGTCGATCACCAATCAATTTTCTGCAACGTGCGAAGGGACTTCCAATTGATCTCAATGCGGGAATTCATGATGGACATACAGGAAGCGTCCCGATCAGCCATACGTTGATTGCGTTTAACGCACTTGCCAAAGCCAATGATCAAACAAAGCAGCAAATTTCTTCCGCTGATATTCGTGAGATGACGCAGAAGCAAACAGTGCCAGATGCCTTGCAATTCGAAGGTGAGTCAGAGAAGCGAACTCACGAAGTGTTGCTCCGAAGAAATGCGGGATCTTCACGAGTGACCATATTTGAGGGCGGCCATGAAGGTGATTTACCGACTGCGATTGAATGGCTTTCGCAACAATCACGTTCACGTTGATTCGACAAGCCTTTTCAGCGTCAAAGCCAAGTGATCAACCTGTTGCTTTAAGTCATGATGCTGGAGAACATAATCTCGACCATTGAACTCAGGAGCAGTTTTCTTCCAGAGAGCACAAAGTTGCTCAGCAGCCTTATCGATGCTTCCTGCAGCGTAGAAACCTGCGTTCGCAGCGGCAAGAAACTGCTCCTCCACATTGAGTGATACAATCGGTACGCGTGAGACAGCTGCCTGCAAAAAAGTGTTGGGAAACCCTTCTAAAGCAGATGTGTTCACGAACGCAAACGCCTTTGAGAAAACCATGGGCATGCTCTCGAAGGGTATCTTCTCAATGAACTTCACATTCTCTGGTGCATTGTTTTTTAGGTCTGCTTCCAAGACATCATCTCGTTTATTCATGATGACTAAGAATGGAATCTCTGGACACAACTTCGCGGTTTCGATCAAGTCTTGTGGACGTTTATGAACGGGGTCTGTGCGACCGACCCATAGGGCATAGCGTTCAACTTCAGGATATAAATCTTGTCCTGGTTTTGATCCAGTTCTTTGATCCCAGGTCTCAACATCAATCGGATTTTTGATGAGTTCAGAGTCGCGATCAAAAACTTTTTTCAATCGGTCTTGTTGAAACTGAGTCTGGCAGAGGATCTTGTCGGCATTTTGAATCACCCAATAGCAGACATCGGCACTATCCCGATACGCACTGACGTAATCACTTCCGGGCAGGTAATTCTCATCGAGATCGCTGTCGGAACCGAGAAACAAAATCGAAGGAATCCCTTTTTCTTGTGCCGATGCAATGACAGAAGCGGAATGACTTTGTACCCCAAAGGTTAAAAGTACATCAGCTTCGACATTGTTCAAATTCGGTTCAGGCTGTCGCGGGTCGGTGCGTTTTTTGAAGACTTTAAGTGTCGCAAGTAGCGGAAGATAATAAGCATCAGAAAGGCGAGGCTGACGCAGTCTCATCCAGGGGAACGCATTGCTTCTTTGTAAACGAGAAATTAGCGAAGTCCGAATTTCGTAATAGGGATCAACAAGAGAGTGCATCTTGACCTTTCCATATCGATAATCCTTGAGATCATCCGTATGACGAACTAAGAATTCGACATCAAAACCTGGCATTTCTGCCAGAGCTTTGGAAAACGTCCAGGCACGTGTCTCGATCCCTCCGAAACTGCCATCAACCCGTGGTTCGATTGCCGGGTAAGCATTGAGAGCAACAAAGCAGACTTTAACTATCATGTTGTCGCGTGAACCGAATTAAAATGATGACGAGTGGAAGTGAATCACATTCTACAGGATATCAGATTCACCAACTTTACTTGTTGCGTTTCTGCTTCTCTCTCAAGATACTGCGTTCAATACATTTCGCCAAGTTTGAAGTCGACAACATCCTTGCGAGAACCACACCATTAATTACTCTCACACTTAAATACCTTGATCAAATTTCAATCCGGTGTGAATGTTCAGTCCTGCTACTTAGGTTTCTGGTTAATAAAGTTCAGAAAACATTGTTTGTGAAATAGATTCATTATGCTTGCCTGGCGCCTCGCAATTTCAGCTGTCTTAATCCCACTCGTGGCTGGGATTTTTTACTTTGACGCCCATAGCGGTTCGTCAGCGTTACTCTTGTTGGTCTTCGCTGAGGTTCTTGTCATTCGAAGTGTGTGGGAATGTGCGGATCTCTTTCGTGATCGCTCCAAAAAATTACAACTGCCAGCGATGTTTAGCTGCGCAGCTGCGGTTGTCTTCGCGGGTTGGATTCCCCATTTAGGTCAGAATGCTGTTGATGCCGGTGACCTGGAACTCGTTGGCTTAGTATACGCCTTCACGGTCATGTTGCTTTGTGCCTCGGAGGCGGCTCGATTCCGTGGACCGGGTGGGAACATCGAAACGCTCGGCACCGAAGTGCTGATTGTCAGCTATGTCGGAGTTCTGCTGGCGGTGACGAGTCAGCTACGTTGGGTCGCTGGTCACGAAGCTGGCTACCTCGTGCTGGGGTCGCTGCTTGTTTGTGCGAAGGGTGGAGATGTTGGTGCCTACACATTGGGTCGAATTTTTGGTGGAACGATTTTCGGCAAGTCGAAACTTGCTCCGAATCTCAGTCCAGGTAAAACTCGCGAAGGTGCAGCTGGCGCTCTGATTGGAGCAGGACTCTGCGGTTGGCTCTGGTTTCAGTTTGCAACACCATTCTTCAATGCAGAATGGGCTCCTCCAGCATGGTATTGGGCAATACTCTACGGCTGCGTGATTGGAGTCGTCGGACTGATCGGCGACCTGTGCGAATCTTTCCTGAAGCGGGATGCAGGACGCAAAGATTCCGCCCAACTCTTCCCCGGCTTCGGCGGCTTACTCGACCTGCTCGACAGTGTCATGTACGCCGGTCCCGCAGCGTATCTATTATGGACGATTCTGCCGTTAGCGACTTGGTTGTAAGATAGCTGGCGGGGCTGAGTAAATTCGAACAGCTGGTCGAATCTTATTGTGCAAATTCGTGGACGGCCAATCGATCCACCAGGGATGACCCACATGCTGTGTTTGTTCCACAATTGGAATAGGCGATACCGTAAGCTTCGCGTTGGTACTTGATGCTGGTAGAAATTTGCCTTCCGAAAAGAAGGTGAGCTGTTTGTCCTTATCGATCTTTGAACCTTTGTGATCGACTTCATCAGGAAATCGAAGCGCCCAAGTTTCATTGTTCCTGAGAAGTTTATTAGACGGCGAAGAGAACTGAGCATCCGGAAGCGGGAGGTCTGCTACCTTAATCGAACCGGACAAATCGTCGTTTGAAGTAGGTGCATCAATCGACTGCGCAGCCAGAGAACTTGCAAAACCGACAACCAATGAGAATACGAAGCAAGCTCGCATGAGTTGTTTCCTTACATTCATGAAACATGAATCGGCTAAGCTCTTCAAAACAGACATTGTTTGATGAGTGCTGATTCCAGTTCCTGTAAGTGGATTAACTTACGAACTTATTAGATGCGCCTCTAGGTCAGTTTTATGGTCGTGTCGCAATGGGCGCAGCGAGCGCGAAGTTTTCTTTGCTATCTTCACAGTGACCGATTCGCAGTTTCGGTTTACGATCTGCTTTCAATCCACCGCAACTCCGAAGTTGCCACGCCCATCCTTTCGCTCCGCTACACTCTGGGTCGTGCCACCAGATCGGCGACAATCTCAGTGTAGACATGCTTTGGAAACTAAAAAGATTCAGGTAGAATCAAATAGGACCAACAATCCTTCTAATTCAATTTCATCTGACAAACTTAATCGTGGCTGACGATGTTTGACGTTCAAATACTTTCTCCGGCGTTGTTGATCACGATTACCTTCTTCATCCTCGTTGGATTAGTAGTCGAATTTCAACATCAGAAACTTCCAAACTGGTTGACGGGGATGGGGCTGCTGATGGGATTGGCACTGATGAGCTATGACCGATTTTGGGGCGGGCATCTTTGGGGATTGTTTGTTGGTGTCGTCATTGGCGCTAGTTTATGGTCCTCAGGATTCGCTGGTGGAGGACTCGCCAAATTGCTGTTTGCGATTGGTTTGATCGGAGGTCCCACGCTGCCGATCGCCATCGCCGTTCTCAGTCTAGCAATCTGTGGATACTTTTGGATCTCCGGTGACAATTCGGACAACCCGGAGTCCATGACAATCAAAGGGTCGATTGTTTCTGCTGTTGGAGTCGCTTTGGCTGTTGGATGTCAGTTTTTTTCAATACAACAGGTCTTTGAGAGACTAGCGTGCCATACTTGCAGTCATCGGAAGGGTTATCTCCAATTCATTTCAAAAGGAAGATTAGCCTGAAAGTTTTGGGAAATGCTTCGAATTAGAGATGTTTCTATCAACACAGACGTAAGCTTTTACTCCCTGAATTCCTTTTCCCGATAAATACTGAGCAGACAAGCGATGAGTTCCATCGATGACCATCAGGATTTCGCTTGAAAGATCATCAGTAATTATAACCGGTTCCAGCCCTTCTGAGGTTCGTAAGTCGACTGGAGGCAAGTTTGTCTCTGGATTTCCGTTGCAGAAACTTGCAATGCGTGGGTTGCTTAAAGCACATTGTTGCAGATTGTGTAGTCGCCTTGGAGGTATGTCGCTCGGCAAGCCTTTTGATGGCCAGATTGCAATTTTGGCAGTATCAGAATCATCGAGCTCCACGAGCCATGCATGACATTCTTCAGGATGCCACACAGGCACACCCGTATCGAGAGATTCCAGGTGGTCCGTCACAGTCTCAATGTTTACCTCTTTGATAAGCTTCATGGATCACTCGTACTCGCTGAGCTTCAATTCTCTGACGACTCGTCCACAGCGGTTTGGTGCGTAGGATGATTTCCTGCTCCAGGTTGCCAAACTGGACGTCCAGAAGCTGCTTGCCGTTTACGGGCATCTTCAAGAATCGCTCGAATGTCTCCGTTGAATCGCTCAGAGATCTCACGGCGAGTTCGATGAATTTCGTCGATCACCGGATCAGAATTCGTTTGTCTCTGGATCATAGTCTATCATTTCTTCAGGAGTACAAATGATTGGAATTGGGATATGAATGACGAAATGAACCCGTTTCTAGGGCCATCCACTAACACTCCATACCCTGCCACCGGTCGAAGTTTGAATTACGATTCGGTGATTTCCATCGGGAGTCCCACGGTGTCAGCGTGTGTGTCGGAATCGCAAAATGCAACACATTGGCGGTTTGCTGTACGCCGTTTCAATTCCTCCGTACTGAGACAAAAGTATACGTTTTGCTGACATTCATTGCAGTAACGAACGGTGTTCTTATCGCTTGGGGCTAAGTCAGCCCATTGTTTTGGGCATCGCGTTTTGAATTTCACATCGCAGTTTCGGATGTCGGAATATGCAGCCCAATAGTGAAGTTCAATTAACGGAAACAGTTCTTCGCGAGGTGCCAAGTCATATGTGAATTTACGCTGTAGTATGAATCGAAGTTTGTCGAGCCCTGTCTCATTGTTAGCGTCGAGGTCACCAATGTTTGACGGTAATACAAGATGAAGAATTCCGTTGGTATCATCTACAGCTAAAACGCATAGTTCGTAAGCTACGGACTGCGGAACCCACTCAAGAGCAACTGCAGAGACAGGAAATGCGTTAAGCTGTTTTTGATCAAGCATTTTTTTAGCCAGTTAACTTTTCGTTCAACGCCGCAGTGAAGTTGCCCACTAGATGTGGGCAGCTAAACAGGTTGAATGACTTTGTTCAATTCTTTCTTCCGCTGTGGCTGACTTCTTTCCAGTAGGTTTCGAAGTTGAATTTGGGGCTGTTTTCGTAGTCGTGGCATTTGGAGCAGACTTTTTGTTCTGCTTCGGACTTCAATAATTGCAGACCTTTGCGGGCATCGATGAGCTCCGCTGTGGGAGCACCGCCGGCGGTTTTCCAGTGTTCTTCTAATTGAACGTGCTCCGCTGCGGGACCGTGGCAGTTTTCGCATTGATTGCCTGCCAGATGTTGTGATTGATCTACGTCCAAGAAGCCGGTTTTGAAACGTAATGCTGCTTGTGCATCCCAACCGGTTGTGTGACAAGCTAAGCATTCTGGATCCCATGCCCGGTCGACCCAGGTTGATTCTTGACCGGGGCGCCCTTTGGTCAGGCTCTCGATTGCATGGGCGTGTTTGGTTTTACTCCAGATACCGTACGCATACTGATGGCATTCTGCACATGTCTTTGCACCTGCGAAACTGTTGCCTGTGGGGTGACCGATGGAGAGATTTTCGTTGACCAGTTGTGAATACTGGTCTTTGAGTTCTTCCTGATAGTCTTTCATTAACTCAGTCATATCGGGATGAATCGCAAAGCGATCCATGTCGAGTTCGACAAGTTCGTGCTTTAACTTCTGATCTGCAAAGAGCCCGACAGCGACGACGTTCTTGCCCTTCTTGCCGACTTGAACAATCATGGTCTCGCCGACGTATTCGGGTTTGCTGCGCGGGTCTTCTGCACTGTTCGCTGTCACGACAATCTGGAACTCTGGGAACTTCTTTGCAAGTGCTTCGGATTCATCAATCTCTGCATGAGAGAGAAGGACAAGTAGGTCTGTTTGTTCTGATTTGAGTTCTTCGAGAGCTGACCGGAGAGACTCTTCAGCTGGATCAATTATGAGGACATTCTCATCGATGGCTGTACCCGTTTGAAGTAGACTCTTCACGGTACTGTCGCCAACCATGCCGACAACGCCGACCTTCATTTCGCCGACTTGTACAACCCTCGAGCCGATTACTCCCAAATTTTCGGTCCTGTAGAACGTGACATTCTCTGAGAGGAATGGAACATCATAACCTTGTTCGGCAGCGAGGTTTTGGTTTTCGGAAAAGAGAGTGTCAACACCGAGTAAGAGTTCTTCGAGTCCCAGTTGCAGCCCTTGGTATCCCATCTGATTGAGACCGCGCAACATATATCTGAATTTGATTTTCGACTGCGGATAGTTGACACGTTCCTGTTTAAGAATCCCGCCAACATCGAAAGCAGAGACTGACCAACCTCGGTTTTTCAGTTGTTCCATGAAGTCTGCTCGACGCGCGAAGCCACCCGATTGTCGCTCAGAACAACCACACGGTTCGAGGTATCCATGTTCATCGCCTGAGAAGACAAGAACAGCCTCGGGTTTGGTTGTCCACTCTTTCAGCATGGGTGTCGTTTGAGATGTCTCGTTAACGGTGGGAACAGTTCCCCCCCCTTTCTCGCCAGAAGGAGAAGCAGTCTTTTCACGACATGATGAGAGCAGACTTGTTCCCAAAAATCCTGTTGTAACGATTATGAGAGCGTATCGCTGACGGGTGGAGAATTTTTTTCTTAAAAACTGCATCACAATTCCATTTCATTGCAGTAGTAATTTGTGGAGGTTTGTTTGAGATCGGCAAGGATTGCCGAGCCCATTCTATTTTCACCGATATTGAGTGCAATGGAAGTGCTTGCAGCCTTTCTCTTGGCAAACTTTGTTGATTATTCCACCTATAACATCAGAGCGGAAAAGAGCGATTTCGTCGTAAGTCGTTGTCCGATGTGAACAACAAGAATGGTTCCTTTGGATGCGCTCATTATTCGGAGGAAACACAATGCAGTAGTTTTCGCCGAATTGAGTCGGTGGCTGTATGTGTTTCATCGCAATACCAAAGGGTGGAACGTCTGCAATTGGGGACTTCTTGTGCTCGAGAGAACCCACTAAGAGATCAGGAGTGAACTAGGATGCGTAAACTCAAGACGAGTGATTGGTTGCTGACATTAGCAGCCGCAGTGGGACTTGCTTCAACAGCAACTGCCCAAGAAACCATGATGGTGCAGCGGGCAGATGCCATTCTTGGTGGACCAGAACAGTCATTGATCCAACAAATCAATGGCGAATGTGCTCCCGCAGCACCATGTGCACCGAATTTTGACAGCGCATGCGACAGTGGATTGGGCTGCGACAGCGTTGGCTGCGATAGCTGCTATGTATTCGACACAGATTTCGCTTTGCAAAATCTTTGCAGCGATTGCTCACCTTACAGCGTTGGTGGCTGGTTGCAGATGGGTTATCACAATAAGTCAACCGGCTTATTCAACAACCGACCTGGACAG
>Ga0066605_10001567_pt1 | contig 15060 bp, 12 predicted proteins | sample SaaInlLV_DNA_10m_FD_60385 | JGI IMG/M metagenome (GOLD analysis project Ga0066605, IMG submission 60385) | Marine microbial communities from expanding oxygen minimum zones in the Saanich Inlet - SI075_LV_DNA_10m | ecosystem: Environmental > Aquatic > Marine > Unclassified | place: British... | reverse complement strand
AGGAATGCCCATTTTCTTGCAGCGCGATTCAATTTTTTCGCGCATCTCATTATTAATGATACTCATCAGCAAAATACCCGGATTACGCATCACCCCACTGAACAAAAGCTCAAGATGTTCATCGGTACGCACCAGCGTCCATACATGTTCGGTGACATCGGCATCGGGAAACTGGGCCAGACAGGCGCGCGTGATCTGATGCACTGTTTCACCAGTCGAATCCGAAACCAGATGAATATGTAATTCTTGGCGTGCCATGCTATCCTCGCTATGGGTTCAACCTTACATCGCTATGCTAGCCGCGTCATGAGCAAATATTATGTTCGACATAACACGTCAAACCACCGGATAAAAACTGTGGACAAAGCTACGGCATCTGGGGACAAAAACCAGCACAAACCTATTTCATCAACATAGCCACAATCAGGTCACAGATGATACAATTGCGGATAAAATATAAGTTTACTTTGGGGAAAAGCTGGATAAAGGCGCCTTTTCCTTTAAAAACGATAGCTTTGCAGGCATGAGATTGTTTATAAAACTGTGGATAAACAGGGTAGAAAACTGGCAACACGCATATCCACAGCTACTAACACTACAACAACCTTTATATATATAATAATATAGATATATAGAAACCGAGACGCATGAACAGCTTTCTAAAAACGCTTGCCGGACAAAAGATGCCAATCCCACCTATCTGGATGATGCGTCAAGCAGGGCGCTATTTAAAAGAATATAGAGATGTGCGCGAATCGACATCTGATTTTATCAGTTTTTGTCTGGACCCTGAAAAAGCCAGTAATGTTACTATACAACCTATAACCAGATTCGGTTTTGACGCGGCCATCATTTTTTCCGATATATTAATGGTGCCATGGGCTTTAGAACGTAATGTGCGTTTCAAACCAAATCACGGGCCTATGCTTGATCCGCTTGATGATGCTGCTTTGCTTGATGAAGCTTTACTTGATGATGTCGCACAAAAATTAGCCCCTGTGGCTGATGCGATTGGCCGTACACGTTCATTATTGCGCGAAGATACCGCTTTGATTGGTTTTGCTGGCGCGCCATGGACGGTTCTTACCTATATGCTTGAAGGTGGGTCATCAAAAGATTTTAATATCTCCCGCCAGATGTTGTGGAATGATCCAGCTGGCTTTGACAAAATCATGCAGATTGTCACGCAGGCGACGATCGAATTTTTATCACTACAGGCACAAGCAGGTGCAGATGCCTTGATGTTGTTTGACAGCTGGGCAAGTGCTGTTCCGTCATGGCACCGTGATGCTATTGTTAATAAACCGGCAGCAAGAATTATCGCAGCATTACGTGCCCGTGGTATCACTCAGCCTGTTATTGGTTTCCCTAAAGGCATTGGCGAAGGTATTTTAGCTTATGCTGACCAGGTTGGCGTCAATGCACTTGGTCTTGATCACGGTATGGACATAAGATGGGCACATAAACATTTACCTGCCAACCTACCGGTTCAGGGTAATCTGGATCCGATCAGCCTCATATCTGGCAGTGATGCTATGGTGGCTAATATCGACGAAATTCTTGGCGTTTTTGCCGATCGGCCGCATATCTTCAATCTGGGACATGGCATCACACCTGCAACGCCTATCGCCAATGTCACAAAAATGATTTCACATGTGCGCCAAACGCACTAACAGAACCCGATACAAGTTGAATTAAGGAATCCCTGATGAGCTATGACATTATAAAAGCATTGCATATTATTTCGGTCATATCGTGGATGGCAGGCCTGTTATATCTGCCGCGCTTATTCGTTTATCATGCAGGTACGCCGCTTGGGTCGGTTCAGGCCGAAACTTTCAAGGTTATGGAACGTCGTTTGCTGAAAGCGATCATGAATCCGGCGATGATTGCGTCCTTTATTTTTGGTCTGTGGATGCTCGCCCTCAATTATGCTTTGATTTATGAAGCATGGTTCATCATCAAATTTATTTGCGTCATTCTGATGGCCGCCTGTCATGGCAAATTTTCAAAAATGCGGCGTTTACTCGAAAATGACGAAAAACCGCTATCGTCTAAATCCTATCGAGTCTGGAACGAAGTCCCGACTGTCCTCATGATTGTTATTGTGGTTATGGCGGTGGTAAAGCCATTCTCATAGCATCTGATATGGCTAGCCAAAGCTGTTTTCCTTGACTTTTAACAAAAATTAAACTTATAACGTTACCCAGTATATTTCAGGGAGTCGCCCGGCTCATGATCCGATCTATACAGTCCCGTTTCCATTGATGAGTCATGTTATGCATCTTCAGGAATTAAAACAGAAATCACCCGCCGATCTTTTGGCATATGCTGAAGAACTTGAGATTGAAAATGCCAGTACCCTGCGCAAACAGGATATGATGTTTGCGATTCTGAAACAGCTTGCTGATAATGAAGTTGCCATTTATGGCAGTGGTGTTCTCGAAGTTTTATCAGATGGCTTTGGGTTTCTGCGTGCGCCTGAATCAAACTATTTGCCAGGCCCTGACGATATTTACGTATCACCAAGTCAGGTGCGCCGTTTCAGCTTGCGCACGGGCGATACTGTTGAAGGTGAGATTCGCGCGCCCAAGGATGGCGAACGCTATTTTGCTTTGCTGAAAATCGAAACGATCAATTTTGAAGAGCCCGGCGCTGTGCGCCAGCGTATTAATTTTGACAATCTAACGCCTTTATATCCCGAAGAAAAACTGACTCTCGAATTGCCATTTGATCCGGACAAGAAAGATAACACCCCGCGGGTGATCGATCTTGTTGCGCCGATGGGCAAAGGCCAGCGCGGCTTGATCGTGGCACCACCACGCACAGGCAAGACAATGATGCTACAAAGCATTGCGCATGCGATCTCGGAAAATCATCCAGAAGTCTATCTGATTGTTTTGCTGATTGATGAACGGCCTGAAGAAGTTACTGACATGCAGCGTTCGGTCAAAGGCGAGGTGATCTCGTCAACCTTTGACGAACCAGCCTCAAGACATGTGCAAGTAACTGAAATGGTTATAGAAAAAGCAAAACGACTTGTCGAACATAAACGCGATGTAGTGATCCTGCTTGATTCGATCACGCGTCTGGCACGTGCCTATAACACTGTTGTTCCATCATCGGGCAAAGTCCTGACAGGTGGTGTTGATGCCAATGCTTTGCAACGGCCAAAACGTTTCTTTGGCGCGGCGCGTAATATCGAAGAAGGTGGTTCGTTAACAATTATCGCTACCGCCTTGATCGAGACAGGATCGCGTATGGATGAAGTCATCTTTGAAGAGTTCAAAGGCACAGGTAATAGTGAAGTTATTCTCGACCGCAAATTGTCGGATAAGCGGACATTCCCGGCGATTGACATCACTAAGTCTGGTACGCGTAAAGAAGAATTACTGGTTGATAAAGGTACTTTGGCCAAGATGTGGGTCTTGCGTCGTATCCTTATGCAGATGGGCGCGATTGATGCGATGGAATTCCTCACTGATAAGCTGAAACATTCAAAAACAAATGATGATTTCTTCGATCACATGAATAGCTAAGCATCATCCGGCCAAAGGCCGACAGATGATCGCGGCATTAAGCATTATCCGGCCGGAATGAAGTACAGGCCGACAGATGATCGCTATATTTATCAAGCATCACCAAAAATGTTTCACGTGAAACATTTTGGCGTATCGCAGCGTCATAAAGCCCAAATCTAATGCTATTTTGCGAGCATGAGCCTTTATCGCCCGAATCTAATGCGAGAAATGTTTCACGTGAAACATTTTGATCGGTTTTAAATAGCGTTCTGACTAGCTGTTGCCTTGTTCAAGCTTGATAAGCCAGTCTTTGCGCCCCAGATTGGCTGGGTCTTTCGGGCTTGTCATATCGCCGCCGCCATAATTACCCAATGCGCCGTCAGATCGCACCACGCGATGGCATGGATAGATAATCGGGATCGGATTACGCGCGCAGGCTGATCCGGCGGCACGCGGAGCAGATGGTTTACCTGCCAGCGCGGCGAAAGCCTTATATGACATTGTCACACCATAGGGAATACGCGCCATGGCTGTAAGCCACGCGTAACCGCTTGCCGTTTTGCCTTCAGGTGCCAATGGCAGATCAAAACCTTTGCGGTGTCCTGCCAGATATTCCAGAATCTGTCTTTTTGTTTCACGTGAAACATTATCTGTCTGGTCATCTTCCGGCCACGCCGATTGTTCCCAGTCCAGCCGTATCAGTGCGGTGCCGTCACTAACAGGGCGCATCCATCCTAATGATGTGCTAAAAGCGGTATGATAAAGAGCTGGCATAATATCTCCTATGGCTATTTAGCGCCTATGGTTATCTAGCCCCTTTGGTTATTTATATAATCCAAAAATGTTTCACGTGAAACATTTTGCCAAACAAAGGTAATATGACGAAAGACGTATAATGACAGGCGATACATTTAACGACACCATTTTCGCTTTGGCAACGCCACCTGGGCGTTCGGCGATCGCCATCATCCGCATAAGTGGTGCTAATGCTGCGCTGGCGGCGGATGCTTTTCATGTGAATTGCCCTGAACCTGGCCATTTTGCTGTGCGCCGGCTAATGAATGTGGCTGACCTGCCAATTGACGAAGTGCTTTTGCTTTATATGCAAGCCCCCGCCTCACCAACGGGTGAAGATGTGCTGGAAATCCATTGTCATGGTAGTCAGGCGGTACAAGCGATGATCCTTGATAGGCTGGCGCAAATAGAGGGTTTCCGCCCAGCTTTGCCAGGTGAATTTACCCGCCGCGCTTTTAGCAATGATAAATTTGATCTGTCGGGTGTCGAAGGTCTGGCTGATCTTATCGATGCCGAAACTCCTGCCCAGCTTCATCAGGCATGGGCGCAGCTAGATGGCGCTTTGCGCAAGCCGGTCACCGCATGGCGCGAAACGCTCATCGCTTTGGCGGGCCAGCTGGAAGCCCTGATTGATTTTGCTGATGAAGATCTGCCCGAATCGGTTGCCGTGGCCTTGCGTGCCAGCACCCAAACGCTGATTACCGAAATCGGCGCTATCATGGCTGATAATCGCGCGGGTGAAATGCTACGCGATGGTGTGCAGGTGGCATTGCTGGGGTCGGTCAATGCAGGTAAATCAACAGCCCTAAATGCCATTTCGGGACGGGATGCGGTCATTACGTCGGCGGAAGCCGGCACCACGCGCGATATCGTGTCGGTGAAAATGGATATAGGCGGTGTGCCTGTGACCTTTATGGATACGGCGGGTTTGCGTGATGGTGCGGGCGCGGTCGAATCCGAAGGCATAAGGCGTGCACGTCAAGCTGGCCGCGATGCTGATTTTAGCCTGATTATCCTTGATGGAAGCGATTCGGCATGGCCAGAGCATCTAGCCGAGATCAGCCGTTTAACAGGTGGGAATCATCTTATTGTACTGAATAAACGCGATATGGGTTTGGTTGGCACAGTGCCCAAAGCGGCGCTTCACCTCAGTTTGCATGATGCCCACGACATTGAAAGGCTGATTGCCGCGATATTCCGCGCCCTTGTACCCCTTAATCAGGATAGCCAAAGCGCGATTATCACACGCGCACGGCATCGGGACGCCTTGGTAGGGGCGATGCAAAGCCTTGAACGTGGGCTAACGCATGACTTTGACGCGAACCCTGAGCTGGCGGCCGAAGATTTCCGCATGGCGGCTACGGCTTTGGGGCGGATTACCGGGAAAATCGACGTTGAAGATTTGCTTGGCTCAATTTTCTCATCCTTTTGTATTGGCAAATAGCCAAAAGGCTCAATTAAACAATTCAAAAAACCATTCAGGCCATAAAACCTCTATAGCCAAAATGTTTCACGTGAAACATTCTCGGGCCTGGGATCGGCGGTCATCATTTCTGGATTCGACTGTTTTGCCATTTTGGATAGGGTTTGGCTTCATATTGGTATGCTAAGCTACCTATTAAAATGTTTCACGTGAAACATTTTGCCATATGATTCTGCCATATGATTCTGCCATGTGATTTTGCCATGTGTTAAGGCGCAGATGATGCTGTCCCTTATTGATTTCTTTGGCTGATTTCTTGGGAATCTGGTGTATATCTGCTGCTGAAACGGGATAAATGTTTCACGTGAAACATTTTGGCATTTGCCAAGCGTATCATCTAAGAATGCGGCAAAATATTATAATTTGTGTTATGTTCGCCGCGCATTGAAAGTAAATCTGGTTTTTCCTGTTTAATCTGGAACCAGATAGGGGAACGGAAACGTTCTAGATAGAGTGGCCAGATAGAGCGGAATAGTTAAGAATGAAATCTGCATTTGACGTTATTGTTGTGGGTGGAGGGCATGCTGGCTGTGAAGCCGCCGCCGCCGCATCGCGCATGGGCGCGTCTGTGGCCTTGGTCACGATGCGCGCTGACCGCATTGGCGAAATGTCTTGTAATCCGGCGATTGGCGGGCTTGGCAAAGGGCATCTTGTGCGTGAGATCGATGCGCTGGATGGGCTGATGGGGCGGGCGATTGATCGTGCTGGTATCCAGTTCCGCATGTTGAACAAATCACGCGGGCCGGCGGTACATGGTCCACGTGCGCAAGCTGACCGTGCGCTGTATCGCACCGCCATTCAGGACTTTCTGAATGAAGATGACAATATAACCATTATCGAAGCGGCGGTTGGTGATCTGGTAGTGGTTGATAATGCCTCTGGCCTGAGTCATGACAGCCAGCAGGTTAAGGGCGTCATATGTGAAGATGGACGCATAGTGACAGCAGCAAGTGTGGTGCTGACCACGGGTACATTTCTGGGTGGTTTGATCCATCTGGGAGATGAACGCACGCAAGCTGGTCGTATTGGTGAAGCCCCGTCAAATATGCTGGCTGCGCGTCTGGCCAAATTAGCATTGCCGCTTGGACGCTTGAAAACCGGCACCCCGCCTCGTCTTGATGGCCGTACGATTGACTGGTCCGTGCTTGAGATGCAACCAGCCGATGATCCACCGATACCATTTTCAATGATGACGACACGGATAACGGTACCGCAGATTGAGTGTGGAATTACTCGAACAACGGCTGAAACGCACCGTATCATTGTCGAATCGATGCATCTATCGGCGGTGTTTAATGGCAATATTTCAGGTCAGGGTCCCCGCTATTGCCCGTCGATTGAGGATAAGGTCAATCGCTTTGCCGATAAGGAATCGCATCAGTTATTCCTTGAACCTGAAGGGCTTGACGATCATACGATTTATCCAAATGGCATTTCGACAAGTCTGCCACGCGATGTACAGGATGCGCTGGTCAAAAGCATACCTGGCCTTGAACAGACGGTTATTATCCAACATGGCTATGCGATCGAATATGATTTTGTCGATCCGCGCGCTTTACGCCAGACCTTGGAATTACGCGCATTACCCGGGTTATATCTGGCAGGTCAAATCAATGGCACAACAGGTTATGAAGAAGCCGCCGCGCAAGGTTTGATGGCAGGCGTGAATGCCGCCCTTGCCGCGTCATCGGGTGCGCGCACAGATAAAACCAGCTTTACGCTTGATCGGGCTGATGCCTATATCGGGGTGATGATTGATGATCTGATTTCCAAGGGCGCGCCTGAGCCATATCGCATGTTTACGTCGCGTGCCGAATATCGGCTTTTGCTTCGTGCCGATAATGCTGACCAACGCCTGACCGAAAAAGGCATTGCGATTGGTTGTGTGGGACAAGCGCGTCATACCGCGTGGCAAACCAAGAATAAGGCATTGGAAAAGGCCAAGACCGTTTTGGCCACCCTTACAGCGTCAGGCAAAGAGCTGGCGGCGGCTGATTTGCCGAAACCACGTGATGGTGGCAAGCGGTCAGCGGCAGATATGCTGAGCCTTGAAGGGATAACTATTGATCGATTGACGCATCTATGGCCATCGCTTGGCACGATTGAATCGCTTTTTCATGCCCAGCTTGAAGCCGATTACCGCTATGCAGGCTATGTTGCGCGTCAGAAAGCTGATATTGACGCATTGCGCCGCGACGAGGCCACATTGATTCCGGATGATCTAGATTTTTCAGTGATTGGGGGCTTGTCTGCCGAAGCGCAAGATGTGCTGAAACAACGCCAACCAGAAACGATTGGTCAGGCGAATCGACTGCCCGGTTTGACGCCTGCGTCGGTGGTTGCGGTTTTGCGGCATTTGCGCCGCCACGCGGATGCGGCCTATAGCCAAAAACCAAACACATCTGCCATGCGGCGTGAGATGACGTGATGCAGACAGGTTTTCTATGGGCATCCAAAATGTTTCACGTGAAACATTTTTCCTTTTGTCTGATCCAGCTCTATCAGGCGATTTATGGCATTGCTTATGGCAGTAATGAGCATGGGAAGGCCATATGACCCCCGAAATTGTGCAAAAGGAGCTGAATGTTTCACGTGAAACAATGGATAAATTCACCATTTATCTTGCGCTTCTGGAAAAATGGCAAAGATCGGTGAATCTGGTTGCCCGTACGACGCTAGATATTGCCTGGCAACGGCATATTCTTGATTCGGGGCAATTAGCCCGCTATCTGCCAGGCGGATGCCAAAGCATTCTGGATGTTGGTAGTGGCGCCGGTTTTCCCGGGCTGGTATTATCAATCATGGGGGATGCAACGGTGCATCTTGTTGAGTCTGATCATAAAAAAACTGTTTTTTTACAAACAGTTATAAGAGAATTAGGTCTGTCTGCCATGGTTCATAATGACCGTATCGAACAGCTACCAGCAATGGCGCCAGATGTTATAACAGCCCGTGCGTTCGCGCCTTTGGGCAAAGCGATTGGTTTATTGGCGCCGCATATGGCATCGCATACGGTTTTACTGCTTCTGAAAGGGCGTAATGTCGAAGAAGAATTGACCGAAATGCCAGATTATCCCATCATGTCGGCGGTCACGTATCCAAGCTTGTCTGATCCTGACGGCGTGGTTTTACAGTTAACCCAAGATCATTAGTTATAGCTAGTTGTCGTCTTATTTTCGAGGCATTAAATGAATAGTGAAGCACGCATCATTGCGGTAGCAAATCAAAAAGGCGGCGTAGGCAAAACGACCACGTCGGTTAATCTGGCAACAGCATTGGCGGCGTGTGGACGCACGGTGCTGTTGGTTGATTTTGATCCACAAGGCAATGCCAGCACCGGGTTGGGTATTGATCCTGTGCAACGCGAACATAATAGTTATCATGTTGTGATTGGCCATACCCTTGCTGTTAATGCGATACAGCCGACGATTGTGCCACGGCTTGATATTATTCCGGCTGTGGTTGATTTATCTGCCGCCGAGATTGAACTTATAGATGTCGAACGCCGTGAATATCGGCTGGCTGATGCGATTGCTACAGTGTCGAATGATTATGATTACATCATTATCGACTGCCCCCCCTCGCTTGGGCTTCTGACTGTGAATGCCTTATGTGCCGCAGCATCGGTTTTGATTCCCCTGCAATGCGAATTTTATGCGCTTGAAGGCTTGAGCCAACTGATGCGAACGATTGATGCGGTGCGCGGTGGTATCAATCCAAGGCTGGAAATGCAGGGGGTTGTGCTGACTATGTTTGATAGCCGTAATAAATTATCTGAATCGGTGGAAAATGATGTACGCGCCTATCTTGGTAACATCGTTTATAATACCGTTATTCCGCGTAATGTTCGCGTGTCCGAAGCGCCGTCATTCGGACAACCGGTTTTGATGTATGATCTGAAATGTGTTGGGGCACAGGCCTATGCCGCGCTGGCCGCCGAACTGCTGACTCAAGAAAAGGATGCTGCCTAATGGCCAAGACGCCGTCACAAAAAAATCCAGCCAAAACCACCCCAGCTAAAAAACAAGCTGCGAAAGCGACGCCGGAAAAAGTGATACCCAAACATCCAGCGCGTGGTCTGGGACGTGGTTTGTCATCGCTGCTTGGTGATGCCGGTATTGCCGCGGCCACGTCAAACCCAAATTCAATTCCAGCCCGAGGTAATCAGCCTGAGATGCCAACAGGATCACCAGATGCACCTGCCGGGTCGGCCAACGTTTCGGCAGGCGTTTCGGCCAGTGGATATGGTAACGGATCTGGCACCATGTCAGGTGGAGTCATTGAAATTCCGGTTGAATTGATTAATTCGGGCCCCTGGCAGCCGCGGATGAAATTTGACCAAACCGCATTGGCCGAATTGGCTGACTCGGTGCGGCAAAAAGGGATTGTGCAACCTGTTCTGGTGCGCAAAAGCACGGATAACCCGCAACGTTATCAGTTGATTGCCGGGGAGCGACGGTGGCGCGCGGCACAAATGGCCCAGCTACATACGGTTCCCGCGATCCTGCGTGAGATAAGCGACGTTGAAGCCTATGAACTGGCGTTGATCGAAAATGTGCAACGTACCGATCTTACGGTGATTGAAGAGGCGCTGGGCTATCAAAATCTGATAAGTAAACATAAATATAAACAAGAGCAACTATCTGTATTAATTGGAAAATCAAGAAGCCATATTGCCAATTTGTTGCGCCTGCTTAGCTTGCCACATGATGTCATGATGCTGGTTGCTGATGGCCAGTTGACGATGGGTCAGGTGCGTCCCTTGATTGGGCATGATAATGCGTCAGCATTGGGGGCAGAGATTGTTAGCAAACATCTGACTGCGCGTCAGGCCGAAGCGCTGGCAAAACGAAGTGCTGGCACAGATACGATTTCCGATGTGCCGGAAACCGGAATGCCGATTACGGTGACAGCAGAAAAGTCAGCCGATATTCTGGCGTTGGAAGCGCGCGCGGCCGAACAGTTGGGTCTGGTGATGTCAGTCGATTGGGACGCGTCTAGAACAAGTGGTAAATTGGTGTTTCATTGCGAAGATTTTGCCCAGATCACCTTTATTCTGGAGCAACTGGGCCTAGAATAAGCATCATCCGGCTGGAGCAGCGCGGAAGCCGACAGATGATCGCGGCATAATATAAAGAATAAGCATCATCCAAACATAAGTGTGAAAGGTGATGGTGGAATAGTTAAGCGCGGGCGCGTAGGCACAGTCCCAGCAAACCTTGCATACAGATCACCCGATCATTCGGACTAGATGATTTCAACGCAAGCTCAATATCCTGAAGCTTATCAAGTACCGCCATTGCTTGCTTATGTCCCCATTTTTGTAACTGGGCAGCCATGCGCCCCTGTAATTTGAAATGCACAGGCGGGCGCAATGACTTTATAGCCATATCGCGCGAACTGCCGGTTGATACGCCATGCGCTGCGATCATCAAACTACGGAAATAAGTATGACAGCCACGAATGACCATGATTGGGTTGGCCTCTTCCGACCATGCTTTGGTGATTGCCTCTTGCAAGCGGAGGATATTCCCGTCCGCAACAGCACTGGCGACATCATCAATGGCCAAAACGGTGCTGTCTTCAAGTGCCGTTTCGATGTCTTCGGCGGTTAAGCTGCCTCCCTGTCCAGCCATTAACGCCAATTTTTCGATTTCGCGGCGCGAGCCAGCGCGGTCAGCGCCCAATTTACCAACAATCAGATCCATAACATGGCGATCGACAGTTATCGATAATTCAGCGAAGCTGGATTGGGCAAGATCACGTATGGTGCCGCTATCATCAGCATAGCACCCGATAGATGCACAGGCATCGCCGTTTTCGAATAATTTGACAATGGCATGGCGTGTTGTTGTTTCGCGGGCTTCGACTATAAGCACCGCCCCATCAAGCAAGGTGCCATCTTTGCGTGGGGTGAGTGCCAGTTTGCACGCTTCGACAAGTTCAGTGCCACGGCCACGCACAATCACCACGCGCGTCTCGGCAAAAACGGCAATGCTGGACACAGCATCGGCAATCACGCCAACATCATTTTCGACGGCGCCGCTATCAAGACGCGTGACCGAAAAAACATCATCAAGATTTTCACTATAAAGGCCAGCAAGAGCCAGCGCGCGTTCATGAATCAAACCAATGTCATTGCCATGAAACAGAAAGGCGCACATATGCGCGGGGGGTTGTTTGAGAAGACCTGCAATTTGCCGGGTCTGAATCTTCATGTTTTATCTATGGGCTGGGGTATGGAGAGAAAATATAATTGCAAGCGGCGGCGCACGCGTTCAGCCAGCAATTTGGCCAGGCGCTTTTTGGCCTGTAATTCGGATTGCTCGATGCCATATGTCGAGGAGACGGTACCCAAAGTGGCATTGGCCGAAACCGCATTACGAAGCACAATATCATTACTGTTTATGTCGGTCAGGGTAAAGGATACGGTCATGGTCATCTTTTTAAAATCAGATGACACGCCGCGCACGGCAAAAGCCTCGCTTGAGCTGATTGATATTTTACTGGCAAGGCGATATTCCGATTCCGCTGCATAGTTGCTGAACATAGTTTGGCGCAGGTTACGGCTGTAAATCTGTCCATCGCGCCCCCCTAAAGTGAGAATTTCGACGCTGGCCAGCCTGTCGATCATGGCGGCGTCGATCTGGTCTTTGGACAAAGATGTGCATCCACCTAGAAAACCACCAAGCAAAAACAGAAGGGGCAGGCCGATGATGATGTTACGCAACGACATTTATAATCCTGTTGGGGACAACGATAACCCGCTTGGGGGACTTGCCTTCAAGATAACGGGAAACAGCATCGGATGCCAATGCTTTTGCTTCGGCGTCTTCATTTGGACAATCGCGCGGCAATGTGATGGTGGCGCGTAATTTGCCATTCACCTGCACGCCGATTTCAACTTCATCATCAGCGGCCACTGCCGGATCGGCGGTAGGCCAGTCCGTATTGGCAAGCATCGTGTCATGGCCAAGCATGTGCCACATTTCTTCAGCAATATGCGGGGTCAAAGGCGCGATAAGCATGGCAAGATTTTCAATCGCAAAACGCCGCGCTTCGGCAGATCCGGCAATGTCAGGGGCAAGCGTGCTGATCGCGTTCGACAAGGTATGAAGCTGGGCAACAGCACGGTTGAAGCGGAAGTCTTCAATGTCCTTGGTGATGGCAAGGATGGTTTTGTGGACTGTTTTGACAAGATCCTGGGCTGCGGAATCGGCAGTATCAGGCATGACGGCGTCAGGTGGAGCGATGGTATCATCAGCCGCCAAGCGCCAGATTTTCTTGAGAAAGCGTGACGCGCCTTCGACGCCGGATTCGGTCCATTCCATATCACGTTCAGGCGGCGAATCCGACAGCATGAACAAGCGCGCTGTATCTGCGCCATAGGTGCCAATGATAAGTTCGGGATCGACGACATTGCGCTTGGACTTGCTCATCTTTTCGATGCGTCCGGCAGTGACCGATGCGTTGTCGCTGCGTGTGACCCAGTTATCGCCATCGCGTTCGACATCGGTAGGAAACAGCCATTTGCCGTCTTTATCCTGAAACGTTTGGTGGCAGACCATGCCTTGCGTCATCAAACCAGCAAAAGGTTCGGCAAGATCAAGATAGCCTACCTCGCTTAAGGCACGCGTGAAAAAGCGCGAATAAAGCAGATGCAGAACGGCATGTTCAACACCGCCGATATATTGATCGACCGGCATCCAATATTGTGCCGCTTCGGCGCTAAAGCCATTTTTATGCTTTGGATCGCAATAACGCAGGAAATACCACGAACTTTCAAAGAAAGTGTCAAACGTATCCTGTTCACGCATTGCCGCTTTGCCGCATGTGGGGCAGTTTGTATGTTTCCAGCTTGGATGATTGGCAAGCGGATTGCCTGGCTGGGTGAAATCAACATCTTCAGGCAATTGTACAGGCAATTGATCGTCAGGTACCGGTACCGCGCCACAGGAATCACAATGAATGATCGGGATCGGGCATCCCCAATAGCGTTGCCGCGATACGCCCCAGTCACGAAGCCGGAACGTGGTTTCTGCCTGACCTGTCCCCGCCGATGCAAGTGTTGTAAAGGCGGCCTGTTTACCAGCTTCGACATCAAGCCCGTCCCATTCCCCCGAATTAATCAGCTTACCAGGGCCAGTATAGGCAGTGTCGGTGATGGTAAAGCTTCCCGCATCTACATTATCGGGGGCATCTTCGGGTAATATCACCGGCAAAACAGGCAAGCCATAGGCCGTGGCGAAATCAAGATCGCGCTGGTCATGCGCCGGACAGCCAAAGATGGCGCCTGTGCCGTAATCCATCAGCACAAAATTGGCGATATGCACAGGCAATGTCGCCCCGTCAATGACCGGATGGGCCACAAAAAGGCCTGTGTCATAGCCCTTTTTGTCAGCTGTTTCGACAGCCGCTTCCGAGGTGCCAAGCTGGGCGCATTCAGCCGCAAAATCAGCCGCGCCCTTATCATGTGTGGCAATCTCGCGGGCAAGTGGATGGTTGGCGGCAATGGCGATAAAAGAGGCACCATATAATGTATCAGGGCGCGTTGTGAACACCTCAATCGCACGGCCAGCATACGTATCAGCATCGGTCTGATCCGGATTATCGGTAATGTGGAAACTGATACGCGCGCCTTCGGATTTGCCAATCCAGTTATGCTGCATCAAGCGCACGCGATCTGGCCAGCGATCAAGCCCGTCAATCGCGGCCAGCAGATGATCGGCATATTTGGTGATTCGTAAAAACCATTGCGACAGAAGCCGCCGTTCGACGGGGGCGCCGGAACGCCAGCCGCGCCCATCGACAACCTGTTCATTGGCCAATACCGTATTTTCCACCGGATCCCAGTTCACCCAGCTTTCCTTGCGATAGGCTAGACCCGCATCGAGGAATTTGAGGAACATGCGCTGTTCATGCTGGTAATAATCGGGTGTGCAGGTGGCCAGTTCGCGATTCCAATCATAAGACAGCCCCATGCTTTGTAGCTGGGTGCGCATCGCGGCGATATTTTCAACAGTCCATTTGCCTGGATGAATACCGCGTTCCATTGCTGCATTTTCGGCCGGCAAGCCAAAGGCATCCCAGCCCATCGGATGCAGAACGTTGAAACCCTGAGCCCGGCGAAAGCGCGCAACAACATCGCCAAGCGTGTAATTGCGGACATGCCCCATATGGATGCGTCCCGACGGATAAGGGAACATTTCCAAGACGTAGTATTTTGGCCGGCTCTCGTCTTCGGTTACGCTGAAACAGTTT
>Ga0066605_10001558_pt1 | contig 15092 bp, 15 predicted proteins | sample SaaInlLV_DNA_10m_FD_60385 | JGI IMG/M metagenome (GOLD analysis project Ga0066605, IMG submission 60385) | Marine microbial communities from expanding oxygen minimum zones in the Saanich Inlet - SI075_LV_DNA_10m | ecosystem: Environmental > Aquatic > Marine > Unclassified | place: British... | reverse complement strand
GGTAAAACATCTAAAATTAATTGTTCAATAGTGCTACCCCAAAATGTTGTGTTTTTCTTTATTTTGGTCATGTCTCCTACAATTACTGCTTTTAAATTTTTAAAATATCCAGCACGTTTTAAACTTTGTAACATTCTATCAATAGCGTATTTATACTCTCCAATTTCCTCAATAAATAATATCTTACCATCAGTGTTTAATTGACTACTAGAGCCCAGCATAGATGTTAATAAGGCAAGATTTCCTCCAACTAATTGTCCTTTTAAAACTTTATTATTTTTTAAAACAGTCGTTCTATTATAGATTGATCGTGGAATTTTATATGAAATTTGTTCCCCAAAAAGAACTCTTTTAAAAGATGAAATTGTTTCAATAATTTCTTCTGACTTTTCTTCTATGCTCGTGGCCATCATGCCGTGAATAGTTTCCACTCCGAGATTGTGAACCTGACTGTGAAAAGCCGTAATGTCTGAATAGCCCACGATCCATTTTGGCTGTTTTAAAAAAGCAGAATACTCTAACTTATCTATAATTCTAACACAACCATACCCGCCTCTTGCAGCCCAAATTGCTTTGATAGTTGGATTGTCTAAAGCGTTTTGAAAATCAGTTGCTCTTTCTTCATCTGTTCCAGAAAAATGATTATTCTGATGAAACAGGTGCTCGCCTAACACCACTTTTAACCCCCAACTTTCTGCCAATCTTTTTGCGCTCTTTATCGTTTCTACTCTATTTTTTAAAACCCCTGCAGGAGCTACAATTGCAATTGTATCCCCTATCTGCAAATAAGGCGGAGTTTTTAATTTTTCTTGCGCAAAAACGAATAAAAAAGGCAGTAGGAATACGAGTGTAAATAGGATCAGTTTCTTCAAAATAAATCTTGTTTGTTGGTTCTAACAATTTAAAAATCTAACTATTGTAAATGTATCAAATTTCAATCGTTTTTAAAACTCGGTTTTTTGTACTTTTGTTGAGCAATAATCAAACCGAAAATTAAATTAAGGAAAATTCGATGAATACTCCAAAAAGATATACAATTACAGCAGCTTTACCTTACACTAACGGCCCAATTCATATTGGCCATTTGGCACGTGTTTACGTTCCTGCAGATATTTACGCTCGATACCTGCGTTTAACTGGTAAAGATGTTGCCTACATCTGTGGTTCTGATGAACATGGTGTCGCAATACCTATGAAGGCTAAAAAAGAAGGCGTTTCTCCTGAAGATATAATCGACAAATATCACGGAATAATCAAGCAATCTTTCTCAGATTTTGGAATTTCTTTTGATAATTATTCAAGAACCTCCTCTAAAATTCATCATGAAACTGCCTCAGAATTCTTTACAAAGCTTTATGAAAGTGGAGATTTTATTGAAGAAACTTCCGCACAACTATACGATGCCGAAGCAAATCAGTTTTTAGCAGATCGTTTTGTGGTGGGAACCTGCCCTAAATGTGGCTTTGAAGAAAGTTATGGTGATCAATGCGAAAACTGCGGAACCAGTCATAATGCAACAGATTTAATCAATCCAAAATCTGCTATTACCGGAAATGTACCGACTGTTAAAGAAACAAAACATTGGTTTTTACCTTTAGATAAACATGAAGATTTTTTACGAAAATGGATTTTAGAAGGTCATAAAAAGGATTGGAAACCGAATGTTTATGGACAAGTAAAGTCATGGGTAGAAGACGGCTTAAGACCCAGAGCTGTTACTCGTGATTTAGAATGGGGAATCCCTGTCCCTCTAGAAGGTGCAGAAGGAAAAGTGCTCTATGTTTGGTTTGATGCTCCTATTGGATACATCTCATCAACTAAAGAATGGGCGGCAAGAGAAGGTAAAAACTGGGAGGATTATTGGAAGAAAGACGATACTAAATTAGTCCATTTTATCGGGAAAGATAATATTGTTTTTCACTGTATTATTTTTCCATCGATGCTAAAAGCACATGGAGATTATATTTTACCTGAAAATGTACCAGCAAATGAGTTTTTAAATTTAGAAGGAAATAAATTGTCAACTTCTAAAAATTGGGCTGTTTGGTTGCACGAATATTTAGAAGAATTTCCAAATCAACAAGATGTATTGCGATATACCCTAACTGCAAATGCACCGGAGAGTAAGGATAATGATTTTACTTGGAAAGATTTTCAAGCAAAAAATAACAATGAATTAGTTGCAATTTTTGGTAATTTTATTAACAGAGTTGTTGTTTTAACGAATAAATATTACAATGGAATTGTTCCAACTCCAAATGAATTTACAGAGATAGATGAGGACGTTTTAGGTGCTGTAAGGGAGTTTCCAAATATTATTGGAAAATCAATTGAAAGATACCGTTTTAGAGAAGCATCTCAAGAATTAATGAACTTGGCAAGGCTTGGAAACAAGTATTTAGCGGACGAAGAACCTTGGAAAGTAATAAAATTGAATGAAGAACGCGTAAAAACAATTATGTATATTGCTTTACAGATATCTTCTGCACTTGCAATAGTTTCTGAACCCTTTTTACCTTTTACTTCAAAAAAGTTAAAGACTATCTTAAAAATTAATGAAAAACTATCTTGGAAAAATGTCACTGAAACTGCTGTTTTATTGCCAACATGTCATCAAATAAACAAAGCTGAATTATTGTTTTCTAAAATTGAAGACAAAGCGATTGAAGCTCAAATTGAAAAACTCCAAGCAACTAAAATTGCCAATGAGCAAGAGAACAAGGTTGTAGAACCACAAAAAGAGACCATAGACTTTGAAGATTTTACCAAACTAGACATCAGAATTGGCACTATTTTAGAAGCAGAAAAAGTTGCTAAAACTAAAAAGCTCTTAAAATTAAAAGTTGATGTTGGTATTGATACAAGAACCATTGTTTCTGGAATTTCCGAGAGCTTTTCGCCTGAAAGTATTATCGGTCAGCAAGTGTCTGTGTTGGTTAATTTAGCACCAAGAAAAATTAGAGGGGTAGAAAGCCAAGGAATGATTTTAATGACAGATACACCAGATGGAAAGTTGGCTTTTGTTGAGCCGGAAAAGACTGTTAAAAACGGACAAGAGGTTAGTTAATGCTAAAAATAGCATTCCATCCAATTTACAAACACGAGTTGCCAGTAGGCCACCGTTTTCCGATGGAAAAGTATGATCTGTTACCACAGCAATTAATTTACGAAGGAACCTGTATTGAAGAAAATTTCTTTGAACCTGAAATTCCGAATAACAAACATTTCTTTACGGTTCACGACCCAGAATATTTTTTCGATTTATTAAATATTACGCTCTCCCAAAAAGAAGCTAGAAAAATTGGGTTTCCCCTTTCTGAAGCCCTAGTTGCAAGAGAAATGATTATTGCAGACGGAACTATAAAAGCCTCTGAATTTGCACTGAAAAACGGAATTGCAATGAATATTGCTGGTGGAACACATCATGCGTTTTCTAATCGTGGAGAAGCTTTTTGTATGTTAAATGACCAAGCAATTGGAGCAAGGTACCTCCAACAAAAAAAGTTGGTGAAGAAAGTTCTAATTGTAGACCTAGATGTACACCAAGGAAATGGAACTGCAGAAATTTTTAAAAATGACGCTTCCGTTTTCACCTTTTCTATGCACGGTAAAAGCAATTATCCTTTTATAAAAGAAGCCAGTGATTTAGATATTGCTTTAAAAAATGGTACAAAAGATGATGAATATTTATCTGTTTTAAAAAAAATACTCCCAAAAGTCATCAACCAAGAAAAACCAGATTTTATCTATTATTTATGTGGTGTTGATGTTATTGAAACTGATAAATTAGGTAAACTATCTTTAACAATTGAGGGATGTAAAGAAAGAGATCGTTTTGTCTTACAAATGTGTCGTGATTTTAATATCCCTGTAATGTGCAGTATGGGTGGAGGGTATTCTCCGGTTATTAGGGTTATAGTAGATGCACACGCCAACACGTTTAGGCTCGCTCAAGAAATTTATTTTTAACTGTTTTCTTCTGTCAGGTTATTATTTTAAGACCCTTTGATTTTTCTAAATAAGAGTTCTATAAAACCCTAGGATTGTATCATTTTCAAGGAATTAGTTGATAATTAAAAGTTATAGCACTCCTATTTAATGCACTTTTTGTCGCAAATACTTCAAAAGAAAAGCGACAGCTTTGAACGTTTAAAAAAGCAAGGCCAACACTCTGTTAGCCTTGCTTTATCTTTTCAAATAGCATTATATTTTCCCACTACTTTTTTCCAAGCATCAATAATTCACTTACAACAACCTCTGTTACATATCTTTTTTCGCCTTCTTTGGTTTCGTAACTTCTAGAAGTTAACTTTCCTTCAACAGCAACTTCACTCCCTTTTTCTAGATATCTCTCTATAATTTCTGCTGTTTTATTCCATGCAACAACATTGTGCCACTGTGTGTCTGTTACTTTTTCTCCCTGAGAATTTTTATAACTTTCATTTGTAGCTATAGAAAATTTTGCTACTTTTTTCTCACTTTCTAAAGTGATGATTTCTGGATTGTTTCCTAAGTTTCCAATTAACTGTACTTTGTTTCTTAACGTACTCATAAGATAAGTTTTTAAATTATTATTATTGTTTGTCAATTCGTTTTGACACTGCAAAGTTGCGATTCCATTACAGTTTTATTCGGTTAGAAAACAATTACTTTCGGTTGTAAGTATTTGTAGTCGTTTGTAAATGGATAAAATTTACTACATTTAGATTATGGAAAATAAAAAATGTTTAGAGTGTAAAGAGCCTTTAAGAGGAAGGGTAGACAAGAAATTTTGTTCAGATTATTGTAGAAACGCTTATAATAATCGTGTAAATAAAGACTGTAAAAACCTTATCAGGAATATTAATAATCGACTTCGAAAAAATTATAAAATTTTATCTGAATTAAATACTTCAGGAAAAACTAAAGTAACTAGAACTAAGTTGTACGATAAGGGATTTGACTTTCAATTCTTTACTTCTATTTATAAAACTAAAACAGGAAACACTTATTTTTATGTGTATAATGAAGGTTATTTGACTCTTGAAAATGAGGTTTTTTTGTTAATTAAAAAGGATTTATAATCAGGTTTGATATTTTATATGTGATTTGTTGAGCTTGCCTGTCGAAAACAGGGTTTTTTGAAAGTACAAAAATAGCCAGCAATAAAGTTTATGCGGTGTTGTGCCCAATTATTTTAGATGATATATTGTTTTATTTTTTTCTCCTCTTTTTTCAAATAAACCTAATTCAACCCCTTTCTTTAAATCTTTATGAGCTTTTAAAAAAGAGTTTTTATTAGAAGGATTGTAACCCTCTAAATTTTAATAGCGTTTAAAACTTCAAGAATGTCTTTTTTTGGACCAATAAATTTTTTGTTTTCAAGAAGCGTTGTTATTTGTTTTTCTATAAGTATATTTCCTTCTATTTTTAAAGAAGAATGAATCTTTTTTATCCTATCCTGTTTTCTCAATTTAGGTGAAGGTCTATCTAATAAATTAGCATTTACTTCTCCTCTTTTTTCTGAAATAGAAGGTGTAATTTCGTAAGGAGGTTTCATTTAAAGTACTATCATTTGATACGATCATTTAACTTGAATTTATAATGAAAAGTACTTTTTTAAATAGGCACAACGTGTTTCTGTGTGGCTTTTTGGCACCTGCCTGGCGAAAAGCAGGTAGTTTAATCAAGAATTCTAGTAAATACATCACAGATAGGAAATCCAAAAGCTTGCCTGCAGTAATTAGGAGTTTTCGTAAATTAGCTAGAATTAGTAATTAGTTTTATACTGCTGATGTTAGTGTTTTAATAATAAGACTATGGCATACCATTGCTGATAAAGTCGTCGTTTTTAAAGACCCGTTTGTATCTTTAAGCTTATAAAATAGAAAAGTATAAAATCGTTTCAAAAAATAATTGTTTTCATAATTATTGAATTATCTCCTTATATTTGCAAAATGAATACTTCCTTTTTATTTATTAGTGGTCCCGAAATTGTCGTTATTATGTTAATTGTAGTAATGGTTTTTGGTGCAGATAAAATCCCTGAAATTGCGAGAGGTTTAGGCAAAGGAATGCGTCAAGTAAAAGACGCTACGAATGATTTGAAAAAAGAAATTAAAGATAGTTCTGAAAAAAACAAAATTGACACAGACATTGCCAAAGACTTTAACAAAGAAGTTACCGCTGTTAAGGATGATATTGAAGATATTACTGGACCAATAAAAAGAAGTATGTAGTTTATTTTTTTACTCTACTTATGGTTAAACCATCTCTAATTGGTAATAAAACCGTTTCTATCCTATGGTCTTCATTCAAAAGTTTATTGTATTCTAAAAGTATTTTTGTGTCGTTATCTTTAGAATCTAAGGTTTCTACAACTTTTCCACTCCAAAGAACATTATCAGATACAATAATTCCTCCAGGGTTCATTTTCTCTATCATTAAGTGAAAGTAATTAATATAATTAGATTTGTCGGCATCAATAAATACCAAATCAAACTTCTCTAGAATGTTTGGAATAATATCCAATGCATTACCCGTATATTGTTTTATCTGATTTCTATATCCTGATTTTTCAAAGTATTTATTTTGAAGTGTTTGTAATTCTTCGTTTTTATCTATCGTGAAAATTTTTCCTTTCTTTTGGAGCCCTTCGGCTAAACATAGGGCAGAATAACCAGTGTAAGTTCCTATTTCTAAAATATTTTTAGGGCTGACTAGCTTTGAAACCATAGACAACACCCTTCCCTGAAAAGGACCGCTTAGCATTCTTGGGTTTAACACTTTTTGCCAAGTTTCTCTACCTAATTCTTTAAGAATTTGAGGCTCTTGCTGCGAATGTTTAATTATATAATTATCAATGTTTTCTGGTAAAAAATGCATGTAAAAATTTATTAAAAAATTAAACGTATTTTAAAGTATCTGTTTCTGTAAATCAATATTTTAAATTTAAAAATACATACTTAAAGTAGGCGTCGTTATCTAACCTTTTAAATTTAATTCAACTTGTTGTAATGCATTTTTGAAATGTAAACAAATGTAATGAAAAGCACTATAAGAAATTATTGAATACTGTATAAAGGTTTATTTTAACAAGTTGACGCTTCATCTTGGTGTTACCACAAATAATAATATCCTCTTTTTTTAATGACTTACAATTACTGAAATATTAACTTGTTCAATATCTGATGATATTTCTTACATTTACATCATTATAAAAATATAAAAGTATGTCTGCAGCAAATAAAGAATACAAACGGGTAACCGTTAAATCTTTGATAGAAATGAAAGCTATTAAAGAAAAAATATCTATGTTAACTGCTTACGATTACACCATGGCAAAGATTTTAGATGGTGCTGGGGTCGACGTTCTTTTGGTTGGGGATTCTGCATCGAATGTTATGGCTGGTCACGAAACAACACTTCCTATTACGCTAGATCAAATGATCTACCATGCAAGTTCTGTTGTAAGAGCAATAGACAGGTGTTTGGTTGTTGTAGATTTACCTTTTGGAAGCTATCAATCTGACCCAAAAGAAGCGCTGCGCTCTGCGATAAGAATTATGAAAGAAAGCGGTGCTCATTCTATAAAACTAGAAGGCGGTAAAGAAATTAAAGAATCTATAAAACGTATTTTAAACGCTGGCATTCCTGTAATGGGACATCTAGGGTTGACACCACAATCTATCTATAAATTTGGAACTTATACGGTAAGAGCAAGAAAAGAAGAAGAAGCAGAAAAACTAATTGAAGATGCTTTAATGTTAGAAAGAATTGGCTGTTTTTCATTGGTGTTAGAAAAAGTTCCTGCAAAATTAGCAAAAAAAGTTGCGGAGGCACTTACGATTCCTGTAATTGGAATTGGGGCTGGAAACGGGGTTGATGGACAAGTTCTTGTTACCCATGATATGATTGGAATGACACATGAATTCAATCCTCGGTTTTTACGAAGATACTTAGACTTGTACAAAGACATGACCGGAGCTTTCGAATCCTATATCGAGGATGTAAAAAATGGTGATTTTCCGAGTGAAAAAGAACAATATTAACGTTAGTAATTGATCAATTATTTTGACTATTCTCCATATCGATTCGAACCATCCTCTTTTGATAAATGAACTTAATGATTTGGGATTTGTAAATGAAGAAGATTATACTTCCTCTAAATCTGAAATTGAAAAAAAAATTCACTTATACGACGGATGTATTATTAGGAGCCGGTTTTCTATTGATAAAGAATTTTTAAAAAAAGCCACAAAATTAAAATTTATTGGACGGGTTGGCGCAGGTCTAGAAAATATTGATTGTAAATTTGCTGCTGCTAAAAAAATCGAGCTAATTGCTGCTCCAGAAGGAAACAGAAATGCAGTTGGTGAGCACGCTTTAGGAATGTTGTTGTCGCTTTTTAATAAGCTAAATAAAGCTGATCAAGAAGTACGACAAGGAATTTGGTTGCGTGAAGAAAATCGCGGCGTAGAACTTGATGGAAAGACTGTTGGCTTAATTGGATATGGAAATATGGGTAAGGCTTTCGCAAAAAAAATTCGTGGTTTTGATGTTGCCGTTTTGTGTTACGATATAAAACCTTCAGTAGGCGACGAGAACTGCAAACAAGTTTCTTTAGAAGAACTGCAAAAAAGAACAGACGTATTAAGTATTCATACACCAGAAACAAAACTTACTAGAAACATGATAAATGATAATTTTATCAATAATTTTAAAAATAACTTTTGGTTCATAAACACTGCACGTGGAAAATCTGTGGTAACTAAAGATTTAGTTTCAAGTTTGGAATCTGGTAAAATTTTGGGAGCAGGATTGGACGTATTAGAATATGAAAAATCATCATTTGAAAACCTGTTTTCTAGTGATAAATTGCCTGAGGCTTTTCAATATTTAATTGATTCTGAGAAAGTGTTATTGTCACCACATGTGGCCGGTTGGACGAAAGAGAGTAAAAAAAAATTAGCACAAACAATTGTTGCTAAAATTAAAGTAAAATTCTACTCGTTAAAATAGACTTAAAACAACTGTTTATCAGTTAGTTAAAAAAAAATTTTACCCTCCCTAGTAATCATTTGACAACTCTTTTTTTAAGAAACATAGGAAAAGGAAGTGAGAACGCTTAATTGGTTTTACGATGGTTAAAAAAAAGGGCTTAAATTAGCTAACAAATCGGACATACGATTCGCTTTCTTATCACTAAAAAAAAAAGTAATAATCATAAAAAATAAAAAATGAAGATCCTATCCAATCATCCAACTGAAATATTAATATTATTATTTTTAATTGTTACGTTTGTACAATCAGGTATAGATAAAATAATAGATTGGAAAGGTAATACAGATTTTATAAAAAATCATTTTAAAAATTCTCCTTTTAAAAATAACGTTCCTTTATTGTTAGGGATTATTTTAATTCTTGAGGTTGTTGCTGGTATTTTAATGATCATTGGCGTGTTTCAGATTTACACCTCCGGCGAGAAAGAAATCGCCCTTACAGGGGTAGCTCTTTCTGGAATCACTTTAATATTCTTACTTATTGGTCAACGTTTGGCAAAAGATTATGCGGGCGCCATGTCTTTAGCTGTCTATTTTATCATTTGTCTTTTAGGGGTTTTCTTATTAAATAATTAAAATTGATAGAGACCCGTTATTTAAATAGATATTTCTTATAATAAAATTACCCCATAAAGCTGTTTTAAGCCTTTTTATTCTTTTTAGCATCAAATACTCCCTAATAGTGACAAAAACCTGATTTAAGCGCCTTAATGCCATTATTACTCCTTTTTTATAACATATATCAAAGAAGAATACTCTGAAGAAGTTTTTGCTTTCCAATTTGAAATAAACCCTCTATAAAAAGCTCTCATAAAGTTATTCTTTCCGTTTTTGTGTTTTTCACTCAAAAAAGAAACATAATAAGAATCAAACTTCATAGGAATTGTTTTTTCGACCAACATATTCTCTGTTAAAAAAAGACGATGTATTGATTGCTGAGAAAAATGCCACAAATGCCTAGGAACATCAAATGCCGCCCAAAATTCTTTATAATACCTTGCGTCTTCACTTTTAAAATTAGGGACTGCAATTATCAATCTTCCGGAATCGGAAAGCATATTATTTAAATTTGAGAGATATTCTGATAAATTTTCTACATGCTCTAGAACATGCCAAAGCGTTATTATCTCAAATTTTTGGTTTGAGAGTTTTGATAAGTCTTCCTGAAGTACAATTCCTTTTTTAGCGGCAATATTTCTAGCGTTATTATCTGGCTCTGTTCCAAAAACGTTCCAAGAATTAGTTTTACAAACTTTTAAAAATTCTCCTGTCCCGGCACCAACGTCTAAAATGTTCTTTTCCGATCTAGACAAACTATTTTGAAAGCGTAAGCATTCGTTAATTAATCTTAACTTGTTTTTAAGAGTAATGCTTTTTACGGCTTGATATACTTTATCAAAAATTGTTTTTTTGGAATCTGTGTGTGAAATATAATCCTCACTTTTATAATATTTTGCAAGGTCTTCCGGAACTGGTGAAGTCACCAACATCTCATAATCTGAATTAAACAAAATCTTATAAGACTCTCCTGATACGGTAAAATCTTTACACTTTAAATAGGGTTCAAGTTTGTTTTGAAAGTCACTTTTTTGACCCATAACTTTTTTTCGTTATTGAATGTTCCACGAGGAACATTTGAGTTTTTAAACTAATCTATCTCCCCATATAAACTAATAAAACGGAAAGATCACTTGGAGACACTCCGCTTATTCTACTGGCTTGAGAAATAGAAGTTGGTTGAATTTTGCTTAATTTTTCTCTAGCTTCATAGGATAGAGATTTTACTTTTTGATAATTAAACGAAGAAGGAATTATAACATTCTCTAATCGGTTAAGTTTGTCAGCGTTGTTTTTTTCTTTTTCTATATAGCCAGAATATTTTAAATGAATTACAGCTTGTTCTATGACCTCTCTTTTAATAGAGTTTTCTGAAATAAAAGTAGATAATTTTTGAATGTTTTTAAAATCAGAAAACTCTAATTGTGGTCTTGCGGCAATCTTATAAAGCTTCATTGATTGATGTATCAGAGCTAAGTTTTTTTCTTTTAAAATAGGATTTATCTCCTCTTGTTTAACACTAGTTTCTTGTAAAAACTTAATCAATAAGTCTGTTTTTTCTTTTTTTTCGTTAACTCTATCTAATCTTTCTTTAGAGGCCAAGCCTAATTTAAAACCTATAGGTGTTAATCTTAAATCGGCATTGTCTTGCCTTAGCAAGGTACGATACTCTGCTCTTGATGTAAACATTCTATAAGGTTCCTCGGTGCCTTTGGTTATTAAATCATCAATTAGAACACCAATATATGCTTCATTTCTCTTTAAAATAAAAGGTTCCTTACCTTGGGTATTTAGAGCTGCATTTACACCTGCCATTAACCCTTGTGCAGCGGCCTCTTCATAACCTGTTGTGCCATTAATTTGACCCGCAAAAAATAAATTTTTTACCAACTTTGTCTCTAGTGAATGCGTCAATTGTGTCGGTGGAAAATAATCGTACTCGATAGCATAACCATACCTTAGAAACTTTACATTCTCAAAACCTTCAATTGAACGAATTGCTTTGTCTTGAACATCTTCTGGCAATGAAGTAGAAAAGCCATTAACATACATTTCTACTGTTGTCCACCCTTCTGGTTCTACAAATATTTGATGCCTATCTTTTGTTGAGAAACGATCTATTTTATCTTCTATTGAAGGACAATATCTTGGCCCTGTAGATTGTATCCTTCCATTAAACATTGGTGACCTATCGAAACCTTCTCGAAGAAGGGTATGGACATCAAGATTCGTATAAGTTAAATAACACGAACGTTGATTTTGCAATGGTTTCGTTGTAGGCAAATAAGAGAATTTTTCAGTGACTTCGTCACCTGGCTGCTCTATCATTTTAGAATAATCTAAAGATCTTCCATCTACTCTTGGAGGTGTTCCAGTTTTCATTCTACCAGACTCAAAACCTTTGGAAACTAAATCTTCTGTGATTCCAGTAGATGAGCCCTCACCTGCTCTTCCCCCTCCAAAGCTTTTATCACCTATATGTATTAATCCATTTAGAAAAGTTCCTGCAGTAATGACAACTGTTTTGGCTTTTATTTCTAAACCCAGTGCTGTTTTTACACCCACAATTGTGTCTCCATTAAACAACAAACCATTAACTGAGTCTTGATAAAAGTCTAACAATTCAGTTTGTTCTAGAGCTGTTCTCCAACATTCTGCAAATTGCATTCTATCTGATTGCGCCCTTGGGCTCCACATTGCAGGGCCTTTGGATTTATTCAGCATTTTAAATTGAATTGCTGTTTTGTCGGTTACAATTCCACTGTAACCACCTAAGGCATCTATCTCTCTTATGATTTGACCTTTTGCAATACCCCCCATGGCAGGGTTACAACTCATTTGTGCGATATTCTGTAAATTCATTGTAATTAAAAGAGTGTGGGCACCCATATTTGCTGCTGCTGCTGCTGCTTCGCTACCTGCGTGACCGCCACCCACTACTAAAACATCGTATGTTGTTGAAAATAAACTCATTTTTTTATAGTTCCACGTGAAACATTTAGTTACCTACTTGATAATCAATTATTTATATAATTTAGAGCGCTGTCTTCTTCTTTTCTCATTCTTTTTTTGTCAGCTATTGATTTGTCTTTAAAACCTATATAATGTAATACTCCATGAATCATTACGCGATGTAACTCTTCAGTAAAAGAAACTTTATAGTCCTTTGCATTCTCAGCAACTCTCTCTACAGATATAAAAATATCACCCCCGATTAATTTACCAAGTGTTGAGTCAAAACTTATAATATCAGTTAATGAATCGTGTTGCAAAAAATCTAAATTCAGCTTATGAAGATAGGTGTCGTCACAGAAAATATAATTAATTTCACCAATTGTATACCCGTGAGTTGAAGCAACCGCATGAATCCAATCTTCTAAAAAAATTTCATCTGGCAATTCAAATGAGGTTTCGTAATTAAACGTAATCATCTTTACTCTTTATTAATATCAGAAAAATAAGCTCTAACTTTCTTTTTATAATTTAGTTGCAAAGGTAATGATTGTCTATTTAATATTTCTATTTGATTGTAAAACTGCTTGTTAAAATTAATTGCTTTTATAGCATTGTTCTTATATTCCCTAAAATTAGAACTTGATTTTCTTTTTTTATCCTTTCCTTGTTTTAATACAGCTTTTTCTAATTTTAAAAGTTGATAATTTAGATTTTGCATTTTCTCAAATGTTCCAGAATTAAACCCTTTTTCTAAAATTTCATTTTCTAATTCTTCCATTGTTTTTAGGGCTTTTCTTGCTTCAAAGTTATTTTTAAAGATGCCAATAGAAGCTTTTTTTATATGATTTTGCAATTCTTGCCTCAAGATACTTTGTTGTTTATAAATTTCATATAGTTGCCCATCTAGATCATCTATTTTTCCACCATCAGAATTACCATTTTTTTGGTTATTATCTCCACGTTTATTAGCTTTTCCTTGGGTATTTCCTTGAACGTCTCCTTTTTTACCTTTATTGCCTTTTTTTCCATCTCTGGAACCTTGGCTTTTATTGGTTCCTTTCGACATCTTTTTTGATAATTCCCCTTGCTTTTTAATTAAATCAGGCAAGCTAAAACCACTTCCTTTTCCTTTCTCCCCTTTTCCTAATTTCATAGACATGGATTTTTTCATGCTGTTTAGTATATTGCTCAAATAATCAGCTAAATTATTAACAGCAGTCATAACATAGCGTTGGTTTGATACTCCGTTTGGAAATCTATTTTCAGCAAAATTCTCAAGGGATTGATCTAAGTTATAAAACGTGGCTGATATATCTTCTTTTATTTTAGCAGAAATTTTAGGCATACGCATGGATAAAACATACAAACTATCATCAATATGTTCAAAGTAGGTTTTTAGTTGATTTTGCCTCTTTAGGTCTTTCCCAAAATCTGGATGAGCTGAAGAGATAAGCTCAAATGTATTCATCAATTGCTCTTGCTTGAAAGAAAATATTACAAGGTTGTCTAGAATTTTACGAAGATCGTCCATGTTTTCTTCAATAGATTCACCTTGCATTTCCATCATCTTGTTTTGCATTTTAATACTCATTTCTTTCATTTTCTTAGCAGCCCTATTTTGGTGATTCTTTTTTTCTGAAGGTGTCTTTTTAGAAAACATCTCTTCTGTTTTTTTTAGTTCAAGATCTACTTCTTCTTTTTCGTCTTCAACGTCGGGTAGTTTCATTGGGTCTTTTAATTTCTCATTATCCTCATAAAGCTCTTTGAATTCTTCTTTAATCGCATTAAAATTTTGCTTTATCTCTTTTTGTTCTATAAGAGCGTCTTCTTTTTTGTTGGCTAAATCTTTCTGTATTTTAGATAAATTTTTTATTTTTTCAGCAATTTGCATTGTTTTTTGTTCTACATAAAAACGCTTAGTTAATTCTAAAATACGTTCTAAACTTCTCTCTTGCTGCTTATTTTGCTGCGCAAATTCTTTTGCTTTGTTAAGTAAATCTTCTTTGTTAAGTTTTTTTGCTAGTTTCTGTATCTCGTCTAAAAGTCGTTGTTGTTTTTGAGTTTTTTTTAACTCTTCTATTCTTTTTTTTAGTTCCTCCTTTTTATTGTGAAAAAGCTTGTTGTCTGTCTTTTTTTCAGCTAAGTTTTTAATCAACCTCTCTGTTTGACGTTGCATCATTTTGTTATACTTATTCTGGCGATCTGCAAGTTTTTGAAGCTTAATTTTATCGTTCCAATTAGGTTTCTTTTTGAACTGTAGGTCGTTTTGAATTCGTTCAATATTTTTTTTATTGTTTTGCTGATTTATAAGTGCGTTTTCAATAGTATTAATAGTGTTTCTTTGTTCCTGAAACAAATCCTGACGAAGCTCTAACGTTGTTTTATTTCTTAGGTTAAAGATCTTACTCTTTGCTATTTTACTTCCGTTAATAGCATCATTGTCATAAACTTGAAAGAAAAAATCATAATTTTTTCCCTTATCGAGAGTCAGTCCGTCTGGAAATTGATAAAAAAATGTTTGAAAAGTATTTGTGCTAA
>Ga0066605_10001546_pt1 | contig 15157 bp, 12 predicted proteins | sample SaaInlLV_DNA_10m_FD_60385 | JGI IMG/M metagenome (GOLD analysis project Ga0066605, IMG submission 60385) | Marine microbial communities from expanding oxygen minimum zones in the Saanich Inlet - SI075_LV_DNA_10m | ecosystem: Environmental > Aquatic > Marine > Unclassified | place: British... | reverse complement strand
ACAAAGGCGTTAGCAGGCACTACGACATGCAGTATACCGGATCAGATTTCGCCTTATTTACATCTTTAACCCACAGCGATTTTGATGATCTGCGAATGGGCTCACGTCGAAGCCATGGTTATGAAGACTGGGGTAAAGTACACCACTATATTGAAGATGGAGAGCAGGTTGATAACCCTAATCCCAATATTCAGAAAAACACCGGATACTCACAGACGGATTTTATGCAAAAGGTTATTTTAAAGCTTCACCCAAAATGGATGCTTACAGGAAACATACAATACTCGAACAGCTCAGATGTGCCCCGTTTTGACAAACTAAATGATTATAATTTGGTTAGTTATGACAATGAAAATGAACAAACAAGCTATGAAGGATTAAAGTATGCACTTTGGAATTATGGCCCTCAAAAAAGATATTTTTCTTCTATGCAGCTCGACCACTCTTTAAACACAAGGCTTATCGATTCAGCCCAATTTATTTTTGCTTACCAGGATGTTTTTGAGTCTAGACATGTGCAAAAATTTGATTCAAATGATGAGTTAGAGCGTGTAGATCGACATGAAAATGTTGATGTGTATAGCATTAACATCAACCTTAGAAAGAAGGCTTTGCGTTATGGATTAGAATATTATTACAACGCTGTTAGCTCTACCGCATTTATAACAGACGACAGAGAAGAAGATAGACCTTACCCACAAACCCGTTATCCTAATGGCGGATCATCCATGAGCTCAATAGCTGGTTTTGCCACGTATAGTAAAAACTTTACTGAGCAACTGCGCTTAAACACAGGCCTCCGTTATACGCAAAACCAACTTGATGCAACTTTTCATAGTGTTCCCAATGTCTGGGAGTTGCCATATGACAACCTTTCATATAAATACACTGCATTAACTGGAAATATTAGCCTTGCTTTTCACCCAGATGATTCATGGAAGGTTGCAACAATTGCCTCAACTGGCTTTCATGCACCAAACATAGACGATACCGGTAAGCTTTTCTACAAAGGAAGTATTTTAACTATTCCAAATTTTAATTTGGAGCCTGAATATGCACGAACAGTAGAGCTTAACATTACTAAAAACGTCAACAACAGACTACTATTTAATGCCAACACATATTACACGTTTATTGAAGATGCTATAATGCGGGTGAACACAAATTTGGATTTTCAGATCAACCAAGATGAGTTCTTTACAGAAGCAAAAACAAATAAAAACACTGGTAATGCAGAAATATATGGTGCTACGGCAAGCGCATCTCTACGAATAGCAAGTAATTATACTCTTGAGACTGATTACACACTAATAAAAGGTCGAAATATAGATAACGACCTGCCCTTTACCCATATTCCACCATCTTTTGGAAAAACTGCTTTTTATGCTGACTTTGACTCTTGGCGGGCTTCTTTTTTCATCATGTATAACGGCACAAAAGCTATTGATGAATATGATATAGCTTCCGGCACAGATAACGAAGAAGAGTCTCCACTTGAGTGGGTTTTAACAGAAGAAGGTAATTGGATTGAAGATTACCAAGGAACACCTTCGTGGTATACACTTAATTTGAGCGCGATGTACCGATTATCAGATTCATTCACAGCCCAAATGGCACTTGAGAATATTTTAGATCAACACTATAAAACTTTTGCCTCTGGACTTTCAGCTCCGGGAAGAAATTTTATTGTTACACTCAAGGCTGGGTTTTAATGGGTTAAAACCAGATATCTGAGCGTTGCTCTTGTGGCACCCCTTGATAAAGGGGGTTAATCGACTTAATTTAGTTCAAGCCCAGAAAGGATTGCTTCTAATTCAAAAATGTGCGCGCGCTTTCGTTCGCCTGGGCAGTAGATAAAACCCTCGGAATAGATTATTCTTTGTTTTTCTTCGTCTAGAATAGCATAAGCAGTGTATGGGCCGCCCAAAAAGTCGCTTACCATAGTCCACAAACCCTTTGTTGCAATAGTATAAGGTTTCTCTTTGACCAGCTTGTAATCTGGGTCATAGAGTGTTTCGGTGGCCATAAATGATTGCGGACGAGAACCTTCTACGTGTACCTTACCTAAAGAGTCTCGCAATGCAATTAAGTTCTTTTTGTTGAATTGTTCAGGACTGCGATAAGCTTGTGAGTGAAGCCAGATGTTAGAAATAATATTTGTCTTTGGATTGTCTTTTCGCAGCCAGATAAAATCTTCATCTGAAGAGGCAATTTGATAACCCTTAGGAATGGTCATATTAAGTCCATAAGACTTTTGTAGCTGTTTTTCCATCTCTTTATCAGCAGAGGTTTTGAGTTTTTGTAGCCGCCTTTGTTGATCCTTATCTACAAACCAAGACCGAATGGTGTAAATGTGTTCTTTTAGATTATTTATAAGCGCTTCTTCTGAAGCGTTTGATAGACGAACATAGAGCTGATCTTTAGACCACATTTGATCGATTCGTTCAAATTTTTCGTCTTCCAAATTGGAAATCCACAAGATGTTTTTGTGTGTTTTAAATATGCTTGAAAAATCTTTAGCCTCAATGTTATAAATATCAAAAAGGGCCTCCTGTTGAGGAATGGCTTTAATGTTTTCTTGCAGTACTTCAGTGATTATTCTACCAGCTGAATCTGCCCATAGTTCATCAGAAATCACCAGAACCAGCTCTGATAAGTTTCCTGTGTTTGATGGAAGAATCGATTGTGTAGCGGTGGCAGATTTTTTTTTGTTAGTTGTTTTTTTTCCACATGAGACGCACGCAATTGCAAATGAAAAAACATAAAGAGCTGTGCGTAGCATCATAATTAGATTTTAAACATAGTCCGGACGAACATACAAGATCAATCTTTGACCCACACGGATGTTGTCATTTTTTAAATTATTCCACTGTTGTATTTTTTTAACCGAACAACCATACCTCCGGGCAATTTTACCAAGGTACTCGCCCCCCTTTACACGATGAAAGATCCGCTCATCCTGCTCAGAATATTTGGGATAATTTTTGCGTTTTTGGGCATCTAGCTCAACGAAATGTGCATAGATTTCTTTTTCGTTCTCCACAAATGCTCCCATCTTAGCAACAGGTAACACTAAGTGGTAAGGCCTTCCGTCAATCTTAGGGATGACGTTAATTTTATAGGATGGATTTAAAAACTCCAGCTCATCTATAGAGATGTCTAGGGAAGAAGATAAGTACTCAAAATCAATTTGATACTTTACCTCTACTGTATCAACCTCATGAAATAAAACGCGTGGTTTTTCAGTGCTTATTTTATGATCAGACGCATAATTCATAGCGTAACACACAGCAATGAAAGCCGGCACATAACTACGGGTTTCTTTAGGTAAAAAACGTCTTATTTGCCAATAATTTCTTTTTCCTCCAGAGCGCCTTATAGCCTTGTTTACATTTCCCCTCCCTGAATTGTATGAGGCTAAAACCAAGGACCAATCTCCATAAACAGAATATGATTTTTCAAAAAACTCACAGGCAGCAACGGTTGCCCTATAAGGATCCATCCTTTCATCTACATAAGAGCTCACCTTAAGGTTGTATTCTTTTCCTGTGTTGTACATAAACTGCCATAAACCGGTTGCCCCCGCCCACGACTTAGCTTTTGGGTTTAGTGCAGATTCTACAAGGGCTAAATATTTTAATTCTAGCGGCAGGTTAAATTGGTCAAGAACCTCTTCAAAGACAGGGAAATAATAGGCGGCAAGCGCCATCATTCTTGACATTTGTTGTCTTCGCTGTTTAGTGTAAACGTTTATATATTGCTTCACATACGGGTTGTAAACCAAGTCTATAGGCGTTTTAGTGTCCAGGTGCTGAATGCGCGCCTCATAAACACTATCTGAAAAAACAGGAGGGGTTGACACCTCCATAGCTGAGTCATATGAGAAAAGCGCATCTGAAAAAGATAGGTTTGATAGTAGAAGGCTGTCAAAACTAGCAACGATAGGGTTGTCTGAAAAAACCACCATTAAACTATCTTTGTTTCCACCGCTCCGATTTAACGCAAAAGCTATTTGGTTGAACCCAATAAGGGATACAATAAAGACTATAAGGCGATTCATTTTAGTTTCTGGAATGCATTAAAAGTTTAGAAAAATTCAGCAATTCTGCTTCTTTAAAAGCTGCCCCCATGAGTTGAACACCAATTGGCATGTTTTTAGAAGAGACCCACAAGGGTAATGAAATGGCTGGTGTGCCAGCTAAATTAGCATGGACCGTGTAGATGTCTTCTAGATAAGCAACTGTTGGGTCTTCATTTTTAACACCAATATCAAAGGCAGTAGTAGGCGTGGTAGGCATTAAAATAAAGTCATAATCTTTTAAAAGAGCAGTTGTTCTGTCTTGAATTAGACGACGAACACGTTGAGCTTTTGTATAATAAGCGTCGTAGTAACCAGAACTTAAAACGAAAGTTCCCAACATAATTCGACGCTTTACTTCTTCTCCGAAGCCCTCGGTTCTTGAAAGCTTGTAGGTACTTTCTAAATCTTTTGCATTTGAGCTTCTATACCCAAAGTGTACGCCATCAAACCGAGCAAGGTTTGAAGAAGCTTCTGCAGTTGTTAGAACATAGTAGCTAGGCACAATAACATCCAAATAAGAAAACGTTTGTTCTTCAACAACATGACCTTGAGCTTTTAACTCCGAAATAAGGACTAAAAATTTTTCTTTTATCTCAGGGTCTAATCCCGGAGACTCGAGATACTCTTTAAGATATGCAATTTTCTTTTTTTCTGTAGGCAACACTATGTTGAATGGGTCCACTTTAACCGAAGAGCTTGTAGAGTCATTATGGTCTTTCCCTGAAATAATTTCTGTTACCAAAGCTGCATCTTCAATTGACTTTGTTATGGGACCAATTTGATCGAAAGATGAGGCGTAAGCGATTAAGCCGTATCTAGAAACGCGAGAGTAAGTGGGCTTTAGTCCAACGACTCCACAAAATGCAGCCGGTTGCCTAATGGAGCCACCAGTATCACTTCCTAACGCAACTTGGCACAAGTCTGCGGCAACAGCTGCTGCAGATCCACCAGAAGATCCACCAGATACTTTTTTAGGATTTTTAGGATTTTTAACAGCTCCGTAGTATGAGGTTTCGTTTGCTGAACCCATTGCAAATTCATCACAATTGACCCTACCAAGAATGATTGCGTCTTCTTTTAAAAGGCGCTCAACGACTGTTGCACTGTATAATGACTCAAAACCGTCTAATATTTTAGAAGCAGCAGTAACTTTGTGCCCTTTATAACAAATATTGTCTTTTATTGCGACAACCATTCCAGCAAGTCTTCCGGCGGTCCCAGCAAAAATTTTTTCGTCTATATTTTTTGCACGCACCAAGGCTTCCTCGGCAAAAACCTCTACATAAACGTTAAGGTCTTTATGCTTGTCAATACGATTGAGATAATAATTTACTAGAGACAGGCAGCTAACAGAACCCGACTTAATGGATTCATGTATTTCATTTAGAGAGGCAAAGTTTTTCAAAGGCTTAACTTTTGTGCTTAGTTGTCGATTTTATCCTTTTCCTCTTTTGCTGCATCTTTGAATTCCTTAATGCCGCTTCCTAACCCCCTCATAAGCTCAGGGATTTTTTTACCACCGAATAATAAAAGTACCGCTAAAAGGATGACAACCCACTCGTAGCCGCCCATGAACCCAAAAAAGATAGATAAAAGTGTCATAACATTATTTTTATACCCTTACGGGTGCTTTAAGCAAAGGTAAGAATTGAAAGCAGAACATTGAAAGGTAAAGCTTAAAAGTTAAAAGGATTTGTATAAAATGCCACTATAAATAGATATAAAGGAACAAAAACTCTGGGACAGAATTTACTTTTTCATTAGCCATAACTGCGGATTGAGTTTCTGTGAACTTTTCCAAAGCTGAAAGTCTATCACCGTAGAGCCTTCCTGTTTTGAAGTATAAACAATCCCGATGTTTTCTTTTGTTCCGACTTCCTGCCCCTTTTCAATAAATACCTCGCCCAGGTTAGAGTAAACACTTATGTATTCCCCATGACGAATCATAACGACTTTTGTTCCGTTTGGCATGGTAAGAATACTACTTACTTTCCCATTAAAAATGGAACGGCAGGTACTTTGAGTCTCCGTTGCTATTTCGATTCCATTATTTTCAATATTTACTCCAGCTAGAACAGGGTGTTTTTGTTTTCCAAATTTAGATATTATAAGCCCCTTTGAAACAGGCCAAGGCAACCCCCCTTTGTTTGAGCTAAAACTATTAGAAAGTTTTATTGCTTCTGGCGTAGAGGCAAAATCGATTGTAGCATTTGTGTTTGTAGCTTTTTTAAGCTCATCAGCTATGATGCGCTCTATTTCTTTTTGAATTTTTTTTCTCTGAATTTTTTTAGCTTCTAAACCTTTTTTAAGTTCTTTTTCTTTTTCAGATAAAGCCGCTAAACTAATAGCCTCTTGCGTCTGTTCTTTATTGTACAATTCGTATTCGACTTGCTTATTTTCGATTAAATTTTGTTTAATAGATTTTTGTTTTTTTAAAATCATTATGCTGTTTTTGAGCTCCGCTTGTTTTGCAGATATTATATCTGCTTGAGAAAGTCTATATTGAGAAATTTGCCTCATGTAACTAGCTCTTTTGTAGGCTTGCTGAAAATCTCTCGAAGAAAATAAAAACAAAATGCGGTTAAAATGTTTTCTGCTTTTGTATGCTTGTTGAATTAAATACGCGTAGTTAATTTTTAGTGAATCGAGTTCTAATTCAAGGCCCAATTTTTCATTTTGGTTAAGTTCGATTTCTTGATTTATATACCCAACCTCTTTTTGAATAGTTCGAATAAGCTGAGCGCGAATTACAATTTTTTGCTTTAAAGTTTTTAATTGGTGAAATGAAACGTCCTTTTCTTTTTTTGTCTGCTCAAGAACCTTATTACTAAATTGTATTTCTTCTAAAAGCAGTTTTTTTCGCTCTTGTAACCTGGCTTTTTCTTGAGCCATTAAATTGTTACACAATAGAAGCAACAAGAGAATTTTAGCGAATAACTTCATAGCTTTCGGGAACGGAAAAAGGAAACTTAAATGCTTTATTTAAGTTGATTTTAGAATACGACAAACTTAAGCTTATTTCTTTGTTTGTTATAATGCTTAAGTTTACAGATTCAGCGATAAATAGGTCACCATGCATTTCAAAATCCTCATACTCAACATTAAGCTCTCTATTTAATTTTAAGTTTTTGTATTTCTGAGAATAAACTTTAGAGGTTTTTGGATTAATCGAAGCCAAGTAAATCTCATGACTTGGCTTTCTTTTGCTACGGATCCATTTTTTTATTTGTTTATCACTATCAGACGAAAGTTTAAAGGTTTGATTTTCTAGCCAAGAGTAGTGTTTTTTTGATTTAAAATTACTCATCGCGTTTCCCACCAATAGAGATTGAATTCTCATGAAACTCAGGGGGCTTTCTGTTTTTTCGCTTAGCTCAGCGTAGCTGCTTTTAAAATATGTTTTTTCAAACCGGTTCATAAAATGTACGGAGTCTAAGTCTAAAAGAACCCGACCAAGTTCTAGCCCTAAACCAGGACTTATAGAAATCCAAATGAGGCTGTCTTTACGAATTTTCATATTCCCCTTAAAAGAGAAATTCTGATTTGAGTCACTAAATTTTCCTGAAACCTTAGCACTCATCCAGTTGAATTTAAAATGAGCTGACTCCACAGAATCTATCAGCGTTTCTGCTTTTGGAGCCTTTGTGTATAAGGTTTTTGTGGTTTTTGTGGAACGGCAACTTGCGAACATCAAAAAAACAAAAATTGTGAAGAGCAACTGTTTATTCATACAAAACACCTTCGCTGACTTTTTTGTTTAGTAGTTCTGAATCGCCGCCAGTATTTTTAGCTTTTTTCCAGTATTCAAGAGCTTCTTTTTTTTGGTTTAGTTGGTAAAGCACGTCACCGTAGTGCTCTATTACGACGGGGCTTTTACCGCCCCCCTCAACAGCTTTTTGAAGCCACTCTTTAGCTTCATTAAATCGTTTTAGCTTATATAGCACCCAGCCATATGTGTCTTGGTAAGTAGGTTGATTTGGGCTTAGCTCAACACACTGCTTAGACATGCGCTCAGCTTTTTCTAGATCTTTTTCCCTCAGACTTAAATAGTAGCTATAGTTGTTAAGAACAACGACATTGTCCGGAATCAAATCTAGGGACTTTTCATAACACTCATCTGATTTTTTATTGTTTCCAAAAATGTGGTATGCATCTCCTAGATAATTATAAAACTCCGCTTTTAATGGCCTATTGTTTACAACATAATTTAACCCCTTGTTGAAAAAGGTTATGGCCTTTTCGTATTCTTTGTTATAAAATGCAGCAAACCCAGTAAACAAATAAAGCGTTGGTTGTATAGGATGCAACTCAATGGCCCTCGCTCCATTTTTATATACGCGGTCATATTCTTGAAGTTCAACACCCAAAATCAAATACCGATTCCAAATTAAAAAATCGGTTACTCCAAGGTTTAAGGATTTTTCGTAGGCCTCAAATGCTTTTTTTGAGTTGTTTAATTGAAAATAGACATCTCCAGAAAGCACATGAAAGGGCGCCTCATTAGGATGATTAATTAAAGCTTTGTCTAGCAATGAAAGCAGGGGGTCTAAATACTTTTGTTCATCTATAGCCATTTGGAAATAAGAAGAAAGTATTTGGAACACTGTCTGCGGATCGAAGACATCGTTGTCGAAACAAAATGTTAAATAATCGAAGGCTTTTAAATGGTTGTTGTTAACCCGATAGTGTTCTGCCAAAGCGATATTTGCAGCAGAATTTTTTGGCTCCACCTTTAATATGTCATTGTAAATAGCAATTGATTTTTCGGTTAAATTGTTTGCTTGATATAACTCAGCAAGCATGCCAAGAAATCGAATTTCATTTGGAAAGGCAGCAACTAGGTTCATTATTTCTGCAGCAGCCAAATCGACATTGCCCATGGTAATGTAGAGGTATTCTTTAGTTACGGACAATTCTTCTGAAACACCTATTTTAGATTCAATTTCATTATAGACCTGTATGGCTTTTTTATAGCTTCCGTTTTTTGAATGCGCTGTTGCTAAAAGAAACAGATATTCAATATTTGAGGAGTCTTTTTTGATTAGATCTTTGTAGGCATTTAATTCCCCATCAATGTTTCCAGACATTTGGTATAGCTGAGACAAGAGATGAGTGACCCATTCGTTGTTAGGATTTAATTCAGATGACTTTTTTGCGTGAAATAAAGCGTCTTCTATCCGATCAATTGCAATATATAGTATAGCCATTTCATAATGGGCATCAGCATTGAAAGGATCAATAGAGAGGCACTGCTCCATTAGCGCAGCCGCTTTGTCAAACTCTTCTAATGCTTCCAGGCGCTGAGACTCAAAAAACATTGACTTGAAACGGAACTGGTTTTTATAACTTATGTCGCCATTAGTATAAGCGTTAAGTTGCGTGTCACTTTTTTGTGAAACGGTTTTAATACTCGAACAAGCCCCCAAACAAATTATTACGAAAAAGAGTAGTATGTTTACTTTTACCTTCATCCTATTTTTGAGTAGTCACCAATACTAATTCGTTTTTTTCCGCCCTTATATTCTACGTGATTTCCAATCATAGAGTCTTCTAAATCAGCATCTACAATTGTTGTATTGTTTTGAATAATGGTGTTTTTAATTGTGCTATTTGTTATACAAGTATCGTTCCCAATAGAAACAAAAGGCCCTATGGTGCAGTTCTTTAATTGAACATTCGCGCCTATAAAACAAGGCTCAATAATTTGGGCATTTTCAATGTTTAGAGCCTTTCTGGACTCATTGTTTGCCGTGTATTCCAATACGCGTTTGTTTGCATGTACCGCTGCTACCGGATTTCCACAATCAAGCCACTCATCAACTTTTCCAGGATAAAATTCAGCGCCTTTTTGTTTCATGTTTTCTAAAGCATTGGTCAGCTGAAACTCTCCCTTTTCTTTAATGTTGTTGTCAATTAAATATTGAAGTTCGTCACTTAATTTAATGCCATCTTTAAAGAAGTAAATTCCAATAATGGCTAAATCAGAAATGAATTCTTGCGGTTTTTCAATGAAATCTGTAATAACATTATTCTCATTCATTTTAACAACCCCATAAGCCTTAGGGTCTTCAATCTTTTGCACCCATATAATTCCGTCTTTTTCCGTGTCAAGAGTAAAGTCAGCTCTAAATAATGTGTCTGCAAAAGCAACAACTACAGGCCCCTCCAAAGCTTCTTTTGCACATAAAATAGCATGTGCTGTCCCCAAAGCCTCATCCTGATGGTATATAGCACCCTTTGCGTTTAAATTTTTAGCTATTTCAAGTAATTCACCTTCAACGACAGCCCCAAAATCACCAATAACAAAAGCAATTTCATCTACTTTTTCTCCGCAAACCCTGGCAATATCTTCTACCAGTCGCTGAACAATTGGTTTACCAGCAATAGGAACTAAAGGTTTTGGGACCGTTAATGTGTGGGGCCTTAAACGCGAGCCTCTACCCGCCATTGGGACAATAATTTTCATATACTATTTTTATATTTAGTTTTTTCCTGTACTTCCAAAACCGCCTTCACCTCTTTCAGTGACCGACAGCTCTTCAACGTCAAGCCATTGCGCCTTAGTGTATGGGGCCACGATCATTTGTGCAATGCGCTCACCATCTGTAACAACAAAGTCGTCTTCCGATAAATTAATCAAAATTACACCAATTTCTCCACGATAATCGGCATCAATTGTCCCCGGGCTATTTAGCACGGTAACCCCCTTTTTATATGCCAAACCACTTCTAGGCCTTATTTGTGCTTCATAATTGTCTGGCAAAGCTATAAATAAGCCTGTTTTTATCAAAGCTCTTTGCATTGGCTTTAGAAGTACTTCCTCATTAATATTAGCATAGAGATCCATTCCAGCAGACAATAAGGTTTCGTATTTTGGGAGTGGATGTTTTGATCGATTTATAATCTCAATCGTCATATTTTCTGGTTTTTTCAAAGATTGAAAGTACTTATTTTTTTTCGCTTTTCGAGCACTACCACACTAAAGATGTAGATAATGCAAAACAAACTACTCATGATGAAATGATCGTCGTGCCACAGCGTCCAAATATAAAATAGGGAAAGTGCCGAGATCATGTAAAATGAAATGTGTTTCCAATTGTAAGAAATAGGGTAATGGCGGCGACTAAATACGTATGACATTACACACATGGAAGCGTAACAGATAAGTGTAGCCCAAGCAGAACCCATATAAGACAAGGTTGGGATCAGCAAGATGTTTAAACCGATGGTGATTGTAGCTCCTGCTACAGATAAATAGGCGCCGAATCGGGTTTTTTCGCTTACCTTATACCACACAGATAAGTTGTAATACATGCCTAAAAATAAATTCGCCAACAATAAAATTGGAACAACATCAAGACCTGCGTGATAGGCTTCATCCTGAATGAAATGTTTAATAATGTCTATGAATAAGTTTATGCTTAAGAAAATAAATGCTGTAAATGCTATAAAGTAGCGCATCACTATTGCGTACTGCTCTTTAGCGTCTTTTTTTTGAGCCTGAGCAAAGAAAAAGGGCTCCGCTCCGTAGCGGAAGGCCTGTATAAAAAGACTCATGAAAATGGCAATTTTATAACAGGCACTATAAATCCCAACCTGAGCTGTAGCAATGTCTGCAGGCAATAAATGTTTCAGCAATAACTTGTCGGCTGTTTCATTGGTTACATAGGCCAAACCACCTATTAAAAGTGGGAACCCATATTTCCCCATTTTTTTCCACACAGCAAAGTCAAATGAGAATTTAAGTTTGAAAATTTCGGGTGTAAGCAGAAGGAGCATGACTGCACTGGCTATCAAATTAGAAATAAAAATGTAGCCTATTCCCATGGCTGGATCGTAAATAATTTCTACAAAGTTTAAAGCAATTCCCTGCTTCAATAAATAGGGGCAGAGCAGGTAAAAGAAAAGATTTAAACCAATGTTCACGCCAATATTTACCAGTCGAACAAATGCAAAGCGCCAGGCTCTGTGGTCAACCCTTAGTTTGGCAAATGGCAGTGTTGTTAAAACGTCTAAAACCAGGATCCAGACAAGCCAATTGATAAAATTTGGATATTCCGAAACATGCAACAGATTTGCAATAGATTGCGAATAGAATGTGGCAAGCACAAGGAATAGTAGGGAAGTGCTTAGCAGGGAGATAAAGCCTGTAGACAGCACTTTTTCCGAGTCTTCTTCTTTGTTTGTGAAATGGAAAAAAGCGGTTTCGAAGCCGTAAGTCAATACAACCATAGCAAAAGCAACAACCGTCATTAGCACAGAGAATATCCCGTATTCTTCCGGGGCAAAAATACCTGTGTAGAGAGGTACCAATAAAAAGTTGAGCAATCGCCCCACAATACTACTTAGACCGTAGATTGCTGTTTGCCCGACTAATTTTTTAAGTAAACTCAATTAATTTTTTGTTTATCTGTTGATAGCTGAAATTAAAAATCAGCTTTTCTTTTTTCTAGAAATGCGCGCGTTCCTTCGGTGAAATCTTCTGTACCAAAACAGTTTCCAAATGCATTTATTTCATAAGCCAGACCGTCAACACCGGTAGCGTAATTTGCGTTTATACACTGAATAGCGGTAGCGACCGCCATAGGCGAGTTTTTAATTATTTTCTGAGCCATTTTTTTTGCTGAAACAATTAACTCTTCTAGCGGCACGACATTATTTGTGATACCATAGTCTAAGGCCTTAGAAGCATTAATCATTTCGGCAGATAAAATCATTTCCATGGCTCTACCTTTTCCTGCAATTTGAGCCAGACGCTGTGTGCCGCCGTAGCCAGGAATTACACCTAATGAGGTTTCGGGTAAACCAACCCTCGCGTTTTCTGAAAAGATTCGAATATGAGCTGCCATAGCCAGCTCTAAGCCTCCACCTAGAGCAAAACCATTTACCGCAGCAATTACAGGCGTTTTCATTTGATCGATCAGGCTGAATAATTGGTCGTGCCCTTTTTTGCTTAAACCCTTTCCTTCCTCAACAGAAAACTCAGAAAACTCAGAAATATCGGCACCCGCCACAAAGGCTTTTTCTCCCGCTCCAGTAATGATAACGACTCTTACTGAGGTCTCTTTGTCTGACGCGAAAAGCGCATGGCTTAACTCCTCAATAGTTGCCTTATTTAGTGCGTTTAATTTTGAGGGCCGATTAATTGTAATGACTTGTATTGAGTTTCCCAACTCAACAAGGATGTTTTCATAATTCATTCTTAGTTTCTTTAGTCTGTAAAATTAGTTTTTTCTTTTAAGTGAGGAATACTAACATAAAATGTTGTTCCCACGCCCCCACTAGATTCGAAGCTAATAGAACCATTTAAATCATTAATTATTCGCTTAACAATAGCCAGGCCTAAACCCATTCCGCTGTTTTTTGTTGTAAAGCTTGGGTTAAATATTTTTTTATGTAGAACTGTTGGAATTCCCTCACCATTATCATTAATAGAAAGTTTAACGCAATCGTTTATTGCTTTCATGTTAACGGTAATTAAAGGCTTTTTATTTTCTGGCACAGACTCAATGGCGTTGTTTAATAGGTTGTTTAGTATGCGAATGATTTGACCCCTGTCAGCATATATGTAACATGGATTTGTTGGTTTTTCAAAGACAATATTTGCGGTGTTAAAAAAGTTTATAGTGTTTTGGGTTATTTTTGAAAGATCTAATCGTTCTTTTTTGCTCATAGGCATTTTTGCAAAATCAGAAAATGCAGAAGCAATGTCTGAAAGCGTATCAATTTGTTCTATGATAGAATCAGAAAAGGCTTTTACCCGATCTTTAACTAGGGGCTCTTCTGTTTTTAAAGTCCTTTCAAAAAGCTGAACGTTAAGTTTCATTGGCGTTAATGGGTTTTTTATTTCGTGAGCAACTTGTTTAGCCATTTCCTTCCAGGCACTTTGTTTTTCATTTTGCGCTAAAATGTCTGCGCTTTTCTCTAGCTCTTTTACCATAAAATTATACTGACGAACCAACTGACCTATTTCATCTTTAGAGTCCCAGCTTAGAGGCATGAACTTTTTCATTATTGCAGCTTCTCGCATGGTTTCAGATAGTCGACTCATTGGTCCAGAAATTTGACGAGACAAGACTAGCGCAAGAAGGTTTGCGCTAATAAAAAGAAAAATATAGACAGGAATAAGTGCCAGTAAATAAACCTTAAGATCTTTTTTATAGCTTTCATTTAGCTGGAAGTATGGTATGCTAATAATTGCTATTGGTTTTTGGTTTTTATCAGTGATGTACTGATAAGAATTTAGGTAATTTATATCAGCATGGGTTAAGTTTTTTTTAACCCCACCTTTTTTTTCGGAGAGCTTTTCTATAAGCCCGATGTTAATTTTATTCGGAATAATTTGTTTTTCTACAAGCGCCTTGTTTGAACTTAAAACCAATTCGCCTTTCAAGCTATAAATAATGACATCTAAATTATGAATGTCAGCAAGCTCAAATATTTTATTTTCAAAGAGATTAAAGATGTTTTTATTACTAGGATTAACAGCATCAATGCTTTTTAAAAAATAAGAAATAGAAGAGAGGGTAGCGGTTTCTTTTCTTGAGAGGCGCTTTTCGTGATAGCTTTGGTTTTGTGTTTTAAAGTTATAATAGGTGAAAACGCCAATAAAAAAAAACGCAGCCAACAGTAAGGCAAGCATGGAAATGTAGATTCGAGTTAGAAGTTTGTTGCGCACTTTAAATAGGTCCATCATTATCAAAGATATAACAATTCTTGGGTTGGCAATCTTTATAACCCATGTGTTACCTAAGGGCATTAATAATTAATAAAGATAAAGTAAAGATTGTTGCCTATAAAACATTTGGAGAAAGTTCAGATAAAAAACATTAAAGCAGCTAAACTCAAAATAAGGGCACCACATTAAAATTTTTATATATTTAGCCCCGGTCTTTGTTTTTTATATACAAGCATTAAACAAAACGCAACAAAACTAACTTGAGATGCAAAAGCACATAGATATTCGTAAAAAAACTCAGATTCTTTTTTTTCTTTTGTTGCAAACACTCGCCACATATTCTCAAGTTCAAAAACAAGAGAAAACAATTTTTCAAACCATAATAGGAGAAAAATTAG